>Ga0172379_10000456_pt1 | contig 103131 bp, 84 predicted proteins | sample GrowelOW334metaG_FD_119756 | JGI IMG/M metagenome (GOLD analysis project Ga0172379, IMG submission 119756) | Groundwater microbial communities from an aquifer near a municipal landfill in Southern Ontario, Canada - Groundwater well OW334 metaG | ecosystem: Environmental > Aquatic > Deep...
AGTGTCGGAATGAGGAAGCCCGCGAATGCGGGAGAGAAAAGCAAGAAAAGTTGTGAACGCTGGAAATGCAGAACGAGGGGCCGGAATGTCCGGAATGATTGCAAAACTGAAAAACATTCTGCTCAACGACACTCCAAAGTATCGGAGTGCCGGACAATCTTTGAATTTAGATCTGAATTAAAAAGCTTTAGAATTTTAGAACTAATAGAACTTATAGAACTCTTCCGGGAGTGTTAATCGGGTTATAATATGAAGATATATTTGCCTGTGAGGGGTTTACTGCTATATTAACGCGAATGAAAATAATGAAAGGCATTTAACAATATGGAATCTCTATATATAGTGCAACTGGATTGCGGCGCCAAATACGCGGCGCGGTCCCCCGATAACCTTAAACTCAAGGTTGATGACTGGTGCGTCATCAGAAAAGACTTTTATCAGGATTACGGCAAGGTCATCCGGGTCAAAGGGGAAATAGCCAGCGAATCCGCCAAGAAAGATACACCTAAAATAATGCGGAAAGCCACAGTTCATGACAAGAGCATTGCACACGAGAACGAAATGCGGTCAAAATCCGCGTATCGCACGGCGCAGAAGCATGTTGAAACCCTGAAGCTGCCGATGAAACTGCTGAATGCGCATTATTCTTTTGTCGGCAAACTCATCACGGTGCAATTCACGGCTGAAGGACGTGTGGACTTCCGGGAACTGGTCAAGGAATTGTCGCAGACCTTGAATACCCGTATCGAGCTGAGGCAGATCGGGGTGAGAGATGAAACCGCCATCCACGGCGGCCTCGGCATCTGCGGCCAGGAGTTGTGCTGTCACCGTTTCCTGACAGAATTTGCCTCGATAAACGTGAGAATGGCCAAGGACCAGGACCTGTCGCTGACGCCCAGCACCATTTCCGGGGCCTGCGGCCGACTCAAATGCTGTCTTAAATACGAGCATGAAGGTTATCTGGAACTGGAAAAGACCATGCCGCGGCGCGGCGACATGTGCGAATGCAAGGAAGGGCGCGGCAAAATCTGCGACCGCAATCTCCTGACGCAGCAGGTGGTAGTCCACATGGAGGAGAGCGGCAACGTTCTCTGCTGTCACCGCAGCGAAGTGCGCGTTGTTTATCCTGAGAAATTCAAGATCGGTAAAAAAATGGCCATCGAGCCGGAACTGGATGAAAACGACGAAGCAATCAAGAAACTCGAAGATTGAGCTGATTTTCGCCAGCAGCTCTTCAAATATGGCTCCGCCGGGGATTATATAAAATGCAGTGTTTAACGCCGGAAATGATCGACCGACTTCAGGAGGATGACCTGCAATCGCTGTCGGAACTGGATGCCGCCGGCATCATATCCAAACCCGGCGAGAGTTTCCCGGAGTTTAAAAACCGTCTTTGTTCGCACTTGATGTCCTTTGCCGATTTCAACCGTTCAATCGCCGAAACCGGCGAGTTCGCGTTATTTGAAGATTTCACGCTCCACGAGAAAGACCGCATCGGCGATGAAATAATTAAGGAAGCATCGGCGGTAACTGAAAAGCTGTACCACTTTTCCATTAACTGGGTTCCCGGCTTTTTCCTGTCCAAAAGCGTCGGCCTGCTGTGGGGCGGATGCGCGATTCACATACCGGAAGAACATCTTACGGTGTTCCTTATAAGGAAGAATTTCGCCACCCGGAAACGGTGGTTCATTTACCGGCGCGAGGAGTTGCTGGCGCATGAACTCTGCCATGCCGCCAGGAGCCCGCTGAAAGATGTTGTCTTTGAAGAGTTCTTCGCTTACCAGACAGCGCCCAGCAGAATAAGGCGCTATCTCGGCAACTGTTTCAGGACACAGCTTGACGCGCTGCTTTTTGTCCTGCCGGTTATGCTGCTGCTGGCGGTGCAACTGGTCGATACGTTTACCAGTTACAGAATGCCGGTATGGATATTCTGGATCATCGCGCTGGCCTGTCCGGCGTTCATGCTGCTGAGAAACCAGCTTGCGAGAAACTTCTTTTACAAAGCCCGCAAATCCCTGCTCGCAATTCCCGGTGCGATTCCGGAACCGATCCTGTTCCGCTGCACCAGGCAGGAGATCAAAGCAATAGCCGGCAGGCACCGCGACGCCTCCGGGCTGATGGATTACATACAGGAGCGGACTTCCTCGGAACTGCGCTGGAAAGTCATCTGCAACCGGTTTATATTAAAAGGAAATGACACCGCAGCCGACAGCGGCGGGACATCCATATAATTTTACGAAAGGAACTGTTACGATGGCAGTATCCGTAACTGAATTAACCGAATACCTGAATGATTTGCTGGATTTGAAGACTTTTGCCGGAGACCATTCCAATAACGGTCTTCAGGTCGAAGCCTGCGCCAAAGTCAGAAAGGCCATTTTCAGCGTTGATGCTTCGCTCGAATTATTTGAAAAAGCCGCCGAAAAGAAAGCGGACTTTGTTTTTGTGCATCACGGCATCAGTTGGGGCGGCGAACCGAAGCGTCTTGACGGGCTGGTCGGCAAACGGCTGAGCGTACTTTTCCGCAATCAGATTTCATTTTATGCGGCGCATCTGCCGCTGGACGCGCATCCCGAACTGGGACACAATGCCAGGCTGGCGGACATGATCGGATTGAAAAAAAGAAAGATGTTCTTTGTATATGACGGCAATCCGATCGGCGTTTCAGGCACCCTGCCCTCGCCTCAAAGCGCAACCGCCTTGGCGGAGATTTTCGAAAAGGAATTAGACTGCAAGGCAGCAATCTTCAATAACGCCAGGAAGGTTTCCAGAGTCGGAATAATCTCCGGCGGCGGCGGTCTGGACGGCGTATTATCCGCCAGTGCGGAGAAACTTGATTGTCTGGTAACCGGGGAAATCGGGCATTCCTGCTATCATCATATCAAGGAAGCCGGCATTCCGGTAATTGTGCTTGGACATTACTGCTCGGAAAAACCGGGCGTAATGGCGGTTATGGAAAAGATTAAAAGCAAATTCAACATTGATTGCGAGTTTATTGATATTCCGACAGGAATGTAACTATATCAAGGGATAAATTATGAAACTATCACATTTGACAATTGTTTTCTCTCTGCTGATGCCGCTTATATTGTGTTCCTGCAGCACCGGGGATAATATCTCTGATCCCAACTCCATTTCTGATAAGGAAAGAGTCGACATGGTGAACTTTGCCAGGTATGCATTAAATGAATCAAAGAAAATTCTGACGGAGGAAGACAGGGCATTGATCACAAAAAATGAACCGGAGATAAAAGAATATTATACCGGATATAAAACCGGACGGATGTCAATGTCCTGGCAACTGCCCAGTAAAAAGGTGACAATTATCGCAACCGGCAGGCTGCTTTCCGACACAATGAACTGGCAATTGTCAATTACCAAGAAAGAGGATACCTGGACAACCAAGAACAGTTCAAGCGCTGCAACTGAAAAGGCCAATCCCAAGGATTTTCTTCATTTAATCCAAAAACCGTGATTTTTTAGTGAAAAACAGCGGTTTTTGAGAGTAATGATTTGAATATCGGCAAATATGGTATAGATTACGGCTTTTTGATATAAAAATTTAAAATGAACAAACTGTTTAAATAACATCTCAGGAGCAGATAATGTACGCAATTTTGAAAACAGGTGGCAAGCAGTATAAAGTCAAAAGCGATGATCTGGTAGACATCGAAAGACTTGAAGGCGAAGTAGGAACTCAAGTAACCTTCTCCGAAATCCTCGGAATCGGCGAAGAAGGCGGAAAACTTCAGGTCGGCACTCCGCTGATCCTGGGTGCTTCCATCGCGGCGGAAATTGTTGATCAGTTCCGCGGCAAGAAGCTCATCGCGTTTAAGAAGAAACGCCGTAAAGGATACAAACGGAAAGTCGGACACCGCCAGGAAATTACCAGAGTAAAAATTTCCGCCATTACCGCCGGCTGAGCCTGCGTAAAGAATGGAAAGTTAGAATGGTTCTGGCGTATAATGCCGGAACCATTTTTTTTATACTGAATTAATTTTAACATTTTCCTATCGGCAAGGAGACAGTTATGTTGTACGATTCCAATCATGCTTTGATCCAGAGTGACATCAAAGGCGTAAAACTGCTCAATCGCGGCAAGGTCAGAGATATCTATGATCTGGGCGACAGTTTACTCTTCATCGCAACAGACCGCATCAGCGCGTTTGACGTAGTCATGCCCAACGGTATTCCGCTTAAAGGCAAAGTGCTTACGCAGATTTCACTTTTCTGGTTCGAATTGATGCACTGGATGCCGAACCATCTGATTACCGCCGACATTTCGAACCGTCCGGAACTGGCGCCGTATGTCAAAGATCTGCAAGACAGAGCCATGATTGTCCGGAAGGCCAAGCCGCTCCCGGTGGAATGCATTGTCCGCGGCTATCTGGTCGGCAGCGGCTGGAAAGATTACCAGCAGACTGGAATCGTTTCCGGCATTACCCTGCGCACCGGCTATAAGCAGGCGGAAAAGCTCGATCAGCCGCTCTTTACTCCTTCGACCAAAGCTGATCTGGGAATGCATGATGAAGCAATTTCGCTTGAAGGCGCGGAAAAACTTCTTGGCAAAGACGTGGCCGGTGAAGTTTCCTCGCTCTCTCTGAAAATCTATAAAACCGCGGCCGATTATGCTGAAAGCAGGGGTATAATCCTGGCTGATACTAAATTTGAGTTCGGCATTTATGACGGCAAAGTTATTTTGATTGACGAAGTTCTGACCCCGGATTCCAGCCGTTTCTGGCCGGCTGAACAGTATAAAGCCGGGTGCAATCCGCCCAGCCTGGACAAACAATTTGTCCGTGATTATCTGGAAACGCTTGATTGGAACAAGACCGCTCCGGGCCCGGAACTTCCTCAGGATGTCGTAAAGAAGACCACGGAAAAATATCTTGAAGCATACAAGGTGCTTACCGGCAAATCCCTGATTTAAACAAACTCGATTCATCAGACCGCTTTCTGCAACTTTCCCACCCGCGGGAAGCGGTTTTTTCTTTTAAACCGCTTTGAGCAATTTCAGCAGCAGATTCCAAAAACGGGCTACCGAAGGGATACTTACGCATTCATCCGGCGAGTGCGCGTTGCGGATTTCCGGGCCAAAAGAAATCATGTCCAGACCGGGATTTATGGAATGGATTATCCCGCATTCCAGACCGGCATGAATAATCACCACCTCCGGTTCTTTGCCGGATACGTCTTTATGAACTTCGGAAAAGGTCTTTAATATGGCTGAATCCCGCCGGGGTTCCCAGCCCGGATAATCACAGTCCCTGGTGCATACAGCCCCTGCGGAAGTGAAGATATCGCAAATCTTGTCAGCAAGTCGTTTCTTCGAATCCGCACTGGAACTCCTTTGCGAAGTCCTGACAATGATTTTGCCGTGTTCATTTTTAACAGCCGCCAGATTGGTGGAAGTTTCCACTACTCCGGGAAACGCTTCCGACATCGCAATAACTCCATTCGGACAAGCGTTCAGAGCCAGCAGCAGGCGTTTCTGAAAACCCGCCTCAAATATCCGGTCAGGTATTCTGACACAGATCAACTGAATATGCAGGCCTGGCTCGGACCGCCCGAACAATTGAACTTTTTCCACCTCAAAACCGGCGGCGAAATCAGCGAACTGGTCTGTATCGGAAACCGGCATCAGCACGGTGGCAAATGCTTCGCGGGGTATGGCGTTATCCAGGTTGCCGCCATGCAGATCGGCCAGCTTCAATCCGAAACGCTCTTCCGCCGCAGTCAACATTTCCGCCAGCAATTTAAGCGAATTCGCGCGCCCGCTGTTTATGTCACAGCCGGAATGACCGCCTTTCAGCCCGGAAACCCGGATGTTCATTGCTGTATTGCGCGGCGGCACCGCATCATATTCAATGATAAATTCATGGTTTGAGCGGACACCGCCGGCACAGCCGACAAAGACCCGATGCTCTTCCTCGGAATCAAGATTTATCAGGATATCGCCTTCAATAAAATGCGGGGAAAGTTTATTGGCCCCGTTCAACCCGGTTTCCTCTTCAACCGTAAACACCGCTTTCAGCGGCCCGTGCTGAATGTCCTTATCCAGCAGCAGCGCCATCATCGCAGCCACTCCAATGCCGTTATCCGCGCCAAGTGTAGTATCTTTGGCCTTGACCACATCGCCGTCAATATACGGTTTAACCGGGTCTTTAATAAAATCAAACTTGATATCGCTGTTCTTCTGCGGAACCATGTCCAGATGAGATTGCAGAATGACCGTCCTGCGGTTCTCCATTCCATGAAATGCCGGTTTTTCGATTAGCATGTTTCCGGCCTTGTCAACTACAGTTTTCAGTCCTGCATCTTCAGCCCGGCTTTTCAGAAAATCCCGCAATGACGCTTCATGGCCGGAAGGATGAGGGATCGAACAAATATCACTAAAAGTATTCCAGAGTAATCCGGGGCTCAGTTTTTTCAGTTCGTCAGACATAATCAGACCTCATCCGTAGATATTTTAATTTACCTAAATATACATTTCCCCATGAACTCCACAAATGCAGGAGTGCGGATTATCGATATTTTTCTGGATTTTCGTTCTGCCGCACTTCAGAACTCCCGTACTTTCCAGTCCCATTCCGGAGACATTGATCAGGATAACAGCTTTCAGTTTTACAACCATTTGGACATCCTGAACACATGTCCCGGCGCAGTAATCTCGCTCTGCGAGAAAGGATTCCAGTTTTCCCGTCCGGCACGGACGGGGTACTGCAACTAATTCCCATTCCGGAGACTTTAGAGTGTCATTGAGCACAATGCTTTTCGCTTTGTCGAGTAGGCATAGTTTATACCTCCTTTAGGTTAAGTTTGTTTTCTCTGTTTCTCCGCTCTTTCGATGCGCGGAGTGCCACATTATCTAACCGTGGGAAGTATAAACTACAACCCCTCACAGAACCGGACTTGCGGATTTCTCGCATCCGGCTCTTCGGTCGAACTTCCGCTACATACGTTTCCATATGCACCGTCACGGGGGACAGTTTTATCCATGTATTGTCCGTTTCAGAGCACGGCATGGTTCTATCTTCCACCCAATGTTCTTCCGCCAGCCCCTTCGAGTGAGTTTTAACGCTCTCGCCACACTTTCGCGTGACTACACCTCTAATATGAGCTAGTCCGACTACCGCTTCGGCTTTCCACGCTGTCGCTTTTTCGGCTTCTTTGTGGTACTCGATCTCACGAGACCTGACGGTTCTCCCAAGTTCCGACATTACAGTTGATTTACCCGCCGCGGACTTAGACCCCGGCACGCCGTAACGGTGCTTGCCTTTTTCGCGCCGTCCGTTGCTGGTTTCAGCGTTATGAACCGCCTGACCTCGTGCAATGATGAAAATTTCGGGGCTCAACACCTTCACTTGCGTTGCGGCTGATAAATCGCCTTTCCTATGGCTTGACATGGCTCGTTACCTCACTATGCCCATAGTTCCGTTCCGGGCGGGCGGCTAACCTTTACCCGTGCTGGATTGTCCAGCTTGTAGATGCCAGCTTTGCTTGGCGCACTCATAAACAACTCCGAGCCGTTAGAGTGTCGTTGAGCAGAATCGTTTCTATTTGCACAGAGAGAATTCCAGTTATTTAACAGGGCCTGTGATGAAAATGTTTCCCTGTTCCTCAACTTTCAACTTGCCTCGCTTTCAACTCTCCCGCTTTAGAATTTTAGAACTTTCTGACCACTTTGTCTTACATATATAGTGATTTTGTCAATAAAAAGAAGCGCAAAGCGTTTGAAATAAATATGTTAAGCCATGCTTTTAGAAATTTAAATGCTCTTCACACTGCTCTAAAGATTCAGGGGCAGAGCATTACGATTAATTACCGGATTCGCGGTATTTGCCCGGCGGGATACCGGTGTTTTTCCTGAATGATTTGGAAAATGCATAGACATCGGAAAACCCCAGCCGGCCAGAAATCTCTTTGATGCTCTGTTCGGAATGCAGCAGCATGTTCTTCGCCGCGGCAATCTTCAGTTCCAACGCATATTTCAATGGAGCAACTCCATACGCCGCTTTGAATTTCCGGCAGAGATGTTCCGGCGACATAAAAAAACGGCGGCCCAGATCTTTAAGGCTTAAATCTTCGCTATAATGCTTTTCTATAAAATATTTTACCTTGTCCAGCGCATTCTCTTTCCGGATTGAATCTTTCTCCATACATACTTCGCTGTATAAAAACTCAAATATATTCGTTACGTTTTTTAGCACCGGCAGCATGTTTCCCGACAAGTCTTTCAACAGACTGCCCAGATCCTGAAAATGTTTATCCAGCACCGCCATTCTGGAGTCATCCAGCAGTATTGCTGACGGAATGCACACATTATCCTCACCGGCGTAATATGCCATCAGTTGATTCCAGTCACCGCAGAAAATACCTGTCTCATTTTCCAGGTTGAATGTAAGTTCATGATACACGGTTTTGCCTGGCATCAGCGCCTGGAATGAATGCGGTTCGCCGGGCGAAGTCATCACCAGTGTTCCCGGCAGCGTTTCCGTTTCCGCGCCATCCAGTAAAATGCTGTTCCGTTCATTATCCGCGGTATAAAATACGAGATGAAATACATTGTGGGCATGAGAACCGGGCATCCTCTGCGGAACATAACGGTGCGCTTCCGACAGATGAAAAGTCTGAATCCGGAAAAAGAAAAAGCCTTCCGCGCTGCTGACGCCCAGCAGTTGCGGATCCGGCGTACCCTGCCCTGTTCTAAAATATTCGAATTCAGCATTCATAATCAATATTTGACAAAATTATATCAATATAGAACATTTATCTTTCTTTAAATAGACACTATACTAAACAATATACAACAAATAGAGAGGTTTTTTAATGAATTCCAGAGAAATAATCCATGCCAACCTGGAACACCGCAATCCGGTACGCCCAGGCCTTACATTTGACAATAACCGCATTGACGATATGTGCTGCGGCGGCCCCGGATCTCCCGGAGGCTACACTCAGAAAAGATGGGTGGAAGGACAATATGAATACTATGATGATATATGGGGCAATATCTGGGCGCGCATGACCGATGGCTGCGCCGCCGGGGAAATTTTCAAACCGGCGATTGAAGACTGGGCGCAGTTGAAAGATTATCAAGTCCCGCAATATGATTTTGCAGAAATTGTCAATTCCATGCGTGGTGGATTCGCAAAGGGGAAAGACAAATTCAGACTGGCCGGGATGCCCGGCTGGGTGTTCGCCTCGTCGCGCTATCTGCGGAAAATGGAAATATATCTGATGGACCTGCTGCTCTATCCGGAAGAACTCAAGCAACTGCACGATAAGGTTGCAAGCGTTTATGAACTGGTAATCCGGGCCGCAGGCGAGGCCCAAGCCGAGGGTATTTTCTTTTGCGAAGATATGGGCACCCAGAACGGCCTGCTGTTCTCGCCTGCATTGTGGCAGGAATATTTCGGCGATTTGTACCGCAGGCTTTTCGGCTTGGCTCACGAGTGCGGCATGAAAGTATTCATGCATTCCTGCGGACAGAACCGCCAGATACTGGAACCGCTGCTGCAAGCCGGAGTTGACTGCTTTCAGTTCGATCAGCCGACAGTTTACGATATGGCCGACCTGGCGCAACTGCTGAAAAAATACAAAGCCGCCCTGTGGTCGCCGATTGACATCCAGAAAATAATGCCTACCGGCGACCGGCAAATCATTGAAAAAGGTGTTGAAGACATGTTCAAACACTTCGAAGGCGGCCTTATCTTCAAAAACTACGGCGACCTGAAGGGTATCGGCGTCCAGGCGGAATGGGACAACTGGGCATACCAGGCCATCCTCCGCCATATCAAGCCGGATGGATTAGCTGCGATTTTTCCCGTTTAGCTTTTGTCCATATTCCGGATAGTAAACAAACTGAATCATGCTATTTCTATTCATAGAAATGAGACTTTTTGTCAATGCCTGCGTGACAAAATAACACATTTTACTGCGGCGATTTCCAGTCAGAACAGGTTGCCCTGCGGAATATTTGCGCAATGCTGTTCTGGCATATATTATGCTGATTTTAAAAGTCAGGAAGTTCATTTGGAACAATGTAAATAACAATACTAAGTTCTGAAGGAGGTGGTTAAAATGTTGGACAATCTAATACCATGGGACAAAAAGGACATGCTCAAAAAGAGCAACATACATCCGCTTGCAGGATTGCATCGCGACATTAACCGGCTTTTTGAAGATTTTTTCGGAGATGAATTGCCATTGCTGCATGATCCGGGAATGAACAAGATGATGCTCTCGCCGAAATTTGATGTGACTGAAAGTGACAAGTCCATCGAAATTACGGCGGAACTAGCAGGCGTGAATGAAAAAGACCTTGACGTTTCAGTAGACGGCAATGTCTTAACGGTCAAAGGAGAAAAGAAGGAAGAAGTCAAAGAAAACAAAAAAGATTATCATCTTTCAGAAAGACGTTACGGTTCTTTTCTGAGGTCGTTCCCGCTTCCGGAAGGACTTGAACTGGATAAGATTGAAGCCTCGTTTAAAAACGGGGTTTTGAAAGTAGTTATGCCTAAGAATGCGGAAGCTAAAAGCGTTCCGAAGAAAATACACGTAACATCATCATAAACCATCCCGGAGATGACCCGGAAAATCATCTCCGGTTCTTTTTGCAGTTACTGCGTGGTTTGCACCAGCCGGTGAAATCTACGTCCCTGCCTTACAGCCAGTTCCGCCGTCTTTCGTTCCAGAGCAAGTATCGCAATATTTTTGTCAACAGTATTTTGATAGATCTGCTCCATATTATTGTATGACGGCTGCGAGAGATTAAAGGCGTAATATCCCCGGATATCAGACAGAAGCGGGACAAAGTGGTCAACCTTGCCGCAGGAATGCACCACGCCGCCGTAGCGGTTTAACAATGCGGCATCGTATTTCTTTACGAATTCCAGGTAATTGTCAGGGGACAGATTCATGCACGAATCCAGGCTCAGCCGGATTTTCCCGGGATGTACCCAGCCATAGTGCGAATTGAAATCGTCCCGCGGCGGAACCAGTTTAAACCATTCATCAATAAATGAAATATATGTAGCGGTAATCAGTTCCATGAATCGCTGAACCAGTTCCGGGGTATCATACAGTGAAATAAAGATGTCGCTGCCCCATACCACTTCGCAAATATCAAAAGGCCCTTGCAAATCCGGGTGATAAATCCAGCAATATTTTTGCAGTTTAGGATAGTCCCTGAGTGTTTCAAGGTAAAATTGCGTACAGTCGAGAACTGTCGCGCCCTGACCGGCACGATGATGCGGAACGCCTTTATCCAGCAGGCGTTCAATCTTCTCCGGTCCGCCGGGCAGCGGACGCGAACCCGGCAGGGTATTAAGTTCACGCTCCATCATAACCACTTCCACCCCGAACAGTGACGGCATAATGTTGGAACCGTAGTTGGCGCGAATCGCCAGCGCGTATCCCAATGAATTGGACAGAACATTGTTTACCCCTGCAAACTGATGCAGCAGCATTAATTCAAAACTTTTATCCTCAATCGCGTCATTGATATTAATCTGCGGCCACTCCAGTTTTGATGGCGCCGGAGTACGGACAGGCACAAAAAACTCACCTTCGACTGACCTGTTCCAGAATCGTTGCCATTGCGCAATGACATCTTCTTCAACCGACGGCTCAATCCGGCTTTCCAGATCTTCCAGATATTTCTTCAACATTTTATCACCTTGGATATTTGGATTTTTGAGATATATAACTATTATTATAATGTGTTTTTTTATATTCACAATAGAAATATTTGTGATAAATAGTGGACTTTTGATACATTGATGGTGGATATATGGTAAAAATAATAAGATATTCCCGGCCGACAGCAGAACCCGCAACCCGCCTGCCGCTTAATGTGCGCTCCGCCGGCTGGATGGTCACGGACGAACAATGGCGTCACGCCACAGGTCAAGTTGACCGGATCAATGTCTACTGGGGCATCGCCGGCGTGATCAAATACACCGTCAACGGCAGACTGTTTACAACCCTGCCGGACGAACTGATGACGTTTCCGTTCGATAGTGAAATGGGGCCGGCTGTAGAATCATCCGAGGGTGAATTCCGCTGGTTCACGCTTGACGGACCGCTGTCATGCCAGACCCTGCAATTGCTTGGCATCAAGTTCTTCGAACCGTTTCGCGCCGGTAAATGCCCGAAGGAATCACACCATCAATTACTGGAGGCAATGCGGGTGCTTCTGCCTTACAGCATCTATCAGGCGGAAACACTGGCTTATGAACTGCTAACCCGCGCCGCCATGACCCATAATTTCAAGTTTCCTCAAAATAACGCTGTCATCACTCAGGCGCTGGCGATTATTGACGCCGAATATTCCGATCCGTACTTGAATGTCAATGCGCTGGCGGAGCGGCTGGAAATGAACCGTTCAGTTTTTACCAGATTATTCAAACAACAGCTCGGCATGTCCCCTTCGGCATATCTTGAACTGCAGCGGCTGCGCCTCTCCATCAAATTGATTGAGTCGGGCGAAACGGTAAAAGATGCCGCTTATTGTGCCGGCTATGCCGACCCCAGATATTTCGCGCGATTGTTTAAAGCGCGCTTCGGCCTGCCTCCATGCAAATGGCGTCATTCCATCCAGTGATTCATTTTCCATAAGGCGGTCATTTTCTCAAAACGATATTTCCGAATAAAGTTGAAAAGCCGCTGAACAAACGTATTGTAATGCGGCACGGCGGAAAACTCCTTCGTTGTCATCCAGTTTCACTCATTTTTACCGGACGCAGTGAAAACTGATCAGCTTATCTAAAGAAATACAGGGAAATACATGGACAAGATTGAGAATACCGCATATGAGGCGGCAGGGAAACTGCTGCTGGAAATAAGCTTTGACGGCACTGACTACAGCGGCTGGCAGTATCAGCCGCATTGCATCAGCGTGCAGGAAGTGCTGCAAACACGCCTGACTAAGCTTTTTGCGGGGCTGCCGGTGCATCTGGTCGGCAGCAGCCGGACGGATGCCGGAGTCCACGCCTGCGGCAGCGCGGCTTCATTTGCGATTCCCGGACGTCCGTACATTCCGATTGCACAATTACAGAAGGCGCTCAACCGCCTGCTGCCGCTCTCAATCCGGATTCGCAATATTACGGAAGTGCCGCTTGCCTTCAGCGCCCGTTTTGACGCTAAAGGGAAGGCTTACACCTATGTGCTGAATACCGGCGAGGAACATCCGTTTACCGGCAGATATTCATGGCATCTCCGGCGGCATATTGATATGGACAAGATCAGGCAGGCGGCGCCGCATCTTATCGGCAAACATGATTTTTCTTCATTTGTGGTGGAACGTTCAAAGATTGACGATGCGGTCAGGACCATCTACCGGATTGATGTGCAGGAATTCGGCCAATACCACTGTCTTACTTTTGTCGGCGACGGCTTTCTTTACAAGATGATCCGCTGCCTGACCGGGGCACTGGAGGCCGTCGGCTCCGGCAAAATCCAGCCGGACGACATCAAAAGAATTCTGGAGGCGAAACAGCGGATTGAAGCGCCGGAAACCGCGCCGCCGCACGGACTGTTCCTGATGAAAGTATTTTATGACGAGGAAATGATGCATCAATACCGCTTGAAGCAGTTGCCATTCTATCAGGGCGTCATCAACCCGTAAAGCGTTTGCCGCAGATTATTTTTCCGGAACAGGCGGAGGAACGCAGCCAAAAAGATTGATCATTTCAGGAATCGCCTCGGCTTTTTCCCAGGCTGCCATGCCTTGCTTCCACAGCAAAGTATCCCTGGCAATTTCGGTTTTACTGACCATTTCCTGAAGTTGAGCCATATTGAACGGACCGGCCTGCCTGCCTGCAATAACCGCGAAATATGATGCTTGCGCCGGAACAGGCGGCGGCGCTGTCTGAGCAGCGGCATTCTGCTGCTGAATGAGCGTATTGGACAGTCCTCCGGCCATTTGCGTTCCAAGCATCATGCCCATCAGATTGCCGGACTCTCCGCCTTGATTGCCCGCGGCTTCGCGCAGTGCGTTCGCAGCCTGATACTGGGAATAATTGTTCAGGTTGCCGATCGCCCCCATGGAAGCTCTTTCATCCATGGCTTTCTGCACTTCATCCGGCAGGGAGATATTTTCCAGCGTAAAACTCAGCAGTTCCAGGCCGAGCCGGACAAAATCCTGCGCCAGCTTTGCATGCATGGTATTGCTGATTTCATCGTATTTGGACGCCAGGTCAAGCGCCGCTATTTTCAGCTCGCCGAGACAATCTGAAAACGAGGAAATCACTTTTACCCTGATTTGTTCTTCAATGCTGTCAGCGGCAAAGTCAGACTGAGCGCCGACAAAACGGGAAATCATTTCCTCCCTGATGCCGACCTTGTATGAATAGTTGCCGCGGGCGCGGAGCCTTACCATTCCGAAATCCTGATCGCGCAGTATTACCGGATTGGGCGTACCCCATTTGCGGTCAAGCTGCTCAGTGGTTTTGACGAAATACACTTCGGCTTTGAACGGCGAGGTAAAACCGTAAGGCAGGCTCAGCAGCGTAGTCAGGAACGGCATGTTCTGGGTGCTTAAAGTATAGGTTCCGGGATCAAATCCGTCGGCAATTTTACCTTCATTGACAAATACCGCTTTTTGTCCGGGCCTGACAATCAGTTTAGCCCCCATTTTAATTTCGTTGGCATGGCGTTCGAAACGGTGAACCAGTATTCCGGGTTCCTGTTCCGGCCATTCAATAACGTCGATCAATTGATTCTTAATCATGTTTAACAGGCCCATATCAACCTCCTCTTTAAATCATTGCTTCTGTTTTATTGTCCGCAGCATTTTTTATATTTCTTACCGCTGCCGCACGGACAGTCATCATTTCTTCCCACTTTGGCGATCTGGCGCCGGAAAGTAATCTGAATCTGCGGTTCATTCTCCTCTTTCTCCTGCGGCCTGCCATCGACCTGGACATCTCGTTCGTCAAATTGACCGAATGTTTCATGAATGAAAGTCTGCGGCAGAGATTCAATCATGCGTTCGAACTCAGCCAGGCTGGTCAAAGTGGCCTTGAACAGATTATTTATCGCTTCAGCATGAATTTGCTTCATCAGCACCTGGAAGACCTTGAACGCTTCATTTTTATATTCCACCAGCGGGTCTTTTTGAGCGTATGCTCTCAAGCTGATGCTGGAACGGAGATTATCCATCGCATAAAGGTTTTCCTGCCATAAGCGGTCGATTGATTCGAGAATGGTATGTCTCTGCATCCATATTCTTTCATCGTCCGAGTAACGGGCATTCTTTTCAGTATAGGCTTTTTCAATTTTCTCGATGATCTTCAATACCAGGTCATCGTGGGAATTATCTGCCATACCGCGAAATTCCTCTCTGGAAAAGCCAATTGGAAACTTCAGATTCAACCAGGCCAGCAGATGGTCCCAGTTAAAAGTTTTGTCTTCCTCGCCGTTGACCTCACGGGGCAGCGCCGATTCTTCCACAATGTCCGCAATACCGTTTTCAATCAGCGAAAACAGCAGATCATGCGGGTCCTGGGAAAGCAGCGCCTCTTTCCTTATGCCGTAAATGATTTCGCGCTGCTTGTTCATGACATCGTCATATTCAAGGGTGCGTTTACGCATGGAGAAGTGATGCTGCTCCACCCGTTTCTGGGCGGTCTCGATGGATTTGTTCAACCATGAATGCTGAAGTTCTTCGCCTTCCTCGATGCCGAATTTATCGAATATTTTAACAATCCGGTCTGAACCGAAAAGCCGCATCAGGTTGTCTTCCAGAGACACATAGAATTTTGATGAGCCCGGATCGCCCTGGCGTGAACAGCGTCCGCGGAGCTGGCGGTCAATGCGCCTGGAATCGTGCCTGGCGCTGCCGATAACGTGCAGGCCGCCGAGACCGACGACTCCGGAGCCGAGTTTAATGTCGGTACCGCGCCCGGCCATGTTGGTGGCAACGGTCACCGCGCCCTCCTGCCCTGCCCTGGCGATAATTTCAGCTTCATGCTGATGATTTTTAGCATTCAGCACATTGTGCGGAATATTACGGCGTTTAAGCAGGCGGCTCAAAACTTCCGAGTCATCAACTGAAACGGTACCCAGCAGAACGGGCTGACCTTTTTCGTGCCTTCTGACCACTTCATCAATAATCGCATTATATTTTTCGCGTTTGGTCTTGAATATAGAGTCGTTATCGTCAATTCGACAGCATGGACGGTTGGTTGGAATTACGATTACATCCAGCTTGTAAATCTGATGGAATTCATTGGCTTCGGTTTCGGCGGTACCGGTCATCCCTGACAATTTCTTATACAGACGGAAATAGTTCTGGATGGTGATTGTCGCCAGTGTCTGGGTTTCGTCTTCAATAACGACGTCTTCCTTTGCTTCAAGCGCCTGATGCAGTCCGTCGCTGAAGCGGCGTCCCGGCATCAGACGTCCGGTATGTTCGTCAACAATGAGGATTTTGCCCTCCTGGATGACATAATGAACATCTTTTTCAAACAGGCAGTGAGCTTTGAGCAGTTGAGAAAGGTCATGCAGCCGTTCGCTTTTCTGCATGAAATCATCCTGGAACTTCTGCTTCTTTTCAGCTTTCTCAATCTCGCTCAGCGTCGTGTCTGTTTCGATATTATGCAATTCATTCAGCAAATCAGGCATAATAAACGCTTCCGGGTCGTCGGGGGAAATGGCATTGCGCCCCTTCTCCGTCAAATCAGCTTCGTTGCTCTTTTCGTCAATAGTGAAAAATAATTCCGACTGGACTTCCTGAAGCAGCCCGCGGTTATTGTCGCTGCGGACTCTCATTTCCAGCTTTTCCAGTTCTTTCAGTATTGCTCCGTCTTCCAGAACATGCATTAACTGTTTGTGCGTCGCCATCCCGAACTTTACCTGCAGCAGCTTGATCATTGCAGCATAGCGCTCGTCCTCTGAAACGTTCTCTTTAGCCAGAGTTTCCCTGGCGTCTCTTACCATTCTTGAGCAGAGCAGATTCTGTCTGGAATATAAATCCGCAACCAGCGGTTTCAGCGAGTCAAACTGATGAGTGGCGGTACCCACCGGGCCGGTAATAATCAGCGGCGTTCTGGCTTCGTCAACAAGAATACTGTCAATTTCGTCAACTATCGCATAATAATGGTCGCGCTGAACTAAATGCTCAGGCTCGGCCGCCATTCCCATGTCGCGCAGATAATCGAATCCGAATTCGCTGTTGGTCCCGTAAGTGATGTCGTAGGTATACTGCTCTCTTCTGACCGGCGGCGGCTGCATATTCTGCAGACAGCCGATAGTCAATCCCAGATAGCGGTAAATTGTTCCCATCCATTCGGCGTCGCGCCTGGCCAGAAAGTCGTTGACGGTGACGAGTTGACAGTTTCTGCCGGAGAGGGCGTTGAGATACAGCGGCATGGTGGCGACAAGGGTTTTACCTTCGCCGGTGGCCATTTCCGCGATGTTGCCGCGATGCAGGGCGATTGCTCCAAGTATCTGGACATCGAACGGCACCATATCCCATACCATCTTCTGGTCGCAGACGGTAATTTCAGAACCGACCATCCGGCGACAGGCGTTTTTGACCACGGCAAAAGCTTCGCACATGATGTCGTCCAGCGTTTCGCCCCGGGCCAGCCGCTGCTTGAATTCCGGCGTTTTGTTTTTCAATTCCTCTTCCGTAAGCTTCTGATAAGACAGCTCAAACTCGTTGATCCTTCTGACCAGCGGCATCATCCTTTTCAGATCCCGGAGAGATTTAGTTCCAAATATTTTCTTTAAAATTGATGTCAGCATGAGTATTCCTGTATGGTGTTTCCCGGTGGTTGTTTCCGGTATTATTTTGAGCCGGGACGTTCAATCGGAACTCCGGCTTTGCACAACGGGCAGTTATCCGGCTCATAGGTTTCCAATTCAAGTTCCAGCAGGCATTGATGCGGAATGTCAAATCTGGCCTGGCCGCAACTGCGGTCAACCAGCACCCCGACGCCGACAACATCCCCGCCGAAAGTCCGGACAAGCTCAATGGTCTCCTGTACTCTGCCGCCGCGGGTGACCACGTCTTCCGCCACCAGAATTTTTTCGCCGGGTTTAATCTGGAAGCCGCGTTTGAGCACCAGCTTGCCGTCTTCCTTATCGGCGAAAATGGCTTTTACGCCAAGCGCTCTGGCAACTTCCTGCCCGACGATCAGGCCGCCGACTGCCGGAGAAATTACGGTATCGATTTTCAGATGTTTGAATTTTTCAGCCAGCACACGGCATACCTTTTCCGCAATATCCGGATACTGCAGCAGCAGCGCAGCCTGAAAGAAACGGTTGCTGTGAAGTCCGCTGCGGAGTTTAAAATGTCCTTCAAGGAGAGCCTGGGAATCCTGGAATATCTTGATCACTTCTTCTTTTTTCATAAAAATATCACTTCATTATTTATAGGTTATTTAAACAGCTTATTCAAAACGGGGAATTATCTGAACGTGTCCGGGGATGAAGGTTCCACCCAAAGATGAAAGTCCACTTTGCTCCCTCCCAGATTGAGCGTAATCATCGTGTTCAGCCGGGTCAGCAGCAGTGCATACGGAATCTTGACTTCACCGTTTGCAACATTGACGGAAACGTTGCAGTCGCCCAGAATGTCCTCGGCATTGCGTATTGCAACGATTAACAGCAGCATCCGGTTCAGTTTGTCCCGCAAATCATCATCCAGTTCATAAGTACTGTGACATTTGGCGCAAACCGCCTGAAAATCCGGACGGGAGACATCCGCAAGATTAAATTTGATGATTCCGTCACAGCTTTTGTCCAGACAATGAAAGTCTATCTGGGCTTTTGCCCCGAGATTATCCTTTTTCGTAGCCGCCATTAGTTGCTCCACATGTATTATTAATTATTATTGAAAATGAATAGCAATTGCTTGAGAACTCAGTAATATAGAATGACTTTGACATTTTTTAAAGTCTTGCAAAAGATTAATCCCGCTATTTTTGTTGCAAGGGAGGAATATGCAGCAACTTATCAATGTCTGATGCAGTTGGTTACGGAGGGCAGCCGGATATAAGCTGTTTCAGTTTTGCAAAAATAACAATGTTTTCATAATTGCCGGCGAACAGTTCCTGGCCTTTGCCCGAAGCGGCAGTGGTGATCGGCGTCATCGAGTGGCCGCCGGTGGTCCATTTTACTCCGCAATGCAGATCACGAATCTTGAACGCCAGAGAGAGGAAAGCTTTATGCTTGTCCTTTGCATTCCCGTTCCATACCGTGTTTAAATCCGCCTGTTCAGCCGGGGTAAAACCTTCGAATCCCAAAGAATCCTTTACCAGGCTGAAAGCCTGTTCAAAATTCTTCCCGGTATCCTTGATCTGCTTTAAATCTGCCAGAATTACGCCGTAACTGGCCTTCTGTTTAAGGATTCCCGCCTTTTGTGGCTGCATATCCTCGGCAAGCGTCAGTCCGCCGGTTTCGTGATCGGCAGTTACCAGAATCAACGTATTGTCCGGATGTTTCTGTTGAAATTCCATACCGGTTTTTACGGCATTGTCAAAAGCGAAAAGTTCCTGAATCATGGTTCCGGCATCATTGCCGTGGGAGGCGTGATCAATCCTGCCGCCTTCAACCATGATGAAAAAACCATTGGGATTATTCAGTATTTCTGATGCTTTAAGGGTATATTCCGCCAAAGTCGGAATATCCTGGTTTTTCGTATCGATAACCCAGTAAGCCGGAGTCTGCGCGTAACATTTTGCCTGGGTTGCGGCCTGAAGGCCGGACTTGCCATCGAGAATTGTATAGCCGCCGGCTTTCAGCTTCCGGGCAAAATCAGCTTCGGAAGGCATTTCTTTGTCCAGATACAACTTGCCGCCGCCGAAAAAATCAAATCCGCTGGATGCCATATCGCTGACAATGTCTTTAAACTGGCCGCGTGCGGAAACATGGGCATAAAAGGCGGCAGGGGTGGCGTCATTAAGCACCGAAGTGGAAATAATTCCAATCTTCATCCCTTTCTGCTTCGCGATATTGGCAATGCTGATAACACTGTTCCCGGCCGGGTCCAGTCCGAGTTTGCCGTTGGTAGTTTTTACTCCGCAGGCAATCGCAGTGCCGGCCGCCGCTGAATCAGTCGTCGTTTTTTCTGAATTCAACGTTATCGTCTTCGCCTGAACCGGCAGACGGGTCATAAAAAGTTTTGCGCCGGGACGTCCATTCTGAAACGCCTGCTCGGCCAGTATTTTATGATTGTCGCCCATTCCGTCGCCAATAAACAGAAAAACGTATTTGACGGTGTTGCCATTGGAAGCAGCAGTTGCATCCTGGGCGGATTTAACTTCACATGCTCCGGCAAAAACGGTCAATATCATTATAAATGCAAATTTTGCGGATATCGTATTCATTAAAACTCTGACAAAGTCCTGTATAAAATTTATAATCCCATTTAAGGTATCATCTAAATCAATAATTAGTAGCAGGCAAAAATAAAACTTTAAAAAAATTATTAAGCGGTTAAAAACACATAAATTTTTGAATGTGCATTAGCAATTTCGCAGTTTTGAAATATTTTTCAATTTAGTACATATGTGTTCTTAAAATAATTAATTATAGAGTTTATAGATGTTTCATCAGAGAAATATAATAACAGCGGTTGAGTTAGGCACTTCGAAAATCTGCGTTCTGGTCGGTGAAGCTCTTCCCGAAGGCGGCATTTCAGTGATCGGTCATGGCGAGGCTCCTTCCGAAAATGCGATTTGCAAGGGTGAAATTTCGGACATGTCCGCCGTGCTGGATATCCTGATGCGGGTCATTGATGAAGCCGAAGAATCTTCCGGACGGGCGGTCAACAGCAGCAGCCTGATTGCAGTTGCCGTAACCGGGGCCAGCATCAGTTCCTACCAGGGCATCGGGACGGTGTTCGTGAAATCAGAAAATCACCGGGTATCCGATGATGACATTGATGAGGCGCTGCAAAATGCCCAGGTGAAACCGCTGCCGTTCGACCAGACGATCATCAACACCTTTGACTCCTACTTCATGCTTGACGGCTGCCGGCGCGTGCGCAATCCGTCCGATCAGGTGGCGGATAAATTCGAGGCATATATTCATGTCATTCACGGCGATACCAACAGGATTGAGAACTTTAAATCAATTCTTCGCGACGCCGGTTTTGATGAAGAAATTATTCCGGTGTTCAGCGGAATTGCGTCTGCTTACGGGATTCTGACTGAAGAGGAAAAGGAAAACGGCGTGCTGCTGGTTGACATGGGCGCGGGCTCCACAGAATACATTGTCATCTACAATATGGGCGTGCTGTACAGCGGGGTGCTGCCGGTTGGATTTGATCATGTCGCCAATGATCTTTCGCTCGGCCTTGATCTGCATATTTCCACCTGCCGCAAGATGCTGAAAGACGGTTCGATCATGCAGCATATCCATGACCGCAAAGGCTTTGTGGAACTGAAGACCGTCAACGGCAATCTCCGCAAAGTTCCGCTCAGTTCAATCGAAAAAATCATTGATCTGCGCCTCCGGGAAATCTTTCAGATTATTCACCGCAAAATCAAGGATCACGGAATTATCAATAACCTCGGTTCCGGCGGCGTGATTTCCGGCGGGGCGGCGCTTTTCCCGAGAACGCCGGAGATTTTTAAAGAAGTCTTTGAGTTTCCGGTGAGGATCGGTCAGCCGTTCGATGCCAGCGGCGCGGTAACCGGCATTGAAAATCCGCGCTACAGCACCATCTGGGGGGTGCTAAAGTTCGGAGAGGAACTCAGCCGGATTCTTACGACCAGGGAAAGACCCGGTGTTTTCAGCAGGATGCTGAATCCCATTGACAATGTCGCCGGACGGTTCTGGCAAGGCGTCAGCAACTTGAAAAAATCAATAAAGTTTTAGGCAATATGACAACAGAAAAAACAAAACCAATCAAAGTCACAGTTGTCGGCATCGGCAATTCCGGAGTGAAAATCATCAACCGCCTTGCGGCTTTGAAAGAATCCGTATGGCTGAATATGGTCGCGATAGATACTGACGCCGAAGCGATTGAAAAATGTATTGTTCCTACTAAGATTGTTGCCGACACGCAATGGCGTAACGGCATCGGCTGCGGCGGAGATGTTATAAAAGGCCAGCGTTCGCTGGGGCGCGAACGTCCCAGAATCAATGAACTGCTGGAGGACACCACGCTGCTGATCGTTACCGGCGGACTCGGCGGCGGCACCGCCACCGGCGGCGCCCCGATCTTCGCCAGTGTGGCGAAAAGCCGCAAAATTCCCACGATATTTATAATGACCACCCCTTTTACGCTTGAAGGCCACAGCAAACGGCGCACCGCCGAAGACGGCGTCCGCGAACTGCTGCCGACGGTGGATGTGCTGCTCTGCCTGCCTAACGATCTGCTGTTCTCTTCGCTCCCTGCTGATTTCCCGGTCGGCGACGCATTTGAAAAAGCTGATATTGAAGTGGCCAGGGCGATTCTCGGGGTAAGCGAAATCATGCGCTGCCAAAATCTCATCGCTGCCGATTTTTCCGATTTTGTCGCAATTATGAATAAACGCAAAAGCGTATGCAGCATAGGCGTCGGGACTGCCGCGTCGTCTGACGGCCTTAACCGCTGCCATCTGGCGCTGGAACGGATGCTGGAGTCGCCGCTGCTGGGCGGAGCGGCGCAAATGAAGGAAGCGGACGCGCTGTTTCTGGTAATGACCGGCGGCCCGGATTTGAATATCGGTGAAACCAAAATGGCTTTTGAGATCGCCGCCAAGTTCATCGGAGAGGATTCGAAAGTCATTGTCGGCACCAATACCGATCCCGCTTATGCCGATTTCGTTCAGATTACTGCGATAACCGTTAAATTCGACAAGAAAGAGACCAAGGAGGATTTGCGGCGCAACAATGAATTCGGTTTTGATCCGGTGTCCAGCCCCGTCCGGACTACAGTTAATAAAGCTTCACTGGCAAAGGATTTTGAACAGGGTGAACTGCCGCTGCAAAATATTTCCAAGGGAATTTTCCTCAATACCACTCCGGTAAACCATAATGGCGAGGACCTGGACGTGCCGACTTACCAGCGCAAAATGATCATCATTGACAAAGGCGAATAACCACAGAGGCAGATAAAATGGGTACCGCATCGCTTGTAATTGGTATTATCGCAATAATTTTCGGATTCATTCCGGTATGTAATTATTTCCTGCTGCTTCCGGCATTGCTCGGACTGGTGCTCGGCATCATTGATATCAGAATCAAGGTCAGACAAAATAAACCGAAAAGTGAAAGTATTTGCGGGGTTGTGCTCAACGGCCTGGCGATTTTCGTGATTGCCGCCTGGACGGTGGTAATCGCATTGATAATTTCGTCTTCCGGAGAGCAGATACAACGGCTGCAACTCATAGTCCAGGATCAGCTTACCCGCATGCAGCGCCAGAGTTCCGCCTATATTTCCGACCTGGAATATTCTTCGCCGAAAGATAAAGCGGAAGAGGAATAAGACTCAGAGTTCTAACCTGAATATTTCATAAACTATAGGATTAACGTTGATAGAGATTGCAGCCGTCGGCATCGGTAGCGACGATCAGCGGCATATCTTTAACTTCCAGACGGTGAATCGCCTCCGCGCCCAGGTCATTGTAGCAGACAACTTCACAGGCGGTGATGCATTTTGCAATCAGCGCGGCGGCTCCGCCGGTGGCGGCAAAATAGACGCATTTATATTTTTTCATGGCTTCAATTACATTCGCCCCGCGACCGCCTTTGCCGATCATGCCTTTAAGTCCGGCTTCGGCGATCAGTTTTGGCGAATACGCGTCCATCCGGTAACTGGTCGTCGGCCCGGCGCTGCCGATTACCTGTCCCGGTTTCGCCGGCGTGGGGCCGACAAAATAAATTACCTGTCCGTGCAAATCAAGCGGCAGCGGTTCGCCTTTATCCAGCAGTTCGCAGAGACGCTTATGCGCGGCATCGCGTCCGGTATAAATAACTCCTGAAAGCAGCACTTCCTGTCCGGCTTTCAGGGAGCAGACCAGCTTATCGTCCAGCGGTGTGGTTATTTTAATTATTGACATGATAGTTTTCTCAATTCTCTCTTTTATCTCTAAATGCTTTCTGTTTTATTCTGTCTTCCGGATTTAATGACTTCCGGCTGTTTCGTCTTCCGTTTTCCGGCTGTTCCGCCCCTTTAAATTTCGAATTCCGCGTGTCTGGCGGCGTGGCAATTCAGATTGACCGCTACCGGCAGTGACGCAATATGACACGGGAAATATTCAATATGCACCGCAAAAGAGGTGATATCGCCGCCAAGACCTTGCGGGCCGATGCCGGAAGCATTGATTCCAGCCAGTATTTCAGTTTCCAGTCTGGCATATTCAGGATCGGAATTATGCCCGCCGATTTTTCTCAAAAGCGCCTTTTTTGCCAGATATGCCACCTTTTCGAAAGTTCCGCCGATGCCGACTCCGACAATCGTCGGCGGACAGGGGTTGCCGCCCGCCTTGATTACGGTGTCAACGACAAAATCGATAACCCCGTTTTTCCCTGCCGACGGCGGGAGCATTTTAAGGGCGCTCATATTCTCCGAACCGCCGCCTTTAGGGGCCAGCGTCACCGACAGTTTGTCGCCGGGAACCAGTTCGATATGAATTACCGGCGGCGTATTATCACCGGTGTTTTTACGCTTGAACAGCGGGTCATTGACAATCGAACACCGCAGATAACCTTCGCGATAGCCGCGGGCCGTCCCCGCTGTGATGGCGTCATTAAGGCTGCCGCCTTCAATTTTCACATCTTCGCCGAGCTTTACAAAATATACGGCGAATCCGGTATCCTGACAGATCGGCATGCGTTCCTTGCGGGCGATAGCCGCATTTTCGATATATTGCAGAATGAATGATTTGCCTCTGGCGGAAGACTCCATATCCAGGCTGTCAGTAATAGTCTCCAGCACGTCTTCCGGTAAATCATAAGCCGCTTTCAGGCAAAGCGCCGCCACGGCATCAACTATTTTCGCATATTGAATTATTTTCATCATTCCCCTGAAATTTAAAACAAATAATAAATCCGGAAGTCAGAATTCTCTTTTCGTTATTATAATATAACCTTCAGACTTATTTTTGAAAAGCCGATTGCCGGAATCCGGCCTTTTAATTTTGTGAAATATGTTTTGCTTGCATCTTGCGTTCGCATAAGGCATATTGAGACAGTATGCGGATGCGGGAGTCTGCCGGATGTCTCCGATATGCCGATTGCGCGGAAACCTGCTCAAATCACCATGAACAATGAACTGCCATTATGGAACGGCGAAGGTCCATGGCGTCCCGACGGATGTTCTGGAACGCCACAAAGCCATGATGGAATCTGCGTCCAGAAGTTTTTTTGTCCTGAAGGTGGGCAAATAAAAGGGGCGGCAAGTTTTACCTGTCCGCCCCGAGCCCTTGCGGGTATATCTAAAGCTGGATTCGCGACTGCCCCAATACGACAGTTGCGCTCCTGCGTTTTTATGCCTGATTCACCAGTTGATTGTAAAATGACTCCTGATCTTTACAATTCATCAGCAGATTTCTGAACTGTTCATCTTTTAGTCTTGAGCTCAATTGAGAAAGCAGTTTGATATGCTGAGCATGCTGATCGTCGCGTGCCGCAATCATGAAAATAAGTTTTACAGGAACAGAGTCAAGACTTTCGTAATCAGTTACGCCACGCCGGACTATTGCGGCGGCCATAATAATATTTTTCACCGAACGCAGCCTGACGTGAGGAATCCCGATCCCCATCCCGATACCGGTACTCATCAACTGTTCCCGGTGATAAATACCCTCTTTCAACTCAGTCTTACTCTTTACTTCTGAGGTTTCGGCCAGAAGGTCAATCAAATTGTTGAGAATTTCCGCTTTTGTCGCAGACTCGATTAAAACAATATTCTCTTTTCTAAGCACTGAATCAAAAAGAAGCGGCACAAAGTCCGACTGCCTGCTCTTTTCGCTTTTCAGTCTTTTATCTATCCATTCTTCAATGTCCTGCCGTTTGAACCGCCAGGATGTTCCAAATTTACCGCAAGGAATCTCGCTTTTCTGCGCCCAGTCATAAACGGTACGCTCGGAAACACGAAGATGCTCCGCGACCTCTTCAATGGTCATTATTTCCGGTAAACTCATACTATTCTCCAAATTATATTTTTTATCCAATCTCAATCAAACACAAGAAAATCATTGCAAATATCGCAAACAACAACAAATATACCCGTTTTTAGCGAAAAGTAAAGCATTTTATAGAAAATAATGATAAAATAATACAAAAAGATACATATTACAGCAAATAGCAGTCATTTGTTACGCAAAAAAACATGCATGGCAAGGCGAGTAGTTGGATATCTTTTTATCCAATAAAACAGATATTTTATGTAAGTCGTATTATAAAACCAGTAACTTCGGCTTAAAACTCAATGATTAATACTTATAATGGATGCGACTTTATTTTTACTTCATGGCTGCGTCCGCAATAACTTACAGCCAGGATGGCAATATCATCTTCCTGCTCGATATTCCCTGTAAAGTCTGAAACGTCATCCAAAACTGCGTCAACACATTCCTGAGGTTTCAACTGTACACACTTTTCCAATATTTTTCCCAAACGGAGATCACCAAAGAGCTCATGCCGGCGGTTGAGGCCACGTATTACACCATCTGTATATAAAACCAGCATGTCGTCTGTCTTAAGCGTAATCGTATCGTCATAATAAGGCTCCAAGTCCATAACGCCAATCGGGATTCCGTGCCTTACCGGTAAGTTCTCGATCTTTTTATGCTGGCGAATCAGAAACGGAAGATTGTGTCCTGCGTTGCAATAGTTTAATTTTCCGGTTTTCAGATTGAGCAATCCAATAAAAAAGGAAACGAACATTGAAGCATCATTATTTTCACAAAGAGATTTGTTCATGTCAGTCATGATCTGGCCGGCGGATAGATTTTTTCCGGCTTTGGAATGCAAAAGCGTCCTGGTCAGAGCCATGAACAGGGAAGACGGGACTCCTTTATCAGAAACATCTCCGATAGCAAAGCATATATTATGATCATCAATATTGAAAAAGTCATACATGTCTCCGCCGACAGTTCTGGCTGATTTAATCGCGCCATAAATGTCAAATTCAGCATTGCCATTCAGTTGAGGGAATGTTTTAGGCAACAGGCTTAACTGAATGTTTCTGGCAATATTCAATTCACTTTCGAATTTCTCTTTGACCGAAGTTGTTTCACGGATTTTTTTAACTCCGTCATTGATTGAGTGAAGCATATTGTTGAAAATATTGCCCAGCTCTTTAAGTTCGTAACTGCCTTTCAACGGCGATACGGAAGAAGTCGTGATTTCATCAAGTTTTACCGTCTTCATCTTATCAATCATTTTAACGATCGGCTTGCTGAGTGATTCAGCGAAAAATATTGAAAACAAGATCATGCCGAAAGTAATCAGCACAGAACTGATCAGTACTTTAACGATTAAATCATTGACCTGTTCCATTTTTTCGTATTTGCGCGTTTTCGCAAGATTTTCGATACTGTCAATGTAAGCGCCTGAACCGATAACCCAGCCCCATGGCTCAAACAATTTGACATATGCCACTTTGGGAACTGCCGGAGGATTACTCAAGCCTCTCTCATATTTGGGCGCACTATAATTAATATATCCTTTCGCCTTCTGTCTGCACAATTCAACCATTGCCGGAATATGCTTTTGTTTTTTCTCCTCCGGCAGGCTTGAATAGTCCATCCCCTCAACGTCTGAAGTAAACGGGTGTATAACAACCCTGCTGTTCAAGTCATCGACGAAAACATATCCCAGCCCCTCGTTATAAATAAGCTTCCGCAGGACTGCCTTGCTCCTTTCCTTTGCCTCGGCAACAATTTGCGATGCGCCGATTTCTGCAACTACAATAATTTGGCCTTGAGCCGTTTTGCTGAAATAAGCAATCACCGGATTTTGCCTGGATCGATTGAAGACAAAGCCTTCAGCGGAATTCTCCGCAGCTTTTTTGACATATGTCACGATGGCATCCGGATTGTCATTTCCCGCAGCAAGAAAAAAAACTTTAATGTATTGACCATTGAAGTTACTGACAGAGTCCTTCGCCGCTTTTATTGCCAACCGGAGATATTCGTCCGGATCCACAACTTTCTGCATCAGTTCCCGGTTGATGTCGGTTCGGGTGGCATTGACGGCCTCTTGAAGCAGCCAGCCATAATTTTTTTCCAGCGCTTTTACACTTAATGAATCGGCATAATTGCTGTTAACAATTTCATACGCCAGATCAGCGACATCGCGTATCTGCATTTTAACCCGGATCAATTCCTCCTGTTCAAATTGCTTAATGTCGAGATTGCTTTTTTCCAGAATATCGGTTATCGCAATATAAAGTGTAACCACTGCGGCAAAAAGCAGCACCGCGACATTAACCAGAGAAATTTTAGTTCTAAGTTTCATTGATACCCATGCTTCTGCAACTGCGGTTTTATAATAACGCACTTAAATTTTCACTCCCGCCATATCAATAATATAGCTGGGCAATTAAATTTCAAGTTACCGGGCAATGAAAGAACTAATATCTTTCCTTAAAATGCTTTTTATTGACAGTTCAGTTTATCAAGCAATTGACGGCTGCGCAGGATGATATCTTCTTTATCGGCAAGCGACTCCAGCCAGCGTTCCGCCTTTTTGATGGCCCGGCTGGAAACTGCAACAGCTTCGCGGTCGGATTTCAGCAGATTAACGGTTACTGCGGTAATCAGCGCTTTGCGTTTCAGGATATATTCTCTGGCTGAAGACGACTGTTTCAAATGGACCTCCAGCGCTTCCGGCGCAATCTTTAATTTGACCGCCAGCACCTGCTCTGACGAGAAACTGCCGCTGGCATCCTGTGTTTTGAGCGCCTGACGATACCAGCCGGGAAAATCCATGGAGCAGATTTCAGGGTTTACCGCGGCATATTGCGCTTGAGCTCCTGTTTCGTGCACGGCAGCCATCAAATTCCTGATATTCCCGGAACAACTGGCAATTCTTGCCCGGCCGAGCATCACCGGAACAACTCTGAATGAAGGGTAATACATGGCTTTTTCATCTTCATGCCGGTCTTCAACGGTAAGAAAACTCGACAGATGGCTTAAAATATTAAATTTCTTCGCTTGCTTCAAAATTTCCTGTTCAAAGGATTCCCGCTTGTCCTCAATATAAAGTTGCTCTTCCAATTCCGTTATCTGTGATACTGCCCACAGCATTGGAATGCGATTGTCACTGCCGAGGTCTATCACAGGACATTCCCACAAGAAAGTTTCTCCGCAAATTTGGCCGGAAACAATAATTCTGGCATTGGCGCTGAGCGATTTCACTTCCGCCAGCAGCGTCAACATGTCACCTTCATAAACCGGAGGAAAGCGTTCAGGCATCTGGAATTTTGCATTTTCAGCGATAATGCTCAAGTTCTTCACTTCCGGTTGAATCAACCTGGAAAACTGACGCAATACTTTTTCCTGAATATTTTCTCCGGGAGAAATGATCTCCCATACGCCGCCGGTAACGTCGGCGAGTCCTTTTACCAGCGCCTGACTGGCGCCGCGGCCGATTCCAAAAGTATAGAATCTGATGTTTTTGTGATTCATCGCAGCATGCTGCAATACTTCCCTGGTGTTATAAACTTCGCCGTCAGTTATCAGAATCACCTCTCTTCTGCAATTTTCCTGCACCGGCATTCGAAAAACCGCATCCAGAGCTTCCAGCAGCTCGGTTCCGCCCATATCAGCCTCTATTTCCGCTAGTTTAGACAGATATTTATCCAGATTGAGCTGATTGTATTCCACCTGTTTTCTGAAAAACAACCGGCAACTGCTGCCGAACACCATGATATTAAAATAATCCCCCTCGCCCATTGAGCGAAGGCAAAGTTCCAGCGCCTCTTTGGCCGGTTCAATATAGGAACATGCCATGGAACTGGAACAGTCCAGCATGAATATGATATCCGACCTCTCCTGAGTCTCAACCAGCGGGAAATCGAATTCAGGCTGGAATTTGATCAATGCCGCCCGCGTGCCGTTGGCGTGTCTGCTTACGATGCATTGCGACAGTTCAATACCGCGCGGTTCAAATTCAAGAATGAAATCCCGGTCCGGCGCTTCATGCGGGTCAAGCAGTTTGATGATACAGCCGGAAACGGTATTTTCCGTCTGGATACGATGTGAAAGTGACCGCAGACTGTTCAATTCCGGAATATTGATGTTGACACAGATAGCGACTCCGTATGGAACCGAGGTCAGAAACGGCGGCAAAGATATGTTGTTTTCCTCCCAGGATGTTCCGACTGGAACATAACGCGGGCTTAGAGCTGTCGGAATACGCAGGGTTGCGATTCCATCCGTGATCGTGAGGTGGCTGATAATTCCAATCTCAACCGTCACTTCCTCATTCGGCGACAAATTACCGAGCGAAAGCTCCAGAATATTTTTTTCTTCAAGCTCAAGCTTGAATGCGCTGCCGCCATCTTCAAGCACATTGTCATAAACATCATACGCGCGAGTCCTCTCGTCGCTATAACCATTTAAAGGCTGACGGACAGTCTTTATTGTAAAAGAATAAATCGCCGCCGGGTTTTCCACGGGAAAACAGTACACTGTCTCTATATTAATGTTTTCAGTATTTTTGAAATGCTGCGTAATTGTTGTTTGAGCGATGAACCCGTCAATTGTACTTGAGACATTTATCTTTGTCAAGGCTACTTGCCGCAGTTCTGTAGAATACAGCCCCGTACGCTTTTCCATCATTATCTTCTTCCCCTTGTATAAGGCTGATTATATATTTTTTTATATTGATTATATCCTGGTCTCTCAGCAATCCGGACTTGGCAAACAAATCAATTCCGTCGCAGATTTCAATCTTTTCGCAACGCATCCTGACAATTTCCAATTCCGGAATATTTTCCTCAAACTGCGCATCTGATTCAAGAACGGTTTTTATCCGCAGCAGCGGTACGCCTTTGGCGGAGAGTTTCAAGATAAGCAGCAATCTCTCGAGATGAGCTTCGGTATAATAGGAGCCGCGCTTCTGTCCAAGCGGCGGCGGAAGCAGCCCGCGCTGAATATAATATCTGACGGTGCGCCGGCTGACGTCAGCCTTTTTAGCCAAATATTCGATGTTAAACAATTTACGACCTGCTCTCAAGATTTTTGTGACACCATATATGACATATAATATGACACTGTAAGGAATTTTTCAAGTGGATGAGATAAAAATAAAGTGAAAATTAACTAATTCCCTATATCTGCGCGATGATGCTGCAACTGTCGAAAAAACAACTAACTCCCCGGGTTGTGCTGATTCTGTCTGTTGGCGGAGTTTACTCATTCTCATCGAACTTTGTGTTGAAATATTCATCTTAAGCGTTATAATTAATGAGGTTAAAAATTATTAATCCGCAGTTTCGGGGATTTCGCGGGTTCTATCAGTATTTTACGGTTGGATAAAAAAGGGGTGACGTTTTGAATCCGGTCATTATTATTCCGGCATTTCAGCCTGACAAAAATATGCTGAAACTTATCGGCAAACTGCTGGAGGACCCGTGTTGCCGCATTGTCGTTGTGGACGACGGCTCCGGTACTGCATACCGGGAATATTTTGACGCACTCGAGATATTTGACCGTGTGGACATTCTCTGCCATGAGTTCAACCGGGGTAAAGGCGCCGCGCTGAAAACCGCATTCAAACACGTTATCCGCCGTTATCCGGGAACCGCGGCGGTAACCGCGGACGCTGACGGCCAGCATCTGCCGGAGGATATTAAAAAAGTCTATGCCGCAATCCAGGAAAATTCCGGGCAACTGGTGCTCGGATGCAGGACGATCAAGAACGGCAAGATGCCTTTTAAAAAGCGACTGGGCAATATTCTGGCGATTATGATTTTGAAGATATTTACCGGCGTACTGCTGAAAGACACCCAAACCGGCCTGCGCGGCATCCCCGGCAAATGGCTGGACGAACTTGTCACGATCAAACCAAACGGGTTTGATTATGAACTGGAAGTTTTACTGACCTGTATTGCCGGCAAACGATATCCAATTCTGGAAATCCCGATTAACGCCATTTACGACCGCGGCAGCAGCAACTCACATTTCCGCTCCTTTCACGACTCCTGGAAAATCGCCGAAGTTTTCTTCAAACGCAAGTACCACATCAAGAAGTCCTCCGCTGACAACTCGGCAGCCTGATCTATTTAACAAACTCATCTGGTATGAAATGAAACGGACGTTATATTAACGTCAATCAATATAATTATTTAAGAAGCGCCTGGCATGAACATATTATTTTTTGCAATCGGTTTTGTTGTCGCATGGATTTCCGCATGGTTAATTGCCAAATATAAATTCACGGGCAATACAGTAGCGAAAGCCGACTGCGAAAACCTGAAGACTGAACTTAACAATATGGTTACCAGCTATAAAATCGAATCCGAAAAGAACAGATCGCTGACCGATGCCCTGAAAACAGCGGAACTGGCGACAGAACGGAAATCCCAGGAGATCAATGACTTGACCGGCAGATTGTCTTCACGCGAAACAGCCTATGCCAATCTGAATGTTCAGTATATGGAATTAAAGAGCGACCAGTCTAAAACCAGAGAAGCTCTGGACGCGAAAAACGACGAGATCCAGAGACTGAGTAAAGAACTCTCCGGCAAAGTCGTCAGTCTGGAAAGCTCGCTGGAAACGGTAAAAGCACAAGGCGCAGCTATCGAAGAATATAAAAAAGATATTAAAATCAGCAACGATGCGATCAACGATCTGTCCAAGAAAGCATCGGCGCTGGATGCCGCCAGAGGATTTCTTGAGGAGAAGCTGGAAAACCAGAATAAGGAAATCGAAGGAATCAGGACTAAATTCCAGACAGAGTTCCAAAATATTGCCAATAAGATAATGGAGGAGAAATCCCAGAAGTTTACTGAAATTAATAAAACCAACATTGAAGCCATCCTGAAACCGCTCGGGGAGAATCTCGATTCCTTCAAAAAGCGGGTTGAAGAGACCTACGACAAAGAGTCTAAACAGCGTTTCTCGCTGGAAGAGAAAATCAAAGACCTGGTTGTGCTGAATACTAAAATCAGCCAGGAAGCCAATAATTTGACAAACGCGCTCAAGGGGCAGACCAAAACTCAGGGCAACTGGGGTGAGATGATTCTGGAAAGCATCCTCGAAAAATCCGGACTGACCAAAGGCCGTGAATATTTCGTGCAGGAAAGTATACGCGATCATGACGGCAATGTTTTAAGACCTGATGTGATCATTGCTTATCCCGATAACCGGAAAGTGGTAATTGACTCGAAAGTATCCCTGGTCGCCTATGAGCGTTTTTCCTCTGCTGAAACTAAAGAACTGCAGGATGCCTGCCTGGATGAGCATATCAAATCCATGAAAAATCACATTGACGGATTGAGCGGCAAAAATTATCAGGATTATGTGGCAAGCCTGGATTTTACCATGATGTTTGTGCCGATTGAACCGGCCTATCTGTTTGCCATGCAGCGCGACCCCGAACTGTGGAATTATGCTTATTCAAAACGCATTCTGCTGATCAGTCCGACCAATCTGATTGCGGCATTAAAATTGATCGTCGATCTGTGGAAAAGGGATTATCAGAATAAAAATTCCATGGAAATTGCGGAACAAGGCGCTAAACTCTACGATAAATTCGTAACTTTTGTCGAAGTGCTTCAGGATATCGGCAAACACATCGAAAAGACTAATGACTGCTATACCGAAGCCATGAAGCTGCTGAAGGACGGTCGCGGCAATCTTATCGGCCAGGCCCACCGGCTGGTTGATTTGAAAGTCAAAGCCAAGAAATCATTGCCGCATTCGCTGCTGGCCGACTCGCTTCCCGACGACGAATCTGAAGAAAAGCAATTATCCGGCACGTCAATGCCGGACGACGGCGGGAAATTGTGATCAGGCCTGCGGCGGCATTTCGTTGAGAACAAGGCCAGTACAGGATTATATTTCAATCCATAACCGGAAAAATTGCTTTTGCGTTCATGATGCCTCGTTTATGGTAAAATAAAACGTCGCCCCCTGATCCACTTTCGCTTCCGCCCAGACCCGTCCGGCATGACGGTGAATAATCCGCTGCACGGTTGCCAGGCCGACGCCGGTGCCGGGAAACTCGGTTTGCTTGTGCATTCTTTGAAATGCGCCAAACAGTTTAGCTGCATACGCCATATCGAAACCGGCGCCGTCATCGCGAATAAAGAAAACCTGCCTGCCGTCAATAACAGTTCTGCCGAATTCAATTCGCGCCAGCGGCAGTTTGCCGGAGAACTTGAAAGCGTTATTAAACAGGTTGGTAAGCGCAATCTCCAGCAGCCTGGGATCGCCCGTGACGGTCAAACCCGGCTCAATGGAAATATTAACATTACGCGCGGGAAATGCTTCCCGCAAATGCTCCACAACGGTTTGCGCAAGCTCTGAAAGATCTACCTTCTCTTTCTGTATTTGCGAACGGGTAACGCGGGAAAGCTGGAGCAAATCGTCAATCAACTGCCCCATCCGTTGAGTTTCGGAACGGACACGTCCGATGTACTGACATGCCCGTTCATCCAGTTGAGCATTGTAATCTTCAGATAGCGCCAGACTCCACCCGTCGATCCCGCGCAGCGGAGCCCGCAGGTCATGCGAAACGGAATAGGCAAAAGCCTCCAGCTCCTTATTGGCTGCTTCAAGCTGCACCGTCCGGTCCCGCACCCGCTGCTCAAGCTGTTCATTAAGCTTATGGATTTCCTGTTCCGCCTGCTTGCGTTCGGCTATATCGCGGACAATTTCCAAAATTACTTTGGAATTATTATAGTCAATAACTTTAGCATTTATTTCAACCGGGATAATCTGGCCGGTTTTCGTCATATGTTCAGTTTCATAACTCATGAATCCGGCTTCCGGCAGTTTTTTGATTGTCTCATCACATTTACTGCGAAAATCCGGAGAGTTAATATCACGCAGAGACATTGAAACCAATTCCTCCCTGCTGTATTGCAATTTCAGGCAAGCGGTTTCATTCACTTCCAGACAGCGCCCGGCAAAATCCGCAATCATTATTTCATCAGTGGAGGAATCGAACAGCGAACGGAATTTATTCTCGCTTTTTATTACGCGCCCGATCATTGGATTAGTTATCAGAATAAACAGGATGGACCCGAATATCATGCAGAACAGCGCCATGACGGCAGCAACATAAGCAGCTTTTAGAAACGGCTGGTTGACTTCCGCCGCGTCAATCTTGGCTACAACACCCCAGTTAAATTCTTTAACGAATGCATAACCGGCCAATACTTCAACATTTCTATAATCTATGGCTTTAATAAATCCGGATCCACCCATGAATGCCATCTTCAACGGACCGGCAATCTTTCCCTCCATTATCTGATGATATGTCGGAACCGCGTAGTTTTTATTGCTTAATAGAAATGTGACCTTGCCCTTATCAAGTTTTGCAACTACCAGTTCTCCCGTCCGGCCAAGACCCCGCTCTTTGTCATGAGATTTTTGCAGAACTTGAAGAATCGCCGTTTCACTGAGACCTTTTTCCGCCAGCGCGGCAATCGTCGCCTCATCAGATTCGACAATATCGGTAAGAATGGATTTATATGTATTAACCGTGGTATTATGGATAATCAGCAGCGACGCCAGAGTGATTAGAAAAAGACTGAACGCCAGGATCAGGATCAGCATCAGTACATTGCCGGATTGAATAATTCTCTTTCTGATTCTCATGTTTTACCTGCCTGTTGTTCAATGGTCAAAATGGCGGAAACAGTATGGAAGATCAATCTGAATTACGATTTAAATGATGATGACAATCCCCCCGCATCTTTAATGAGATAAATTATTCTGCTTGCTCATATAGATAATCTATAACCTGTTTTTAGTAACGCCAGCAGCTTATGAAATAAAAATTGTATAAATTCTCCAGCATATTTGCGGATGTTTCAGCTCAGCACGGGAAATCGGCAAAAATTAACTTTAAAAATCTCCTACTCAAGAGTATCTTAAAACAAATGGCTGAAAATTGATTGAACATCTAAAAAATGGAGACTGCACCATGCTCAACTTCGAATATTACAATCCGGTCAGGATCGTTTTTGGCAAAGACACCATCGCGGAACTTGACAGGCTCATCCCCCCGGATGTTTCCGTCCTGATGCTGTACGGCGGCGGCTCAATCAAGAATAATGGCGTCTATAATCAGGTTCTCGCAGCACTGGGCAAAAGACGCGTGCGGGAATTTTCAGGCATCGAGCCGAACCCGTTGTACGAGACCTGCCTTAAAGCCGTTGAGATCATCAAACAGGAAAAGACCGGCTTCCTGCTGGCCGTCGGCGGCGGTTCAGTACTTGACGCCGCCAAGTTCGTGGCGACGGCAGCCCTTTACACCGGAATCGACTCATGGGATATCCTTGCAAAAGGTGCGGAGGTAAAGGCCGCTGTCCCGCTTGGAGCAGTGCTGACCCTCCCCGCCACCGGCTCCGAAATGAATACCAATTCAGTGATATCAAGAGCGTCCTCCGGCGAGAAGCTGCATTTCAGCAGCCCCTGCGTCTACCCTCAATTCTCCATTCTCGACCCCGAAACCACCTTCTCCCTGCCGGTGCGGCAGACAATTAACGGTATCGTCGACGCCTATGTCCATGTATTCGAACAATACATGACTTTCGACGTCAACGCCTCGCTCCAGGACCGGCAGGCCGAGGCAATCCTGCTGACCTTGATCGAGGAAGGCCCGAAAGTCCTTAAAAATCCGAATGACTACGACGCCAGAGCCAATGTGATGTGGGCCGCCACCAACGCGCTGAACGGCCTCATCGGATGCGGTGTTCCGCAGGACTGGGCAACCCATATGATCGGACACGAGCTGACCGCTTTCCACGGGCTGGATCATGCGCAGTCGCTGGCCGTCGTTCTCCCGCGGCTGCTCACATACTGCAGGGAGCAGAAAAAAGCGAAGCTGCTGCAGTACGGACAAAGGATATTCGGACTCAAACTAACCGGAGGAGATGAATGTAAAACAGCGGACGCGGCGGTCAAAGCGACCGAGGAGTTCTTCAACTCGCTGGGAATGAAGACACGCCTTTCAGACTACAGGATCGATGCCGGTGATGCCGCCGCAAAAATCAGCAGCCGGCTGAAAGAGCGTGGAACCATGCTCGGCGAACGGGCGGAACTCTCGCCCGACGACGTCTCGAAGATTTTGACCGGCTGTGCATGATGGAAAAACAATAGTTAAAGCTTTGACGTTATTTACAAGGGAATTGAAATGAAATTTTTGTTCAGTTTTTTCATGCTGGCCCTGGCTTGTTTTTGTGCGGCGGACGAAAAATATTTTCAGCACGGTCTGACATCAGTCGCCAAACCGTGGACCGGGAAGCCGCTGATTAATGCCGGCAGCAGATTTCATTTTGTAGTGGTTGCTGACAGAACAGGCGGCGAGCGTCAGGGAATTTTTGAGAATACAGTAAAGAAAATCAATCTTTTGCAGCCGGATTTTGTCATTTGCGTCGGAGACCTTATTCAAGGTTATAGCAATGACCGTCCGAAATTGCTTGAGCAATGGCGGGAATTAAATGGAATCGTCAACCAACTGGACATGCGTTTCTTTTATGTTGCCGGAAATCATGATACCGCCTCCGCCGGTAAATATCCTGAAATGCGCGCCGTGTGGCAGGAATTGCATGGACCCCAATATTACTATTTTCTCTATAAAGATATTCTTTTCGTGGTGTTGCATTCCCAGGAGTCGGGCGAGGATTGCATTGGGCTGAAACAAGCAGACTGGGCGGTGGAGGTTTTGAAGAAATACCCGGAGGTCAAAGAAACTTTTGTTTTTGCGCATTATCCGTTATGGCAGGAGTCATATTTGAAAAAATATAAGGAACTGGAGCCTTTATTCCGTGAGCTGAACAAAAGAAATCACACGATCTTTTCCGGGCATGAACATCAGTATATGAAATTTGAGCGGAACAATCAGAAATATTTCCGCATGGCGACTACCGGCGGCATCAGCGCGATTGGAGAATCAGGCCGTTTTGATCATTTCATGTGGGTTTCTGTTTTCAATGACAGACGCCCGGTGTTTGCCAATATCATGCCGGATGGCATCGCTGATGAAAATATATTGACGGAAGAAATAGCTAAAATTCAAAAAGAGTTCAAGGCGGATAGAAAAAACATTCTTTATAAAGATAGTTCATTTGAACTGCCGGTTGTGATTAAAAATCCATTCAAAGATGCGCTGAAATACAGAATAATTCTCTCCGGCAACAAGGACTGGAGCTTCTCAACCCCGGAGTTCAAAGGCGAAATTCCCGCGGAACAGGAGATTATTTTAACCTTAAAAGGTAGTGTAAAAGCGGTGTTTCCGGTTCCGCGGGCAGATGGAGAATTTGAAATTACCGGCGGCAATATGTTCAAGCTGAAACTGCCGGTTCCATTTTTTCTGGTAAACAACGCTGAAACCGGCGTTCCATACACCGCCTCCGCTCCGGTTATCGACGGCAAACTTGACGACAAATGCTGGCAGAACCCGATTGACGGGGAATTCCGTGACTTTGTGCGTCTCGGCAAGTCAAAGGTTGATACAAAAGTCTGGCTGGCTTATGACAATGATTATCTTTACTGGGCGGCAAAATGTTATGAACCGGATAAGAATGAAATAATCAGGAAGCACTCTAAACGCGACTTTGCGCTCTGGGACGACGACAGTATCGAACTATTCCTTGATACCAGTTGCGACCGGAAAAATTACTATCAGTTGATCATCAATTCAGGAAATGTTATCTATGATTCCAGATTATCGGATAAGAAATTTAATGCGGATATAAAAAGCGCGGTCAGCGTTGACGCCGACGGCTGGACAATGGAAATGGCCATTCCATGGAAAGATCTGAAAGTAGAGAATCCGGGAAATAAGAAGATGGGGTTCCTTTTGGCGAGAAACAGACCGGGCCGGGAAAATGTCTGCCAGCTTCCTGTTGTCGGAGGCGGAAATCACTCGCCGGTCAATTTTGGAACGCTCAAGTTGAACCCGCCGGCAGAATCAGTTTCCAGTAAATAATCTTCAAAAGCCATTTGCAAGAAACAGGATCACTTTCCCGGTAGCAGGCAGGATAAAAATCATTTGCTTTGAACCTTGCTGATCGGTATAGGAACGGCGCATATGTTTTTGCCGTTTGCGCATCCGACAAGTTTTTTGCTTGCATTTCGCGGAACAGAAAGCATGTTAAAGCGAATCCATTGCGGCAGGCAATCCGGACTGGTTAAAGCGAGTATCGATTAAAAACAGACGAGAAATTAATGAATTATTGCACGCAAACACAAAAGCTAAAGTTTGACACAGATTTCTGAATCAATAAATCAGAAGAGGTATTTATGCGTATGATTAAATGTTCGCAAATTTACAGACTGTTTCCTATGTCTATTATGCTGGTCTTACTGGCCGGATGCCGTACCTCCGAGGTAAAAATAAATCCTGATTTGTCATTTGCTAAATGCGAATACATATACTATGTCATTGCCATTAATGATGAGTATTCTTTGCACGACCACAACAAGGGCTATGATGGTGGAGTTTCTTTTTTTAGCCTGGACCTTATGAGGTGTCTTAGTAATCTATGCCCTAAAAAAGGGAGACTAAATGTTGAATATCTTGAATATGATACAAAGATGGAATCTGCCATTCCGGTTGCGCCGAAACTCAAAGATGCGGCCACCATTCAAGAGTTGTTAAATCAACTCCGCCTAAAACATGATCCAAAGGACACGGGCGAGTTGCTGTTATGCGTAGTTTTGTGTGATGTCGGTTGGGGAATGCCTGAAATGGTCGGCCATTTTAACGGTTTAAATAGTACCTTTTTGAAACGTGTTCAAATCTTCATTTATGACATCAAAACGCAGAAGTTATGGTTGAAATCGGATTATCAGAAACATTTGTCCTATACCTATGGAACTGAGTGGGAAGATCATATTCTCAATCCGATTGAGCAGTTCGTTGCCGACAAGACCGCCGGGGGAAGGTTTGTGCCGGAGCAGGATGGCTATGTTCTCTTCCGTGGAGGTCTCTCCGGTAGAAATGCCGCAAACAAATAGATAAATTTGAAGAGGTCTTTATGCCGTACTATGCCCAAATAGAAATTTGCGGATGACGGATGTGAAATCGATGTCAAACTTTAGCTTTTGTGTTTTTGATGCTTGTGAATAAGTTGTTTTATGCCTTTTTGAGAGAATTTTAGCAATAGTATTGAAATCAAATTCTGTATTATTGATGTTTGTAAGTATTATCTATCCGGCTATATTTTAGTTCGAATGAAACATTGCTTGGGAGTTGAAAAAAAGAGTAGAAAGATGCGATAAATTGATGAACTATTGCACGAAAACACAAAAGCTAAATTTTGACCCAGATTTCTTGGAGTATTACGATGAAATGCAAAATTAAAAATATATTTTTTCTGTTGCTAATGGCATTCGCAATTGTAGTTACAGTAGTTATTGTCCAGTTTGTTTGGGATGCTGTATTAATATTAAAGGAAAATATTAAAATTACAGATGCAAAACCTTTCCCTGAATGGAATCAGAAAGACATGGATTATCTTCAGCAGCTTACCGGAGTAAAATTGCCTCAGGGTACCGTATTGCTGGCGCATTCCAACAATTACGAAGGTCGACGGCAAGACGCGAGTTGGCTGATTTTTTCTAAAGAGAAAATTACATTTCCTTGGATATTAACTGATAATATCATGTCTACGGGATGGGAAAAAGATACGTTTATTGAACGATGCCGAGCTAAAAAAGCGCAATCTAAATTTTCTATAGAAGGTGAAATCCAGAGTTGTTTATCATCATATAAATCATATAACGGTAAAGGGAATGACGTATTCGTAGAAATGAAAACGTCCAAGGGCTATTATGTAAGAATAGAGTATTGCCGTGTGCGCCGTGGAGTACCAGTAAGGCCGGATGAAAACGCTGCCCCCTATAAGGCTTATTATTTTTATACCCGCCCAGTGCAGAAATAGGATTTCGCATGTGACGGGTAAAATGACGGATAGATTGAACAAGGATTTTAAGTTTTGTTAATTGTAAGTAGTCTTTAAATCGGACATTTTACGATTTGAGAGAATGAATCGTTGGCCGAAAAAGCCAAAATTCGGGTTGTTTGACAATTGAATAACGATTTCAGCCGGATGAAGTTGCACAAAAAACAGCCTGACTCCTGGACTTAACAGATTAATGATTAATCCTTTGCGTATTTTTAGATTGACAAAACTACTATATATGTAAGACAAATTCTAAAGTTCTGTAGTTCTAAAATTATAAAATGCAGAAATGGGAAAAAGTAAAAATGGTTCTGTTCAACGGCTCTCCAAGTACTCGGAGTTGTTTAAGAAAACCGAAAAGCATAATGCTCAACGGCACTCTAAACTCTCGGAGTCGGACGGTTGTCCGGTTTGTTATGCCGGCCGCATGGGCTGGGCCTGGAGGCGTGTACAAAATGAGTTCTGCTGTAGTGCCGTCCGTGTCGGACGGGGGATCGGAACCTCTCGCAGAGCGAGAGCGCTACACCGGAAAAGTTCTGCACGCTATGTGTCCAATATGTCCAGAATGTTTGAGAAGACGAATAACCGTTGTGCTCAACGACACTCCAAAGTGTCGGAGTGAGGAAGCCCGCGAATGCGGGAGTGAAAAGTGGAAAGCGAGAAAAGTTGTGAACACGGGAAATGCAGAACGAGGGGCCAGAATGTCCGGAATGATTGCAAAACTGAAACACATTGTGCTCAACGACACTCCAAAGTGTCGGAATGAGGAAGCCCGCGAATGCGGGAGTGAAAAACGAGAAAAGTTGTGAACGCGGGAAATGCAGAACGAGGGGCCAGAATGTCCGGAATGATTGCAAAACTGAAACACATTGTGCTCAAGGACACTCCAAAGTGTCGGAATCGGGTGTCCAAAATGGGTTCTGCTGTAGTGCCGGGGATCGGAACCTCTCGCGGAGCGAGAGCGCTACACCGGAAAACATTCTGCACTCAAGTGTCTGGAATGTCCAAAATGTTGTTTGAAAATCTTATCAAAACTTGAAAGCATTGTGCTCAACGACACTCCAAAGTGTCGGAATCGGGTGTCCAGAATGTGCGGGCGGGGGTTCAAATGGGCTGAGACTGCCGGAACATGCCGTCAAACCGATGTCAACGTCAACCCGCCACGCGGGAATAGTTGTAAACCAATACATTTATTGGAGATATAATCAATGACAGTAAATTGTTTATTTGAAACCAGGCACTATTTAATATATACTATGCATCTGATTTAACTTGTACTTAAAAACGCATGAAATTATAAATAATGGGTATCGCCGGGATATTAATCTTTTTATTGTTTGCCGCAGGCCTGGGCTGCGGCGGCTGGTTCCTGCGAAAAGCGTTTAACCGGCTCAAGCAGGAAAACAAGGTTTTACTGCATCAGAAAGCGGACAGAGATAATTTTCTTAATGTGTTTTCGCAGAACTTGCAGGATGTCGAGGATATTGACAATGTTTTGAACGCCACCGCGCACTATATTGCTAAAATGCTGGAAGCCGAATCAGTATGCATTTATGAAATCCAGCGGGATTATTTAAAAGCCTCCGGCATCTCCGGCAACTTTCCGCTGGTGCATCAGGCCGGAAGTTATGTGATGACTAAGCCCAAGTATATTCTGGAGTACCTCCGGAAAGAAAAGATATTGCTCGGGGAAGGCATAATCGGGCGGGTCGGTAAAACGCTGGAGCCGCTGCTGATCAAAGAGGCCAAGAATGATCCGCAGTTGAGCGAATATTCCAACGCATCCAGTATCGACACCTTAATGGCAGTGCCGATGGTGTATGACGGGATGCTCACAGGAGTGATTTGCGCGGTCAATAACCTGAATGCCGGCCCGTTTTCGCCGGAGCAGCTCCACCGGCTCCAGTTTATCAGCGCCCAGGTGATTCTGGTGTTGAATATGATAATGGTATACCGCAATTTGAGCGAACACCAGCGCATCACCCAGGAACTCGCCGAAAAAGAGCGTTCTGAATTGGAAATCAGGCAGATTTTTGAAACATCCGGCGACGGGATGAGGGTTCTGAATAAAAATCTTGAGATAGTCAAAGTTAACAACCAGTTTGAAAAGCTGACCGGCTTCAACCGGCAGGAACTGATCGGCCGGCATTGTTACGACTATGCCGTCTCGCAGGAACAGGCGGAATCAGAGCGGCGTTCGATTGACAGCGCCATCGGCGAGAAAAACCGGATAGAGGAAGATGTGGAGCTGAAAACCGCGGACGGCTCAATTCCTTGCATAGTCGCCACGGTGCCGCACTATGATGCCGAAGGCAGAATTATCGGAGTCATCCAGAATTTCAAAGACATCAGCGACCGCCTGCTGGCGGAAAAGTCAGCGGCGAGAGACGCGGAGCAGCGCGGCAAATTGCAGATGGTGTCCAGCGTGCTGCACGATATCGGCAATGCCGTAACCGGCATCGGCACCACCTTCGTCAAGTTCATTAATGAAAAGGAATGGCCTGAAGCCAATTCGCTGGCCATGCTGCAGAAAGCAATTGAAGCGCAGTCGTCAGCTTTCAGCCAGGTCATGGGTGAAGAGAAGGCGGAAAAATTCCTGCAGCTCATTACCAAACTTAACCAGGCACTGGCCAAGCGTCAGAATATGATGCAGGATGTATTCCGGAAAATGTCTTTTGGAGTCAGTCATATCAGCGATGTCCTGTCTCTCCAGCGGGCCTATGCCGGAAGCGGCGGCAGCGCTAATTCATCCGCGCTGATCTTAAGAGATCTGGTGGCCGATGCGATTGCCATGCAGTCGGCGTCCATTGAAAAAAGAAATATCAATATCCATTTCAATCTGCCGCCCAATGTTATTCATGTTAAAGCGGATAAAACCAGAATCATCCAGGTGCTGCTTAACATCCTGAAAAACGCCGCGGAGTCATTTGACAGCTCGGAGCGCAAGGAAGACCGCCAGATCAATATTTCGATGCGGCTGGACGGCGGCAATGCTGTCATGCGCTTTGCCGATAACGCGCGCGGCTTTGATCCGGGAACGGAGGACAGCTTTTTCAAGAACGGTTTTTCAACTAAAAACCGGGGATCAGGAATCGGACTTTACCAATGCCGCGCCATTGTCGAATCGCATGGCGGGACCATTGCCATCAACAGCCGGGGGATCGAAAAGGGCGCGGAAGTTGTGCTGTCGCTGCCTGCGGTGGAATCTGTTAACGATAAAAATCTTAATAATAAATAAAAGAGGATGCTGCCATGTTAAAAGAATTTAATTCCAGACTGCTGGTGATTGATGACGAGGAATCGGTCAGGGACAGTTTTCGCGAAATTCTATGCCCGGTCCGGGAAAATAATCTGCAACTGTCGGAACTGGCTGATGCCGCCGCTGATTTTTTTGAAATAAGCGAGGCCGGCAACAAAGCCGCACGCGGCCCTGAAATCATCAAATACAGCATGGATGAGGCGGCTTCCGGCAAAGACGCGCTTGAACTGGTGAAAAAAGCCTGCAAGGAAAACCGCCCGTACGCGGCGATTTTCGTGGACATGCGGATGCCGGAGTGGGACGGCCTGGAAACGGTCTCGCAAATCCGGAAAGTGGATAAACGGGTTGAAGTAGTTTTTGTCACCGCATACAGTGACCATTCCATCGAAGAAATCGTGCAGCGCGCCGGAACCAATGTGACCTATCACTGCAAACCCTTTTCGGTTGAGGAAATTCAACAGATTGCCACCAAATCTGTTTACGAATGGAATAAATCCAGAAATCTTGAAGACCTGATCACCATTATCTCCGATATTCGCGCCTGTCACTGCCAGTTGGACAGTCTGCTGCAAAACATCCTGGGCCAGGTCGCGGAAATTCTCGGCTGCAATTCCGCGCTTCTGGCAGTCAAGCATGACAAACAATATGAAATCGTAGTCGCCATCGGCGCTTTCATCAATTCTGATTCAGCGGCTAAATACCTGAAATCAATCCCCGACCAGATGGAGGAGTCGCTTTATGAATCTGAAGATATGCTGTACTTCAAACTGGAAAATTACGATATTGTAACGCTGTTCGAGCGCCGCAATATCACCCTGCACCGGGAACGCATTTATCTGGTGCAACTGTTTCTGGAGCAGGCCGCCGCGGCGATCCGCAATATCAATTTGCAGCAGGAACTGGTGCGCAAGGAAAAACTGTCCGCTCTCGGAATGTCGATCTCCATGCTCAGCCATGATCTGCGGAATTATATAGGAAATATTGTTTCGCTTGCCGACCTCGCCATCAGCGAAGAAACCCTCAATCCGACACTTGCCGGATATCTCACGCTGATTAAACAGTCCGGCCAGGATGGCATGGAAATGATGAATGACATGCTGGACTTTGTCCGCAATAAGGAAGTTGTCAAATCCGAGATAAAAATGGAAGATTTGATTGTGGAAGTTAAAAGAATATGCCAAGAGTTTCTTGATGAGAATAAAGTAAAAGTGAAAATTTGCGCAACGGACGGAGCAATCATGATGGGGGACTGCTCGAAACTCTGCCGGATTATCTGCAATCTCATGAAAAATGCGGTCGAAGCGTTTGAAAACTGCAGCAATCCGAATCCGGAAGTGACCCTGAATATTAATACTGACTGTTCTCCCAATGTGATTCAAATCAGGGATAACGGCCCCGGCATTCCGAAGCAGTTAATGGACAAGCTCTTTGAACCTTTTATCTCCAGCGGCAAAGCCGGCGGCACCGGCCTGGGACTGGCCATTGTAAAGCAGTTTGTGGAAGCTCACAAGGGCAAGATTGAAGTGGAATCTGCCGATTCCGGAACATGCTTCACAATCTCGATCCCTGCAAAATAAAATTACAGATACAGAAAATGATGAGTTATTGCAAAGAACAAAGCTGAATACCGCAATGTAATTTTCACCTCTTCTGAATGTTTACAAAGAATGTTTATAAAAAAAATAAGGATTTTGTTTTTACGCACTATTGACATTTAGGGAATATCATATACTATACTTGTATTATAAACAATAATATGGTGGATTTATGAATTTTTCAACAAAGACACGTTACGGGTTGAGGATTTTGATTCAACTGGCGGAACTTTATGGTGAAAATGTCGCGATAAAGGGCAAGGATATTGCGGCTGAACAGAACTTTACAGAGGCTTATCTGGAGCAGATCATGATCAAGCTGAAGGAAGCGGGTTTTGTCCGCACTGAACGCGGCTGCAATGGAGGATATATACTTGCCAAGTCGCCGGATAAGATCACGATACTGGATGTCATCGAATTATTTGAAGGCAGACTTGATCTGGTCCGATGTAAAGACGAAAAGAAAATATGTCCGAGGATACTCCAGTGCAAAACCACCAGAGTATGGAAAAAGCTTTCCGACATATTCAGGGGGGAAACCGCCAAGTTGACCTTGACGAAAATACTGGAAATGAACAAACAGGAATTGGAGTACATGATATGAAAATTTATAAGAATATTTCTGAAGCAGTGGGCAATACGCCTATGGTAAAATATCTGGGTGCGCCGGAACTGGATGCGGAAATCCTGGCAAAACTGGAATTCTACAATCCGACGTCGAGCATTAAAGACCGTATTGCGGTAAGCATGGTGGAACATGCTGAAAAAAATGGCCTTTTAAAACCAGGCGGCGTGATTATTGAACCAACCAGCGGCAATACCGGACTGGGCCTGGCGATGGTGGCCGCCGCCCGCGGCTACAAGCTGATAATCGTCATGCCTGAATCAATGTCGCTGGAGCGCCGCATCCTGCTGCTGCATCTCGGTGCAAAACTGGTGCTGTCGCCCGGAGCTGAAGGCATGGCCGGCGCGGTGAAAAAAGCGGAAGAATTGCTGAGTGAAACGCCCGGCGCTTATATGCCCCAGCAATTCAACAATCCCGCCAACGCCGAAGCGCATTTTAAACATACCGGGGTTGAAATCTGGCAGGAAACCGGCGGCAAGGTCGATATCTTTGTTGCCGGAGTCGGCACCGGCGGTACTTTGACCGGAGTCGGACATTATCTCAAACAGCAGAATCCGAAGATTAAAATTGTCGCGGTCGAGCCGGATAAATCGGCGGTGCTTTCCGGGGACGCCCCCGGCAGACACGCTATCCAGGGCATCGGCGCCGGTTTTGTTCCTTCGATTTTAGACCTGAATGTGATTGATGAAGTCATCAAGATATCTGACGAGGCATCCATTGACGCCGCCAGGGACGCCGCCATGAAGAAAGGCATCCTCTGCGGAATCAGTTCGGGAGCCGCTGCCGCAGCGGCGATAATTCTGGCGAAAAGGCCGGAAAACCGCGGTAAAGTTATTGTTACAGTATTTCCAGACACGGCTGAACGTTATTTGTCAGCCGGATTATTTCAAAAAATAGGAGCTTAATAATTATGTCAAAACAAGGTGTTTCCACAATCTCGATCCATGCCGGCCAGCAGGCCGATCCGACCACCGGCGCCTGCGCGGTTCCGATTTACCAGACTGCAAGTTATGTCTTTAAATCCTCCGAACATGCGGCCAATCTTTTCGCACTGAAGGAATTCGGCAACATTTACACGCGGCTGATGAATCCGACAACCGACATTCTGGAAAAAAGGCTCACCGCGCTTGAAGGCGGCACCGGCGCGCTGGCGACTTCCAGCGGCATGGCGGCGATTTTCCTGGCGGTTACGAACATTGCCCAGGCCGGCGACCATATTATCAGTTCGTCATCGCTGTACGGCGGAACTCAAACCCTGTTTACCTACACGCTGCCCCGCTTCGGAATCGAAGTTACTTTTGTTGACGAATTGACTCCGGTCAGCATCAGCAAAAACGTCAAACCCAATACCAGGCTGGTATACGGCGAAACCATCGGCAACCCCAAGGGCGATGTTCCGGACTTGAAAGCAGTGACCGATGCCGCGCATTCGTTCGGACTGCCGGTATTCCTGGACAATACTTTCGCACCGGTGCTCTGCCGCCCGTTTGAACACGGCGTGGACGTAATCGTCTATTCCTGCACCAAGTGGATCGGCGGCCACGGCACGACCATCGGCGGCGCAATTATTGACAGCGGCAAATTCGACTGGTCAAGCGGCCGTTTCCCGGAATTCACCTCGCCGGATCCCAGCTATCACGGCATCGTCTACTGGGATGCGCTGAAAAACGTTCCCGGCGCCGGCAATATCGCCTTCATCATCAAGGCGCGTGTGCAGGGAATGAGAAATATCGGTCCGTGCCCGAGCCCGATCAGCGAGTTCCTGCTGCTGCAAGGGGTCGAGACGCTGCCGCTGCGGATGAAAGCGCATTGCGCCAATGCATTGGCGCTGGCGAAATATCTCAAGAATCATCCGCTGGTGAGCTGGGTCAATTACCTGGGACTTGAAGATCATCCGTCGCACCAGATTGCGCAAAAGTATCTGAAAGGCGGTTTCGGCTCGGTGTTCGGATTCGGGATCAAAGGCGGCGCTGACGCGGCGGTTAAATTCATCGATTCCGTCAAGCTGGCTAAACATCTGGCGAATGTCGGCGATGCGAAGACCCTGGTGATCCATCCCTGGTCAACCACCCATCAGCAGCTTACCGATGAGTTCAAGACCGCGGCCGGAATCAATCCGGAATTTGTCCGGGTTTCAGTAGGTATTGAAGACATTGAAGATATTATGGCGGATTTTGATCAGGCGCTGGAGGCCGGACGCTAACCGTCCGTTTTACTGAATATGCGCAGAATCTATCTGGATTACAACTCCACCACGCCGCTGCATCCGGGCGTACTGGAAGAAATGATGCCGTTTTTTGATACAAAATTCGGCAACCCCTCCAGTCTGCACTTTTTCGGAAGAGAAACAGCGGCGGCGCTGGACCTGTCCAGATGCCGCGCCGGAAAATTGATCGGAGCCGACGTTGACGAGATTATTTTCACCAGCGGCGGCACCGAATCCAACAATCTGGCGCTGGCCGGGATCGCCCGGCGTCTGAAGGCAGCCCGCAACCACATTATTACTACGTCAATCGAACACAGTTCGGTATATGACCAGTGTGTCCGGCTGGAGAGCGAAGGGTTCAAAGTAACTTATCTGCCGGTGACGCGGCAGGGCGAGATATCGCTGAATGACCTTGAGCGGGCGGTAACTGAACAGACCGCGCTGGTTTCGCTGATTCTGTCGAATAACGAAACCGGAACCATCATGAATACCGGAGGCGTCCGCGAAATCGCCCGGAAAGCCGGTGCGCTGCTGCATTATGACGCAGTTCAGGCAGTCGGCAAAATACCGGTCGATGTCATTGAACTTGGCGCTGATCTGCTCTCTTTCTCCGGACACAAAATCTACGGGCCGAAAGGCTCCGGCGTGCTTTTTCTGCGGCGTGGAGTCGCCCTGCAATCCGTTTTTATCGGCGGGGAGCAGGAAAACGCCAGACGCTCAGGCACGCACAATGTTCCGGCAATCGTCGGGCTGGGCAAAGCCTGCGAACTGGCCGGCGCGGAACTCGATGAATACGGCAGGCATTGCGCCAATCTGCGCGACCGCCTGCAAAGCGGAATCTTGAAAATACCTGACGCCATCATCAACGGCTGCCTGGACCGGCGCATCCCCAACACACTTAATGCGTCGTTTCCCGGTCATTACGGCAGCAGCCTGGCGGTCAAACTGGACCTGGCCGGAATCGCGGTTTCCACCGGTTCCGCCTGCAGCGCCGGACGGAACGAAGAGTCGCGGGTTTTAAAGAATATGGGACTGAGCAGTCGTGAGCTGCTTGGCGCTCTGCGCTTTTCAGTCGGCAGGCATACTACTGAAAAAGAAATAGATTATACTGTTCAAAAGCTTGCAGAAATTGTTTCCGCGGAAAATAGTATAGGGAAGAAATTAAATATCGTAAACTTGGACAAGCTTTAACCGGAGTTGAAATATGGGCGCTGAATATCAGCAAGAGATGATCGAACGGATCAATCTTCTGCGCAAGGAACGAAATGCCGTTATCCTGGCGCATAATTATGTGCTGGGCGAAGTTCAGGATGTCGCCGATTTCGTCGGCGATTCGCTGGAGTTGAGTATCAAAGCCAAAAACACTGGCTGCAAGGTGATTGTATTCTGCGGAGTAAAATTCATGGCGGAAACCGCCAAGATTCTTTCCCCTGAAAAGACCGTGCTGCATCCGGTGCCGGCTTCCGGCTGTCCGATGGCGGACATGGCTGACGCTGACAAACTGAGAAAGCTCAAAGCATTGCATCCCGGAGCGGTTACGGTTTGTTACGTCAACAGCACCGCCGAGGTCAAAACCGAAGTGGACATCTGCTGTACTTCCGCCAATGCCGCCAAAATTGTGGCCGCAATCCCGGCGGACAGGGAAGTGATTTTCCTGCCGGATAAAAATCTCGGCGCCAATGTTTCAATCGCGCTGAAACGCCCGATGATCCTGTGGCCGGGATTCTGCCCCACCCACATGCGGATTACGGCGGAAATGATCAAACGCAAAAAGGCTGAATTTCCCGATGCCTTCGTGATCGTCCATCCGGAATGCACTCCCGACGTGGTTGCGCTGGCCGACAAATACCTGAGCACCGGCGGCATGCTGCGCTTTGCCAGGGAAACGGAACATAAGCAAATGATTATCGGGACGGAACAGGGCATCATCCACCGCCTGCAGCGCGAAAACCCGGACAAAATGTTCATCCCGGTATCGGAACAGGCCGTCTGCCCGAACATGAAGCTGATTGAACTCAGTGACGTATTGAACGCGCTGGAAAAAATGCAGTACGAAATCACCCTTGATCCCGACACTATCGCCAAAGCCGCGGCTCCGATCCTGAAAATGATCGAAGCCGGGTCCTGACTGGAGTCATAATTTATGAAATCAAAAGGGCGTCTGGTTGCCGCGATCAGCGGCGGGGTTGATTCTTCAGTGGCCGCGGCCATCTGCCTGGAAGAAGGCTATGAAGTAATCGGCGTGACCCTGAAACTGAAAGACTGCGACGATTCCAGGGAACGCCGGAAAGCCTGCTGCGGCGCGGATGATTTCATTCACGCCCGGCTGGCGGCGGCCAAACTCGGCATCCCTCATTATTTTCTCGATCTTAAAGCGGATTTCGCCCGCGACGTCCTGACTTACGCCTGGAACGAATATCGCGCCGGACGCACCCCCAACCCCTGTGTAATGTGCAACTTTCACTTGAAGTTCGGCGCTCTGGCCGAATACGCGGCCGGACTTGGCGCGGAAGGCCTCATTACCGGGCATTACGCCGAACTGGCACACTGCGCGGACGGGCAGATTCAGCTCCGTCATGCCGCCGATGACGAAAAAGACCAGGTTTATTTTCTGGCCATGCTGACGCGGCAGCAACTGTCGTTCTGCCGTTTCCCGCTCGGCAATATAACCAAAACTCAGGTCAGGGAAAAAGCCGCGGCGCTGGGTCTGAGCAATGCCTGGAAAGCTGAAAGCCAGGATGCCTGTTTCGGCTATAAGGGCGAAAATTTCTCGCGAACGCTGGCGGAATATTTTGATGCTGAAATGCCCGCCGGCGAGGTCGTCACGGAAGACGGCAAAATTGTCGGATACCACGACGGCATTCATAATTACACCATCGGACAGCGCAAAGGCCTGGGCATCGCCCTGGGCAGCCCCGCTTATGTGGCGGCAATTGACGCCGAAAACAACCGGATAATTTTAACCACCGACCCGGACCGGTTGAAATCCACATGTCTTGAAACCGGCAGGCCCAACTGGCTGATGGACATGCCTGACGAGTTTGACTGCGAAGCCCAGATCCGCTACAATCAGACTCCGGTCGCGGCCCATGTAGCTAAACATGGCGGCGATAAAACCGTCGTGACTTTCAAAACACCCGTTTCAGCGTCAGCCCCCGGTCAGTTAGTCGCCTTCTACGACGACCGTCTGGTACTGGGCGGCGCCTTCATTGACAAGGTAATTAAATAGTGGTTGGTGATTGGTGATTGGTGATTGGTGACTGGAAAGAACTGTGGGAGAATCCGTCAAGTTGTGCCGGAAAATTATTGCATTCCAATGAATCAATGTCAGGGAAATATGAAAACGCTCAGTCTCAACACAATATTCGGGATTTGCTCTTTGCTTATCGGTGGCGGGTTATTTTTGGCGCTGGCTATTCTGCCGCTGCTTCGATTCCTGATGATGGGAAAAGAATCAATGGATTATTTTCTCCCCATTATCACACTACCGGTTAATATTCCAGGCTGCTTGGCAGTTTACTTTGGGTTCCGCCTGATAAAGGAGAAAAATAAGAGGAATATCAAGGGAAGCGTTGGTGCTCTGGCTGTTATGGCAGTTTTACTGTTGAGCGTGCTTTTCGCATCGATTATGCCGAATAGCATCGGAGACCTGGATGTTAAGCATGGATTTATGCTCTCTTTGCTTCTGGCGACAATCACAGTCATCCCGGTTTATATTCTCATAAGCCGGTTTCTGATGATCCGGGAGGGGCTGACTCCAAAGCCTAAAGGCGAGTTTGTCGGCAAAGGGATCATTCTAATTATATCCTGGCAGATATGGCTTGCCGGGGCGCAAATAGCGAAAACTTATGAACCCAAAGAACGGTGGGGTATCATCTTCGCCCTTTGCTTATTTGTACCAATAATAATTGCCTATACCTTCTACAAGGTATCAATGAGACTCTTGAGAGAAGACAAAACAGAACAAGCAGCCTCAAGCAATCCAGCGACGCTGGATACTTGAGTATGCTCTGTGATTAACTTCCATGCGTTTACAATTCCAGAATCGTCACTTTCAGACAGGTGCTGATTTGTTCGCCCGGGGCGATCTCGCGCAGGGTGCCGTGTTCGCGTTCGGCGTTCTGACCTTCGGGATGACAGTTGGCAGGCTCGAACCCGACAACATATTCCCCCTGCCCCATCTGTTTCCACTGGACAAAATACGGCAGTTCGGCGGTATGGTATTCCAGCTTGAAAGCCAGCTTCAAAGCGGGGTTCTTCAGGGTGACGCTGGCAAAACCGTCACTGCCTGGGGTGATTTCATGGTAAAACACCTGTTCCGCATAACCGGCCTGCGGCGCTTCAACTTTATGCCAGTCCTTGATGCCAAGCGCGGCAGTGCCGTCGCGTGGAACCACATCATGACTGTCGGCTTCGATAAATGCGTTCTCATCCAGCAGCGGAAAGCCGAGATTCATATGATAGAGCAGCATCAGCGGCGATGTCGCAAAACCGTGATTTTCGATGATGTCCTCGATAATTATCGAATTCCGGCCCATCACGGAGGATATCTTTCTTTTCAGGTGCAGATTTTCAAAAAATACCGCGGTCTGCCGGACCCAGCCGCTGATCGACTGAACGTATTTGCCGTCAATCCATTGTTTCTCAACCGTAACCTCTTCCGCGGGAATATGCGAAAGACGGCCATGCAGGCCGTGGGTTTCGACGCCGACCGTATCCGGGCCGCCGACATTCCGGAGGCCGCAGCCGGTAAGCAGGCCGCCACCCCAGGTTCTGAGCCAGCTCAGGCCTTCAGACTCGTAAAACGACGGCGCCGCATAACGGTTGGACGATTTCCAGGCCAGCGGGATACCTTTGAATGTAGCGTCGGCAATATCCATTCCCCGGTCAATATTCACCGTGAAATTCAAGCCGCTGCCGTTAGCGAATTCAGCGATCCTGGTACCGCGCCCCCTGCCGTCCTCCAGCACCGATTGCCGGATATGCGCCAGTTGCTCGATGCACCCGACCCGTTCCAGCAAAAAATTCCGGTCCTTATTGGAAAATTCGAAGTTCATGGCAGCCTCCATATTTTATTATATTCAAAGCAATTATTCCGCAAAATTCACCAGTCGCGTTATTCAGTTTACTATGTTATTTCAGTTTTTCAAGTTTATCATCAGCAATCAATGGAACCGCAATAATTAAGCGGGAATGCCTGTTTTACAGCACGGCCGCGTGTACTCCGTCCTTTACCCGGTCAGCGAAAAAACCGTAGATGACGCCCAGCACGGCGGCAAAAAGGAACACCCATAAATGGTCGCCGGTAAACTTCCAGAGCAGACCGCCCAGCACCGCGCCGATGATTGACGTGACATGATTGATCGCCATACCCGAATATAGACTCGGCGTCAGATCGTCTTTCTTTTCCACCGTTCTGGCCAGATAGCTTGAACGTGCCATGCCGAAAGCAAACAGTGATGCATCGGCAATAAAACACACCGACAGTATAATGGATGCCGTTTCCAGCGAAAACAGCTTCATCGCGAAAGCGTATCCCAGACAGACCAGCACAACCAGCACACTCTCGGTGACCAGCGCCCGGCGTTCGCCGTAGAGCTGTATTATCTTGCCGATAAACGGACGGAAACCCAGTCCGATTACCCCGGAAATAAGCATGAGCTTCCCGATATAGGCGGGGGATTTGCCCAGCGTGAACACCAGCAGCCAGAACCCGAAAGTGATAAATACCTGCTTTCTGGCACCGAAGAATGCCTCGAGCACATAATACAGGGAGTATTGTTTTTTGAGAACTATGCGGTCGCGCCAACTGTTGCATTTTTTGAAATGCCCGGCCGGTTTCATTATCACAAAGATAAGCCCGGCGATAAATGCGCCGGTACCGGCGATAATGAAATCTATATTGAAATTCTGACTGACGTATTTCCATTTGAACCAGACAAAAGTCGATGCCACCAGCCCGGCGGCAGTAATCAGACTCTTCATCTGACCGAGGCGCAGGCTCCGTTTCTCCGGAGAGGCAGTATGCAGCACAATCGCATCAACAATAACCATGAAAAAATGCTGTCCGAAGCTGGCGACGCCAAGCCATAAGCACAGCAGCCAGTAATTGCCGGCAAATCCCGGAACGGCAAGCGCAAAAAGCCCGGCGCTGAACAGAAAGCACGCCACCGCCGCAATAGCTCCTTCGCTCAAAAAGAACAGCGCGCTGATGGCAAATACCGAAAGCACCCCCGGCAGTTCGCGCGGCAGTTCCAGCAGACCTCTGGCGCTGGTTCCGATTTTCTGCACTTGATCAAGATAATTGTTGAAAATATTCCCGTAAATATTCTCCGCGACATAAAAGGCAAAAATTGCCGCCAGCAGGAATAGTATCAGCCTCTTTCTGTTTTCCGCCGCATCCATTATAAATTTGCTGTCCAAAAGTTGTTAAAAATAAAAGTTTCTAATTTACAGCATATCAATCAGGTTTTCCATGCAAAGCATTTCTTTTTCAATGAATCCTGCAAGTAATTGGTTTAAAGACGCTATAATTTCTTGAATAAGGCTTATTTGAATATTATTTTCTATTACGAGGATTTTTTCACTAATTACAATATAGGATAAATGCAATATGAAGCTGAAACTCAAGCAGAAAATAGTGATTATGGTAATGCTGGCTTCACTGCTTCCAGTGTTAGTAATGGCAGCGCTGACTTATTTCCAAAAAGAGCGGGTTGATCAAACGGTTCTGGAGCAAATGCGCAGTTTGAGCGCCAAAGACCTTAAAGAAACGGCGATGGGCGTTTATAATATGTGCCGGATAGCCGACGACCTGCTTCATGAAAAATTATTGGATAATGTAAAGGTTATGAACAAGATAGTGGCGGATTCAGGCGGAATAAAAAAATCTTTACAAGAGAGCGTGGAATGGAAAGCGAAAAATCAGGCCACGGGAGAAGAACAGACACTGCATCTGCCGAAGATGTATGTCGGCGATAAATGGCTCGGACAGAACTACAGTTTTTCAACCCCGGAGCCGGTGGTTGATGTGATTGAAGAACTTACCGGTGAAAAATGCACCATTCTTCAGCGGATGAACGAAAGAGGCGACATGCTTCGCATAGCCAGCGGCGTAGCCAATAAGGACGGTTCACGCATCATCGGCTCCTATATTGCGGCAATAGACAACAACGGCAATCCCAGTCCGATGATAACGGCAATTCTCAACGGGAAACAATATACCGGAAGGATACAGGTGCTTGACACATCTTATCTGGCGACTTACGAACCTCTAAAAGACGCAGCCGGACAGATAATCGGATGCGTTTTCATTGGAGTAAAACTTAGCGCGGTGGAATCCATTAAGAAAGTTGTCTCCAGCATCAAAATAGGCCAGAACGGCTATGTCGGCGTACTTGTCGGCAGCGGTGAAAGCAAAGGTACCTATGTGATTTCACAGGACAACAAACGCAATGGCGACAACATACTGGAAACAAAAGACGCCGAAGGCAAGCCGTTCGTGCGGGAAATGATTAACGATGCCTTGCGCCAAAATAAGGGAGAAGCCGGCCTCCGTTCATATCTGTGGAAAAACCCTCAGGACCCGGATACGAGACGCAAGACTGCGGCTTTCATTTATTTTGAACCCTGGGACTGGGTGATTTTCCCCGGTTTGTATGAAGATGATTTCAAAGCCGCGCAACAGCAGGTAGTGTTATGTCTTGATAACCTGCTGAAGACATCTGTTGAAGTCAGCATTATAATATTGCTGTTGTCACTGTGTTTCGCCCTGTATGTTGGCGGAAAAATTGCCAATCCAATTGCCAAAATTACCGGGATCGCCAGGAAGATAGCACAGGGGAATCTGCATGACGCCGGCAACGATATTAAGGCATACCGATCCTCAAAGAAAAACTCCGGCGGTTTTGGTAAAGACGAAACCTGGGAACTGCTCGAATCTTTTGAAACCATGACCAATATCCTGAATTCGCTGGTCGGCAAAGTGCAGCAGTCAACCATTCAACTGTTCTCCACCGCGACCGAAATAGCCGCCTCATCCAAACAGCAGGAGGCAACCGTGAAACAGTTCAGCGCCTCGACCAACGAAATTGTCGCATCCAGCAAAGAAATATCCGCCACCTCCAAACAGTTGCTCGGCACAATTGTTGAAGCCAGGGAAGTTTCCACGCGCACCGCGGACAGCGCGGATTCCGGACAAAACGGGCTGAATGAAATGCAGAGCACCATGAAACATCTGGCCTCCGCAACCGATTCAGTATCCAACAAACTGTCTATCATCAACGAAAAAGCCAATAATATCAATGATGTCGTCGCGACCATCACCAAAGTCGCAGACCAGACCAATCTGCTGTCGCTGAACGCCGCGATCGAAGCGGAAAAAGCCGGTGAATACGGGCGCGGATTCTCGGTAGTGGCGCGCGAAATCCGCCGGCTGGCCGACCAGACCGCAGTCGCCACGCTGGACATTATCAAAATGGTCAAGGAAATGCAGTCATCCGTCTCGTCAGGAGTCATGGAAATGGATAAATTTTCCGATGAAGTCCGCCGTTGTGTAAGCAACGTGGACGGCATCAGCGGCAAACTGGAAAATATCATTCAGCAGGTGCAGTGCCTGCCGCCGAAATTCGATATTGCTGCTGAAGGCATGCAGGGCCAGTATGAAGGCGCGCAGCAGATTACCGAAGCAATGATCCAGTTGAACGAAGCCGCTCAGCAGACCGCTGAATCGCTCCGGGAATTCAATCAGGTCACCGCGCAACTGGATCAAGCCTCGCGTATGCTGCAGGAGGAGTTATCCATTTTCAAGGTGAGCTGACATGCTGCTCGTAACTTTTCAGGTGAACAATCAGCATTATGCGGTAAATGCAAGATCCGTGAAGGAAATCATTCCCATGGTTAAAATCAGGGAATTGCCCGGCACTCCGGATTTCGTTCGCGGAGTATTCAATTATTGCGGCTCGCTGGTGCCGGTAATTGACGTCACCCATATGCTTTCCGGCAAGCCGGCCGCGGAACAACTTAGTTCCAGAATAATTCTGGTAAACTACCCGGAAACATGTGAAAACGGACATATTCTCGGGCTGCTGGCGGAACACGCCACCGGCACTGCCGTCAGTGCTGACGAAACATTTATTGATTCCGGCATTGATACTCCGGAAACGCCGTGGATGGGCCCGATATCCGTCGGGGCAAAAGAGATGATTCAAATTGTTAAAATCGAAAAGCTGCTGACAGACGAGCTGAAGAGCAAACTTTTTACCGGATCAAAGGAAAGCTCCTGATGATAGAGAAAATACTAAGAGATAAAATCGGACTTAATTACGACTCCATCGGACGGAAGAATGTCGAAACGGTAGTCTCAACGCACATGAAGAAGCATGGCATAACCAGTGAAAAAGATTATCTGGAGCTGATATTTAAATCCGATAAGCATTTTGAAGAACTGACGCAATCCGTGCTGGTTCCGGAAACATGGTTTTTCCGTTACAGCGAGTCGTTCGCTTTTCTGACCCGATATGCGGAAGAATATCTTACCGGCTCTCATCATCCGCTCCATATTCTGAGCATCCCCTGTTCAAGTGGTGAAGAACCATATTCCATCGCAATGACATTGTTGAACTGCGGCATTCCCGCCGCTCTTATTCATATTGATGCGGTCGATGTCAGCGGCCCCGTACTGGAGAAGGCAAGGCAGGCAGTATATGGTTCCAACTCCTTCCGTAATGGAATCCCGGAAAGCATGCAGCGCTTCTTTATGATAAAAGACGGGGAATACGAGGTTGTTCAACAGGTAAAAGGCCTGGTGAAATTTCAAAAAAACAGCATATTGGACCATCAATTTTCAATTGGACATCCTCATTACAATTTGATTTTCTGCCGTAATCTGCTGATTTACTTCTCACCGGAAGATCAGGCAAGGGCAATGGCAATTCTTGCCGGATTGCTGGACGATGACGGCATTTTATTTATGGGACATGTAGAATCCGCCATGGTCAACCGCCGTGATTTTGAATCCGTAAAATATCCGTCATGCTTTGCTTTCCGCAAAAAGAACAGCCGGAATATTCCGCCGGCTGAATCACCGCATGAACACCCCGCCACGAGCACTGTCAAGCCATTACACGCCAGCACAGTTAAAGCATCACATAAAATACAGCGGTTCAAAACCGCTCCCCCTGTTAAAGTAAGTCAGGATAGTGATGCCATACTTAAAAAGGCAGCAGCGCTGGCCGACAGCGGCAATCTCAAGGAAGCGGAAAACCTGTGCATTCGATATCTTGACTGCAACAAATTGAACCCCCTCGCCTATTATACTCTGGGGGTTGTAAATTTATCCTCCGGCCGACTGCCGGAAGCGGAAAAGGCGTTCAGCAAAGCAGTATATCTGGATCCGGAATACTACGAAGCACTGGTCCATCTGGCCCTGCTCAAAGAACGCCAGGGCAAACAGGCGGAAGCACTGAGAATCAGAAAACGCGCTGAAAAATTAAAAACTGTGAATAAGCAATGAACAATGAAGTAAAAACTGAAAATGCGGCTGAGTCGTGCTGGAATTCCATTGGCGTATGGGGTTCGCATTCCGCGCGCTGTCCCCAGCTCGCCGAAATGACCCATTGCCGGAATTGCCCGGTGTTCATTACTGCCGGCAGCGATCTGCTGAACCGTGAAATCCCGCCTGGATATATGAATGAATGGACCGAATTTCTAGCCCCAAAAAAGGAAGAGCAGAACGCGAATAATACTTCTATCATCATTTTCAGGATCGGCCGGGAATTTCTGGCGCTGCGCCCGGCGATCTTCCGTGAAATTATCAATCCGTGCCCAATACACCTGATCCCCCACCGTTCCAATGATGTGCTGCTGGGATTGGCGAACGTACACGGAGAACTTCAATTATGTTTTTCCCTGAAAGCGCTTACCGGCATTAACGATGCCGAGGAAGTTGAAGAGGCTTCAACAGCGAAAATGCTGGTCATTCAAAACTGCGGCGAATGCTGGGTGTTTCCGGTTGACCAGGTGCTGGGCGTATTCCGCTGCAATGACGATGATGCGCAGAATGTACCGGTCACCATTGCCAAGGCCTCCGGAACTTTTACGAAAAAGGTCATGTTCTGTGATCAGCGCGAAGTCGGACTACTGGACGATGAACTGCTGCTATATACACTGCAAAGGAGAATATCGTGAGTGCCGGGACTGACATGAATGATTTTTCAATGATCGGGCTGTTCAAGATGGAGGCGGAATCCCAGTGTGCCGTCCTTACCTCGGGGCTGCTGGAACTGGAAGACAATCCATCATCAGCCGAAAGAATTGAACCGTTGATGCGGGCGGCGCATTCCCTTAAAGGCGCTGCGCGTATCGTACAGCTTGATCCGGTCGTCAAAGTCGCGCATGCCATGGAGGACTGCTTCGTCGCGGCCGGCGAAGGCAAACTCGTGCTAACCGCCGCACACATTGACAAACTGCTTGAAGGCGTAGACTGCTTTAATCAGCTAAGCGCCTGTTCCGAAAATGAAATCCCCGCGTATCTCGCGGAAAATTCCGGGAAGCTGGCAGAACTGGAAAACGCCTTTGCCGACATTAAAGGCGGCAACTTTAAATCAGCCCCGTCCGTGAACGTTCAGCCAGCGCCGCCGGCACAGGACGCAATATCTGCCTCTGAACCTGTAACAACACCAACTCAGGAAATCCCGCCAGAGACACTGCACCCGGCCCGTGCGGAAAAATCAGCATCCGATAAAGAAGCCGTTGTCAGAATCGCCGCTGACAAAATGAACCGCCTGATGGGGCTGGCCGCGGAATCGCTGGTCGGCGTAAAACGTCTTCAGGGATTCGAGAAGAAAATTCTCCGCCACAAAAAACGGCTGCTGGAAATCGCAGCGCTCATTGACCAGTTGGAACAGGAGGCCGTTGATTCCGATCAATTTGCCGGACTCAAGCGAATGCTCAAAGATATTCAGCACAAACATAACGAATATTACCGGGATTACGCCGAATATTTCGCTGATTTTTCCGACTATTCAAGAACCATGGACAATTTTTCCGACAGTCTTTACCGTGAAGTCGTCTCCTGCCGCATGCGCCCGTTTATTGAGGGCGTCAAAGACTTTCCGCGTTCGGTCAGAGATCTGGCCCGCAAACTGGGCAAGAAGGTTTCGCTGGAGATTTCAGGAGAGTCTATTGCGGTTGACAAAGATATTCTGGACAGACTAAACGCCCCTTTGAACCACCTGGTCCGCAATGCTGTTGATCACGGCATCGAAACGGCGGAAGAACGGCTTGGAGCCGGTAAAAGCGAGACAGGCATTGTCCGCCTGGCTGCACGGCACTGGGCGGGCATGCTCAATATTTCCATCTCCGACGACGGCAAAGGCATTGATATCGAAAAAATCCGTGCCAAAGCCGTAAGCAAAGGGCTGGCTTCCGCCGAGATCGCCGGAAAATTGACCGAGCCGGAATTGCTCGAATTCATGTTTCTGCCCGGCTTCTCCACCGCCGCGGCAGTGACCGAAATTTCAGGGCGCGGAGTCGGCCTGGACGTGGTTCAAACCATGGCTCAGGAAGTACGCGGCGTGATTAAGGTGGAAACTGAACTCGGGAAAGGCACGTCATTCAATCTGCAGGTTCCAGTATCGCTGTCAGTCATGCCGGCACTGGTCGCAGACATCAGCGGCGAATCTTATGCTTTCCCGCTCACGCGCCTGGATCATCTGCTAAAATTATCCAAAGACGAAATTCTGACGCTGGAATCCCGGCAGTATGTCAAATATGAAGGGAAGAATGTCGGTCTGGTCTCGGCGGCGCAAGTCCTGGGCTTGGATTCCGCAATAACCGGTTCCGCGGATATTATTCATGTGGTCATCATCAGCGACCGGCTCAACCAGTACGCTATTTACGTGGACAGCTTTACCGGCGAGTTCGAACTTGTCGTAAGGCCGCTCGACCAGAGGCTGGGCAAAGTCTCTGATATCAGTTCAGCTTCGGTGCTGGAAGACGGCTCACCGGTGCTGATTCTGGATATTGACGATATGGTGCGCTCCATTGACAGCATTCTCAACGGGGGACGGCTCCGGGGCATCAGCGACTCCGCTGCCGCCGGACCGGTCTCCGCCAGAAAACGGGTGCTGGTCGTTGATGATTCCATCACTGTCCGCGAAGTAGAACGCAATCTGCTGGCAAACAACGGTTATGAAGTTGATGTGGCAGTGGACGGGGCGGAAGGCTGGAATGCCGTCAGGGCCGGTCAGTACGCACTGGTGGTAACCGATGTGGATATGCCGAGAATGAACGGCATTGAACTGGTTGCCAACATCAAAAAACATGAACGGCTGCATTCAACTCCAGTAATGATTGTTTCCTATAAAGACCGTGAAGAGGACAGGCTCAGGGGACTTGAAGCAGGCGCCGATTATTATTTAACCAAAAGCAGTTTCCACGACAATACCCTGCTGGATGCCGTGGAAAATCTGATAGGAAAGGCCGGAGAATGAGAATCGCAATTGTCAATGATATGAAAATGGCGGTGGAAATACTGCGGCGTGTCGTCGCATCAAAATCGCCGCAGTATGAAATTGCCTGGGTGGCATATGACGGCAGAGAGGCCGTTGAAAAATGCGGCCAAGACATCCCGGACATTATTTTAATGGATTTGCTGATGCCGGTAATGAACGGCGCCGAAGCCACACGCGAGATCATGGCTAAATGCCCCTGCGGCATTCTGCTCGTCACCGCCTCGGTTTCGGCCAATTCCGCCAAAGTATTCGAAGCCATGAGTTATGGCGCCCTCGATGCCGTCAACACTCCGGTGCTGGGCACGGACGGCAAGCTGGAAGGCGCGGCGCAGTTTCTCCAGAAACTCGAACGGCTTGAAGTGCTCTGCAAAAATTCCGTCAGCCAGACCAGACCGGTAAAAACCGCGTCCGCCGCAATCGCAGAAAGATCATCCGGAGCGCCTTATCTGGTTACAATCGGCTCCTCCACCGGCGGCCCGGCGGCTCTGGCCAAACTGCTGTCCGAACTTCCTGCCAGCTTCGGCGCCGCTATCGTAATCATTCAGCATATTGACCGGGAATTTGCAGCAGGACTGGCCGAATGGCTCGGCACATTTACCAAACTGAAAGTGCATCTGGCGGTTGACGGACAAAAACCTTTACCGAATAATATCTATCTGGCAGCCACCAATGACCATCTGACGATCACCGCCGGAATGAACTTTAGATATGCAGAGGAACCAGTTGAACTTCCGTACCGCCCGTCGGTAGATGTCTTCTTTGAAAGTATCTACCGCCACTGGCCGCGGACAGGAACCGCCATCGTGCTGACCGGCATTGGCCGTGACGGAGCCCAGGGGCTTCTGGCATTGAAAAATAAAGGCTGGAAGACCATGTCACAGGACAAAGAATCGTGTGTAGTTTACGGCATGCCGAAAGCAGCCGCCGAACTGGGAGCTTCAGCAATAATACTGCCGCCGGAAAGAATCGGCCAGGAACTGACGAAAATAAACTTCTAACAAGAGATGAAAAATATGAGTGAACAGGCAGTTCAAACAGAACAGACTATTGGCAGACACCAGATCATCGTCCTGCTGATTGACGACCAGGCAATGGTCGGGGAAGCGGTACGGCGCATGCTGCTGGGCGAGGAGAATATTTCCTACCACTTCTGCAGCGATCCGTCCAAAGCAATAGGCATGGCCAACGAACTCGCGCCCACCGTAATATTACAGGATCTGGTCATGCCGGAAGTTGACGGCTTGACACTGGTAAAATTTTTCCGGCGCAACCAGAAAACTAAAGATATTCCGCTGATTGTGCTGTCCAGCAAGGAGGAGGCCAAAACCAAAGCCGAAGCGTTTGCTCTGGGCGCCAACGACTACCTCGTCAAGCTGCCGGACAAAATTGAACTGATTGCCCGTATCAGGCACCATTCCGCGGGTTATATCAATATGCTTGAACGCAATGAAGCGTTCAAGGCGCTTCAGGAAAGCCAGCAGCGGCTGGCCGCCGAACTGGCGGAAGCCGCCGATTATGTTGCCTCCATGCTTCCCAAAAAACTGGACGGTCCGATTAAAACCGACTGGAAATTCGTGTCTTCCACTTCCCTCGGAGGGGACGCGTTCGGTTATCACTGGCTGGACGACAATCATTTCGCGATGTATCTGCTTGATGTCTGCGGACACGGCGTAGGCGCCGCCCTGCTTTCCATTTCCGTGATGGAAGCGCTGCGCTCGCAGAATCTGCCCAATACCGATTTCTCCAACCCGGGAAACGTGCTGACACGACTCAATGACGAGTTTCAGATGGAAGACCATCACCAGATGTATTTCACCATCTGGTACGGCGTTTACAACAAGCAGGAACGGAAAATTGTTTATTCCAGCGGCGGTCATCCGCCTGCCCTGCTCATCTCCGGCACAACCGCGTCCGATACTCAGATACATGATCTGAGAACCAAAGGCGCGATCATCGGCGGGTTCCCCGGCCTGAACTATGAAAACAAAGAAATCGCGCTGGAACAGTACAACAAACTTCTTATATTGAGTGACGGAGTTTACGAAATCACCCGCCCCGGCCTGCCCGACTGGCATTTCGAAGCTTTCCGCCAATACATCTCAAGCACCGTGACATCATCCGGCTTCCATGTAGAAAAGATTTATCACGACGTACTCGAAATGTATGGCTCCAGAAACCTGGAAGACGACTTCTCATTGATTGAAATCAATTTGTAATCCGGCGCAACAGGCAATTATTTTCTGGAGGACAGCCAGCGCTCGACGTCAATGGCCGCTTTGCAGCCCATTCCGGCGGCGGTCACGGCCTGGCGATACACATGATCAGCGCAGTCCCCGGCGGCGAAAACACCTTCCATTGTGGTATAACTGCCGGGTTCCATAAGCTTTATATAACCGGCTTCATTGAGTTCGATGAACTCTTTGAAAAGCTGTGTATTTGGAACATGGCCAAGCGCCGCAAAATAGCCCTTGCACGGAATAGTGGAGGAGGCATTGCTGACGACGTCCTGAACCTTTACGCCTTCAACTTCATTCTGTCCCAGCACTTCCGTGACTACGGAATTCCAGACAAATTTGATCTTCGGGTGTGCCAGCGCGCGTTCAGCCATGATTTTTGAAGCGCGCAATTCATTCCGGCGATGAATCACGGTCACTTCGCTGGCGAAGTTAGTCAAAAACAGCGCTTCCTCCATCGCCGTGTCGCCGCCGCCGATAACGATCACCGGCATCCCCCGGAAAAATGCGCCGTCACATGTGGCGCAGGCCGAAACGCCTTTATTTTTCAGGCGCTGCTCTGATTCCAGGTCCATCCAGCGCGGCGAAGCTCCGGTGGCGATAATGACCGCGGCAGCTTCAACGGTATCGCCGGAAGTCAGAAAAATCTTCTGCGGTCCGCCCGCGGTAAACTCAACTTTCGCAACGTTCTCGTTAGTAATTCTGGTGCCGAATCTTTCCGCCTGCTCCTGAAATTTCATCATCAGCTCAAATCCGTTTACCGCTTCCGGAAAACCGGGATAGTTCTCCACGTCACTGGTCTGGGTAAGCAGACCGCCGGGCATAATTCCGGAAATCACCATCGGGTCCAGATTGGAACGCGAAGCATATATTGCGGCAGTCAAACCTGCGGCGCCACTGCCGATTATCACTAATTTCTCCATCACAAAACTCCTTAATATTCTTTAATTTTTACGTTTCGGTTATTTCTTTTTCAAAACCGGGATATTTTTCAAACTGTTGTAATTAATCAATTGTGTCATCGTGCTCATATCCGGCAGTTCCCCGGCGACATGCACCCCTCTGAGCACTTTTATCAGGTCATACGCAATCTTCTCCGTATTGACAATAATTCTGGCGACTTTCCCGTCGGCATAGTGATGCAGCAGGAAGGAAATCCCGGCGCCGACAATGCCGACAGTCAGAAAATATGTCGTCTGGCATAATTCCAAAGCGGCCTGCTGAAAATTGCCGATTTCAGGATTGTCGGCAAAAGTGCTGAAAACATCCATCACTCCCAGCGATGCGCCAAGCAGACCAAGACAGATGGAAAAGATTCCGCAGGTGACAATCGCGCGCACCGGCTTGTGCAGTTTCTCCGTTTCAGCTTTGACCGCAATCTGCATTGCATCCCGGCAGGCTTCAAAGCCGTCTCCGATATTTTTAAAGGCTTCAAACAATATTCTGGAAAGCGGAGTTTTACCCGGCACACATGCCTCCATCGCAAAACCGAGTTCGCCGTCGGCCAGTATCTGCTTCACCCGCTGAACCAGATCTCTGGGATAAATCCGGTTGCGCCGGACATGAGTAAACACCAGCACCGCAAGAAACAGCGTGATTCCGGAGTTTACGAACATTGCCATCCAGACAAGAAAACCTAAGAAACCGCCGGCAATCAGGAATGAATGCCGCCTGGTCTGCGCATTTTCTATTTTCTGTTTGTTCATGGTTACAATCGTGCTGGCGGATGCTTCGGTTCCAATCCGGACTTGATTGACTGCCGGAGCAGACGCCGGAGCCGCAACCGGCATCGCCGCCGCGCCCGTCGCGGGGCCGGGAACATTCGCCGCAGCCGAGGCCTCAGCCTGATTCTGAGCTTGAACATTTATGCTCAATCCTGCAATCAGCACCGATGAGAACAACCATAATCGCATAATAACAGTCATTTGCCAGTCACTCCTGTGTTTTACTATTCAGATACCTTTTTAAACCAATCGCTTTCAGGATAATCTTTCTTCAAGATTTCATAATATAATTTATATGCGGCATCATTTCTTTTTTTCAGCATCTCCGCCAGTTTGAAAACCGGCTCCGCTCTTGCCGGAATGGATTTATCGCCATAAATCACGGCCTGCAGATAATTCAATTCGGCAGCGTCGGCCCTGCCTTGTTTCAACGCTATGTCGCCGAGCAGATTATAAGCAAATACAATATACTCGCTTTTTTCCGCGTCAATCATCTCTTCCAGTATCGCAGCGGCTTTTTCATCAAGGTTTTTCTGCAAATATATCCCGGCCAGCAGCCGGAATGCCTCCATATACTGCCACTGGGTGAAGTCCGGATCATCAATGTGGTCCTTGACAATTTTCTCGATTTCGACAATGGCCATTTCACGGTGTTCCTGCATCGCCAACGCTTTGGCAAGCCCGAACGCGCAGAATGCCTTCCAGCCCAGATATTCATATTTTACCGCGGCGTCGCGAAACATTTTTTCCGCTTCGGCATATTTGCCGTTATTCAGACTGTCTTCAGACTGCTTAATTTCTTCAGGTTTGGGGATGCGGACGTATGAATAAAACGATTTCGGCACAATCAACTGCTGTTTTCCGTCAAAGCAGTAAAGATTTCCGTCCTTATCCGCGTAAATATCCCTGGCCTCCAGCGGGGAATTGTCTTTCAGCATTACGCTGCCGCCGGCTGCCATGAGCAGAAAAGGAACCGTCAGCGACAATATAAAAGTCATCAGTTTAAAAAGTTTCATGATAAATCAGACTCCATGAAGAACCGCACCGTAACGGTTCGCGTCCGGGGACCGTCGAATTCACACAAATACAGCCCCTGCCAGATCCCCATGGACAAGCGCCCTTTGCAGACCGGCAGCATTTGAGAAAAACCCATCATGGAAGCTTTCAAATGCGCCGCGCTGTTTCCCTCTCCGTGCCGGTAGGCCGGATCGTTCCATGGAACCAGGCGTTCCAGCGCCGCCAGAATATCCCGCCGCACATCGGGGTCGGCATTTTCATTTACGGTAAGTCCGGCGGTGGTGTGGGCGCAAAAAACATGGCAGACCCCGGAATCCATAGACGCCGGAACCAGCCGGTTGATTTCGGCGGTAATGTCCAGCATCTCCGCACGTCTGTTTGTCGCCACTTTCAGTTCGTTCATATATACCTTAAGAAATAATGAATATGAAAATATAATTTGTCCGGCGGTAAACTCAACTGCATGAACCGAATTTTAATCAAAACCTTTTTTATCATCCGGCTTTCCTGACATTTCCGAGTCGTTAGAGGGTCTTTGAACAGGCGTATATTGTCTTTCATCTCACAGGCTTCGTTTTTCCCTTCTGCTCTTCAGCAGGCGCTGGCGCTCTTTTCGCGACATTTTGGCGAACCGCCGGTCATGGGCTCCAGCAGGAAACTGGGAGGTCTGGGAAGCCTGGGAAGTCTGGGAGAATGCCGACGACTCCGAACATTCCGACTTTGGCGTGTCCTTGAGCGGAGGCTGTTTCGCCCATGCGGCCGGCATTAACATACGGACAGCCGCCCGATCCGGAGAGTTTGGAGACATATTTGAGCTTACTGCCTTTTCGCTTCCAACTTTAGAATTTTAGAACCGGAATTTTAGAACTTTCTGACCACGTGTCTTTTACATATATGGTAAATTTGTCAACAGGAAGTATAAAAACAGGCTCAATAAACGCTAAAATTCAAAAAGAGAAATTAATTCTGTTTTAGATGCTTTTTGAAAAACGCTTTTGACTTGCCGCCGCCCCATCCGTGCTCGCCGGGGAACAGGTCAAGTTCGAGTTTTTTCGCCGCCTGGGCTGCCGCGTAGATTTTTTCAAGCTTTTTGAAACACGCCATTGCTGTATCTATTTTGAAGCATGAATCATTGGCCCCGATATCCACCAGCAGCGGACGCGGGGCGAGCAGCCCCTGGAGATCCGGCAGATCAACCAGCTTGTAAAGTCCGGGCGCAATCTGCATACCGCAGTAGTTGATGTCGCGGATGCCGAAATGAGCCCACAAGTCGCTGTAGCAGATGATTTCCGTCGCCTTGAAGCGTTCGTCGCAAAGACTCATCCACAAAGTCATCGTTCCGCCGCCGCTGAGTCCCATGGTGCCGAGTTTGTCTGAATCAACTTGCGGAAGAGAGCAGATAAAGTCAGTGGCGGCTTTGCCGTGGGTGACATTGATCGACAGCGAGGTCATGCCGAACATGGTGGCATGCAGATAATAGAGATTGCACCAGTCGCGTCCGTAGTTTGTTTGCAGATGATTCGGTTTGTTGTTGTCGTTGCGTTCGCCGAAGCCGATCCAGTCGATGGCGTAAGTAATGAACCCGGCTTTGGCCATCTGATGACCGTAGTTGTAGTTGTTCAAACTGATCTGGTTCCGCAATTCCGGAGATGAATCGTTGCCCATAACCGGTTCTTTACCGAATGCACCGTGACCGTGGCAACAGAGGATTGCCGGGTATTTCCGCCCTTTCTTCATATTCTCCGGGAACGCGATCAATAACGTAGCAGAAATGTGCTTTGAAACGTCAATCAGCCACTTCTGCTTGGTCAAACCATCATGTTCCCATTCCGCCAGCAGTTGAGGGTTGAGCGGCACCCGTTCCGGGCTGTCGCCGATGGAGGCAAGCACTTTGGGCAGCGCCTGTTTCCGCCATTTGGAGAAGTCAGTTTGGGCGTTAAAAGCATATTGCGGCACATGTTCAGCGGCCATTTCGATAAACATCCGTTGCGGACTTAAATTCCTGAATGACATAAAGACTCCTTTATTGCTATTTGATTCACTATCATTCCATAATTTCTAAATTCTGACGCCAAGGGAACGCGGTTCCATGGTTGCGGTTGAATGTTTCAACCCTATCCCGGTGTCCGGAATTGCTACGAATTTTCCGTATTTGGAAAAATCGCCGTATTCCTGCATTGAGGGCAGCAAAGCTTAATTGAAGCCGTCAATCGCTTCAATGGTGCGAGTTTTAGTATTCAGCTCCTTGCCTGTCATGTCGGCAACGGCAATATACAGCGTATAGATCCCGGCCGGAATGCCGGCTACTTTCATGGCAAAATTATTTTCCCCGCCAAGCGCGGTTGATTTTGCGGACAACACTTTGCCATTTTCATTTTTCAGACTGGCTTTCAGAAAATAACCTTTATTAATTCTGGAATTGGTTAAACCCATGCCGTTTACATTCACCGTCAGGTATTCTGCCGGCAACAGCAGAAAGCCGGTGCATTCAACATTTTCAATAACCGGATATTTGACTTTGACTAATGCCATATCATCCAGTTCAAATCTAATATTGGTTCCATCCTTGTAATGCTCTTCGGCAATACACAACTGTGTTGACTTGAGATGTTTCCAGGCGTTGACATCCCGGCCTGAGTTTTTGATTAAATCCTGAATAGAGATACGCACCGGCAGCCATGCTCGCTGAATGTCCCCCAAATCAAGGATTTTGTTTCCCCTGAACCCGTCGCTTCCGCCCTCATAGCTGGCAATGTCAACAATTATTGGGGTATGATCGTCCTCAACTTCATTTCTATCCGAGTCAATTTTTACATTGAAAGTTAAATAGTCATAGTCAGTCAACACTACCTCCGTCGAACCGAATTCCCGCCTGATGCGAGGCCAGCCAATCGGGTAGTGTCCATTCTCACCACTTTCGCCATCAACCTTATAATCCACTTTGAAATTAACTTGAAGAATGGGACGATTCGGGGATAAATCCGTCGAATTTACAACTTTGGTTGTCACTTCGCTGGCTATGGACTTCCATTTTGCAAACTTGTCTGTTCCTAAATCATATTTCTCAAAAGTTCCGCTTTGAACCAAATCTTCAAAGGCATCCGTCTTCTTCACATTTTTTGCCGTATCGGCAATCACTGACGGCGCGATTTTTTGATTAGTCGCAGAAAATTCCAACAGCTTCTCAGTAATGGCGGCAATGCGCCAGCGCACTGCGTTGAATTCTTCATCCGCCCACATATTGGCGGAAAGATACTTCTCCTGAGGTATTATCGAGTCCCATATTTGCCGGACCAGAATCCTGCTCTCTTTTACCAATGCCTGACAAGCGGGATTGCCGCTATTCTCCCGTGCGATTACCGCCTGTTCCAATGTATATAAATAGCGGTAGTCGTCTCTGCCCTCGCGAAAACATTCCCAATAAATTGCCGGAATGAAGTTGCCTTTTTCATCCAGACGGTTTCCGCAGCCGGATTGGGCTCCGCGCAGATAATCAAAATGGTCATCACGATAGCTCACCCACCTCCAATTCCAGGGGATTAATGCCTGATACCCGCTACGCCACAAGCCGAAACCATATGTCATGCGGCCTCCTTTTTGCTGGGTTGCCCTATCTTTAATTTCACCTGCTACATGATTTGGGTAGGACCAATAATGGTAACGCTTGTCAGCGACCACTTTCTCATACGGTATGGAAAAGGGCTGTGAGCACCATACGTCAACTGCGTCATTTGCTTTATACTGCCCCGCATCTATTGATACAGGATCTTTGGTGATATAAGTTTTAATTCCGGCCCGGCGGACGGCTGAGTAAACTTTAGACGCAAAATCAGCGTTGACGGATGCCACTTCATCCATTGGACAACAGATAAGTTCCGGCCATCCCTTAGCTTCACACTCCAGGCGGAATTTTCGGAAGGACCGTTCAATTTCGTTGTAAATTTCATCATTTTCAGGCGATTTACTTATAAGCCAATTGCCGGTAATCCTGCCATCCGGCACATGTTTCCTGTAGAAATCCCATATTCCCCCCGTAACGGGAATCGGTCCTTTGAAGCCAAGTTTGATCATCTTATCAACGGCTTGAGGATACTTGACATATATTTCCAAGTCATTGCCTTTTCCCTTTCGCGCGTTGCAAGGAATTGTCGGGAAGGTGTCAACGCCGTAGTTCAGCATCTCGGCAAACTCCTTGTCCATAAGTTCATCCAACGCTTTGCCGGTCTCATCATAGAATAAAAAACTGTACATATCGTGATATACGGAATATTTTTTTGACGGGTCATTTTTCAAGGCGTAGCCCAGCACCCGGAACTTGACCGGCAGTTGAACCGGACTTTTTGCCGTATCATCAGTAATGTTGATTTCGCCGGTATATAACCCGGCTTTGGCATCGGCAGGAACCTTTACCTTAAGCCAGTAACGCTGGCATTCCCCTTTCGCAAACGAGTTGACGGTAACCGGCTCAAGCAGCTCGGGCATCCGTCTGAAAGTATCTTTTGAGGAATAAAGCGGATAGCGCATCGGCCATTCCGTGACAAGTCTGAGGTCTAGATTTTCCGCAGGAATTATATTCCCGCCGCTGTGTAGTCTGGAAATGCTTATTTTCATGTTACTGACATCGCGCAGAGGGTAAACACTGAAAGTCAGCGGTTCAAACTCGCCCAAAGTGGCGAAGGCTGAAATGCTGTTAATCCGTTCAGTTTCCAACGGGATCGAATTCTTATATACCGGCTGAGTAATCGGACGGGAGAAAAGCATGAAGCCCCGCTCTGTCTCAGCAGGCGAAAACTCAGGAAGCGGGTTGTTCTCAATGTATGGCAATTCCTTAAATTCGTCAGGCACTGTCGCTGGAATGCGTTTTGCCCCGGGAATCAGAGAAGCGCGGGATGCGGTGGCTGCGCGGAGCATGGATGCAGCGCGATCAGCAAGAGTGGCGTTTCTGAACCATATTTTGCCGGTTCTATTGCGAAAATGCAGGTAGTAACTTATTGACTTTACAGGCTTGTCCGGCACATAAGTCCTGCCGGCCTTTTCCCAATCGTGGGTACCGGGATTGAATGGCGCAGATATGTCAAAAGTACTGGTGCCGTCCTGATGCTGAATATCCAGATACACGCCGTAAGTGCCAGAGGCCAAACTGGCTGAAACGTTTTCGGCTTTGCTTTCCGCGGAAAAAGTAATCGGCGCCGGTTTTTTCTGGTTGAGGACAACAGTCTGCCTGACTCCGGCGTTTTCTTTGCCATCGGCAGTTATTTCGCAAAATATAACGCCGTCAGCCTGGATTGACATCGCTCTGTCCGCTTCCTGCGGCGACCATTTCTTCAACAGGTTATCATTTGACTGTGCCGGGATTGACATAACAAACCCGAATATAACCGTCATGACAATTACTTTTCTTAACATTTATCGTTGCTCCCTATGTCTTGTTTTTCAATCTCTGGTTCGTCCGCAGGGCGCGGGTGTCAGTAATACACCGAGGCTTGCCTCGGTGACAGGATGGACGAGTGGAAATTCTTTATTAAAATCTTACAGAACTTTATGGATTAAATTACGGCACCATCCAATTTTCCACCTTGTCTTTATTCACTTGAATATACTGCACATGACCATCCACGAATGAATAATTGCGTCCGCGGTCATCATGCGGACTCACATTGTAAGGCTTTATGACAGGCTTTATCCATTTATTGGTTGTCACAGCATCATTTCCCCCCTCCCACAAATTACCAACGTTATTAGTAGTATCTGTTATGTTAATATCTTCAATCAGCAGATACGTTCCAGAAGAATTGCGAATGCGCGATGACTTGCGGGGCTGCCAGTAATTCACCGGCTGCGTCCCATCATAATAAACGACCCCCAGGCTTTGTTGAGCGCCAGGCAGAGCCGGGTTGCCGGCGGCATCGCTGTAGATGGCTCCGCCGTTCATGGAATAGCACCTGAAATTAGCCGTAGCATTGGTTTTGGAAAACTTCCCGATATCGGGACATTTGACGATTCCTTTCAGCGCTTTTTCCGTAATGTATCCAGTATTATAAAGGCGGTGATTCCAGCAGTAATCTCCCCACCACGGAGTAGCGCCTTTGGGTTGTATCCCGCCTGTCTCATACGGCTGGGTGAAATAATCAAAGTCATTGACATACTGCAACATTGTCATTGAAATCTGCTTAAGATTATTGGAACAGCCGGTCTTCCTGGCGCTTTCCCTGGCTTTATTCAGCGCCGGCAGCAGCATGGCCGCGAGGATCGCGATGATAGCGATCACCACGAGGAGTTCAATGAGCGTAAAATTTTTATGTTTCCGATGAAGCCCGGCAGGTTGCGACATTGCATTAATCTTTCTCATAAGCCAACTCCTTTTTTTGTGTATATGCGTTGCTGGTTCTTATATGTACTATAGGTTCAACGATATGTTGACAGGGCGTGATAACCAGAGATTCTTCAACCAGTAAAGAAACAATTCTATCCAGGTCATGTTCCACTGAAGAAATCGGGAATGGATAAAGTTTGACTGCCGGAACGTTGTTAAATCCAGCCACCAGCATACCCTTTCCCACTTCGAATCCATTCATAGTCAAAAAGTTAGCTCCGCCAATCGCCACATAGTCAGTCAGAAAAAAAAGCGCATTAACCTGCGGAAGCTCTTTAACTATTCTGGCTGTTCCCTCCCAGCCGGCAGCGCTAAGGTCGGTAACAAGATTTATTTTGCAAAGTTCAATCGCATCTATTGTAAATACATAGCGTTCAACAATTTGTTCAAATGTCAGCGCTGGAAATAACCGCTGCAGTGCTATAATCCGCGTATTATCCATATTTAAATCATTAACGGGGCAGACGAGCCGGAAATTGCGGCCTTCATTCAGAAAAAAGCGAAAGATAGCCAGTATTCCGCAGGCACTGTCAACGCAAATATATCGTTTTATCTCAGTAGTGTTGAATCCCAATACAGAACGTTCATTGTTTTCAATCTCCTTCTCAATCTCCACCGCACCCACCGGATTGCCGAGAAGAAGAAAATGTTCCACCCCGCGGGAAATCAATTCCCGCACTTTTTCCAGATTATCTACCGTGGAATATGTAAAAGTTTTGAAATATACAGAATAGTCAAGCTGATCGAATTTATTCAGCAGCCGGATAATTAATTCACTAATATGTTCCTCTGATTTTATATAATCCTCTGCCATCATGATCGCAACCGTATGGGTCTTCTGCCCCTGCATCAGCTTGTAACCGAAATTAGTGCGATAGCCAAGTTTTTTTGCAATCAGCCGGACGCGTTGACGTGTTTCCTCGGAACTGTAATCTCCAGGATTATTATTAAGTATCCTTGACACTGTCGACAGCGCCAGGCCGGCGTTTTCGGCAATATCACTCAATTTGCAGCTTTTATTTTTAACTATACTCGTCATAGAAATATATTTCCTAGAAAGTAATTTGCTATGCTTAAATAATAATGTTTTTTAAAGCTTTTGTCAATGAGCAAAAGAAAGAAAATGAGAAATAAGTTAATAACGTTCGCGTATAAAAGCGGACGACATAACTGGAAACGCATTTGCATCTTGCATGTATTATGGTTATAATAAGCTCAAAACATGGGAGTATTTATCATGGGCGTAGAAACCATTAAGAAAATAGAAGAAAAAATACAGAACAACGCGGCGCTTGACCAGAACAAAAAGGCGGAATTGCTTGAACTGATGGGCAATTTAAAACTGGAGCTGGCGCAACTCCAGAAAACCGACAGATCCAAAGCCAGAATCATCGCAGATCTGGCCGAAACGTCTACGCAAAAAGCGTTTGAAGTTTTGACTGCGGTCGATGTCAGCACGGAAACTCCGTTAAAGGAACTGGAAACTTCCGTCGATGAGTTTGAAGTCTCCCATCCGCGGCTGGTCAGAATCATCAACAGGATATGTATTATGCTTTCAAGCATAGGAATATAATATTTTTAGCACTACTGTATGAAGATCATTAAAAAACATCGCTGTTTTATTCTAATCAGTACCCTGACAGTATTGATCTTCTTCTGCTTTGCGCTGAATGTTTCAGCGCGGGCGGGCGGCGGTGGTGGTTTCGGCGGTGGCGGCGGACATTCAAGCGGGGGTGGAAGTTTCGGCGGCGGACATTCAAGCGGGGGTGGAAGTTTCGGCGGAAATCATTACAGCGGTTCCGGACATTACGGCGGCACCAATAACTTTCCATGGCTTATCTTCATATTTATCTCAAAAAATCCATTTATCACGTTGCTGATTGTTGTCGGCATTTTATGCCTGATTGCTCTATCCGCAAAAACCCGTTACAACTATGTCACCAACACTATCCGGCGCAGTTTTGAACGGCAGAGCGAGGAAGCGGCGAACGCCGCGGAAAGCGCCATTCTGAAGCGCGACCCGGAATTTTCGCGAGAAATGCTGGCGGAACGGATATCCGGCGGTTTTGTGCAAATTCAGGAAGCATGGGCGGGCCAGGACATGCGCCCGGTGAGGCATCTGGTTTCCGACGGTATTTTTGAACGGTTCAGCCTGCAACTGGAAATGATGAAGGCTTCAAGCCTCATCAACCGGATGACTTCAATCAATGTTCTCGAAACACAAATCGTCAGCATCGACACCGACCGTTTTTTCGACTCGGTAAATGTCATGGTCCGGGCATCAGCCTGCGACACTTACATCAACAGCCGGGATAATGAACTCTTATCAGGAATTCCGGAACCGGAAGAGTTCGCTGAATTCTGGACACTGCTGCGCCGCCCTGGCGCAAAAACCGCCGGACGGCCCGGATTATTTGAATGCTGCTGTCCCAACTGCGGTGCGCCGCTGGATAAACTTGACCGTACTGAATGCAAGTCGTGCCACGCCATCGTAAACTCAGGGGAGTATGACTGGGTGCTCACAGAAATAACCCAGGCATCCGAATGGAGCTATCGCCCGCCGCGGATTATTGCCGGAATAGAAAAGCTGCAGGCGGTTGATCCGTCGTTCAATCCGTGGCATATTGAAGACCGTGCATCAGTAATTTTCTATCGTTTCATCGCGGCGCAATTCTTTGCAGATCAGCGCTATCTGATCAAGCTGGCGGATTCGGCATTCATGCATCAGTATAAGGATTTTTTCACTCCGCTAAGCAGCGGCAGACATCGTTATTACGCCGATGCGGCTGTAGGCGGAGTTGAACTCATAGATGTAATCAACGCGTCTGAAGCTGAAGAATATGACCGGCTGCGGGTAAAAATCCGCTGGTCCGGACATCAGGCGGAGAAAATTGTGCCGGGACTGATTCAACCGGAACCGGATTTGTCAACTATTTTCAGCCAGGAATTCATTCTGAACCGCAATAGAGGCGCTAAATCTTCGGACAAAAATATCCTGTCCAGTATTCACTGCCCGGGCTGCGGCGCACCTGAAGTCAGAAACGACAAGCCGTACTGCGAATATTGCAGCACGCCGCTCAATGACGGCAGCCGGGACTGGGTGCTGGACGATATCCGTCCGTTCTCCGGCTATCCGCAAGTCGAAATGGAAAAAGTGACGCACAATATATACAGCCAGCCGTCCGCAGTCTCAGACAAAGTCAGACTGGACAGCATTGACGCCGATGCCGTTTTAGGCTGCGCCGCCGCAATTATGATGTCTGACGGAGAAATTGACGACAAAGAAACAGAACTGCTCAAATCTTTTGCCCAGTCCAAGAAAGTATCAGAGGAGCGCCTTGCCTTGATAATTGACTCAGTAAAAGCCGGAACTTTTGAATGTTCCATGCCGGAAGGCGCGGCGGCCAAAGAATTTATCCGGGCCATGGTTTTAATGTGCCTGGCTGACGGCAAAGTCACCTCCGCCGAGCGGCGCATGCTGGAATCTTTTGCCGTCAAACTGAGCATACCGTTAAACACGGTTTACGAGATGATGCGCAAGGAACGTTCAGCGCTATACAAAAAAGTCAGACAACTCTGACAATCCTCACTTGCTCCGTATTAATTGTAAATCTCCATTGATAATTACTATATTTCAGGCAAAAAATTGATTACTTTTTTCTGTGTCCGCTAGAATATTACCAGAATAGTGAGTATATTTCATGATGCATAAATCCATGCGTTAATAAACATACAGGTTTTGCCTGAAATTTTGCAAGGTTTGTTTGTCATGAAAGTGCGGAAAAATAATTATACCATACTGGAATTACTTTTTGTCATCAGTTGCATCATCATTATCCTGAATATGCTGATGCCGGCCTTTAACGAATCCCGCGAAAAAAGCCGTTTTGTCCGCTGGATAGGCTTCAACAGGCAATGCAGCGCCGATCCGTCATGTGTGATTAATTTCAATTTTCAGGAAGGCCAGGGTTCCATTCTTACCAATTCCGCAGCAGGGCATGAAAATAAAAAATTCAATGTAAAAGATTACTATGGCATCGTCAAAAACGGCACATCTGTCGATCAGAAAGACGGCAGTTGGAAAACAATCGACGGTAAATGGGTCAAAGGCCGCTGGTGGAGAGGAAAAAGGGCGCTGCAATTCAACGGGCTTGATACAATGGTTGAAATTCCTAAATCTGAAGCCATAGATTTCGGGGAGCAAGATGATTTTACCATCATCGTCTGGTTGAAGTTTGATAAATTCACCAACTGGTCAACCCCGTTCAGCAAATCGTACTCTCCTGATTTTGCCCAGTATGACTTGTATTTGGACAACACCTCTTACTCCACCTCAACAGTCAAAGCGCAATTTGAAGTAGACGTCTGCCGCACATGCGTCGGCTATGACAATGTTTTAATCAAGTCTGACGGCACTACCATGCCCAATGTTGAGCTGGATACAGAGCACTGGTACATGCTGGCATTAAGGAACCGGGCGGCAAAGACTCCGCAGTCCGCCAGTGCCAACAACATCAACGACCATGCGGTGGATGTTCTTTGGAATGGACAGAACATGACAGTGGGGCGCGGCACAAACAATGTCATAGCGTCAGGCACCCGCTGCGGCGCTAAATTAATTCTTGGAGTTATGCGCTTTACGACTGGACTGAGCGAAGGCGAAGGCAGATTGGATTTCATAAATACCGGCTTTACAGGAAAAATTGACGAATTCATTGTTTACAACCGGGCGCTCTCGGATAATGAGCTCCGCGGACATTACGCCATGGGAGCGGAGCATTTATAATCATGTTTATTCTTCATTCAATTGTAAAAAAGCAGTCAGATGAGGTCTAAATGGGTATAAGATTTCGCTGTAAGAACTGTTATCAGAAGTATGAACTGGCAACTGAATGGGCAGGCAAAGTATCTGAATGTTTGAGATGCGGTATTGCAATGCAGGTACCGGACGAAGATTCTCAAAAATCCAATGAACTGAGAAATGCCATCACGGTCAATGATCTTAACCATCCGGACAATATCCAGCAGATTCAAGTTGTTTCCGCTACCGCAAGGACCGGCACTCCTGACGATATTATCTTCCGGTGTAAATTATGCCGTCAAAAATACCGCCTGTCGAAAGATCTTGCCGGCCAGGTGGCAACGTGTGCCAAATGCAAAAAAAATATGGTTGTACCATCCGCCTCGGACGGCTCGGTAAAACCGGAAAACAGTATCATTTTCTGGTGCAAGATTTGCGGCGCGAAATACCGTTTGAACAATAAACTCATCGGCCAGCAGGTAGAATGCACCAGATGCAAAAGCACCTTCCCGGTTCCGGAAGTATCAGAAACGGCTCCGCCGCCCAGACAATCCGGCCAGAAATCTGCATGCACCATATCACCCGATATCATAAAAAACGGAATGGTAACTGCCGAGACCACAGACTCTCCGGCGAATATAAAAACCATAAGAGCAGTAAAAGCTGTCTATAAAATATCAGACCCGCTCGACCGGATACCCGTAAGAAGCAAGCCCTACCAGATGGTCGACAAGGCTCCTGCCGCCCCCCCGGCGACTATAACCGATCTCCCTGCTCCGAAAGAGGAGGAGGCGAAGAAATCAGACTCTGTAAAACTGCATCATTTTGAACCGGATTCCGAAAAAACCCATTCCACCATCGTAGCAACTAAAACTGTGACCATGATGGTAAAATATGTAATAAAACTGCCGCGTGAAAACATTCTCTGGACATGGTTATCAGTTATCTTTGACTGGATTACGCAGTTGGCAATTTTCCGTTGGATTCCCAGAAAAGTCTTCGTCTATATCATAATATTGCTCGCGCTGGCCGGATCGCTTTATTTTGCGCGTAATCTGTTCCCGAAAAAAGACCGCCCCCCGCAGTTCCAGATTCACACAATGTGCCAGAAATGCGGCAAACGTGAAATCTTGACGCTTCTGGATATTGAAGAAGGAATATGCTCAAATGAATCATGCGCCAAATGCCGGACGAAAGTCGGATATGCCTGGAAATGCTGGAAGTGCTTGAAGCATTTCCCCAAGTTTAACACAGATAAAATAATCATCCAGGATCCTAAATTAAGCAAGCAGGAAAAAATGCTGCTGCTGAAACCGCCGAAATGCCCCTACTGCAGATCGACGAAGGTGAATTACGTATCAGCGGAAGATGCCACCTTTGGCTAATGGTGTTTCCACCTCCTTTAAATTGTTTGACTGGATACTGCCCAATTTAAATTTATCCAGCCTCGCGAATCCCGTTTTCAAGGAATAAATTGTAATAACGGTTTACTCATGTCTTGCGTTCAACGCCGTAATTCACGTTTCATGTCCATACATTTTATGTAAAATGATTGCATTTTTCTTGTTCTGAATATAGAATTGTATTATGATAAAGAGTATATTACATAACGAAAATTCTATATTTATTTATAGTCGCGTTTGGTTTTTTATTTGAAATCTGATAAGGTTTGTTGCAATGCGAATTCGAAGAAACAATTACACTATCCTTGAAATATTGTTCGTAATATGCATCGTTGTCATCATTGTAAGTATGCTTTTGCCGGCATTTAATGAATCGCGCGAAAAAGCCCGTTTTGTCCGCTGGCTGGCTTTCAATAAACAATGCAGTTCAGACCCCGCCTGCGTAATCAATTTCAACTTCCAGGAAGGCAAGGGCTCCATCCTCACAAACACCGCCGCGGGAAATGAAAATCTTAAATTTAATGCCAAAGACTACTATGGCGTAGTCAAGAGTAATAATTTTGTCTCCAAAAACGGGGACTGGGTAAAGGGACGCTGGTGGAAAGGTAAAAGGGCGTTGCGTTTCGATGGAACCACAATTGTGGAAGTTCCCAGGACAGACGCCATCGATTTCGGTGAAGAAGATAATTTCACCATCATCATCTGGCTGAAATTCGATAAATTCGAACAATGGTCCACACCGTACTGCAAATCGTACGCCGACCAGTTTGCCCAGTATGATATGTACTATGACAATACCCAATATCCGGGCAACCCGAATGCGCACCCGCCGATCCCGCCTTACAAAGCGCTGTTCGAAGTAGATGTATCCCGTACCTGCATCGGTTATGACAATCAGTTTTTAAACCTCGACGGCACCCCGTCGCCAAACATCGAGATGGATACCGCACACTGGTATATGATAGCACTGAGGAACAGGGTGGAAAAGAGCCCTTCCTCGCCCGGACTCAACAATAAGAACGATCACACGGTAGATGTATTCTGGAACGGTTATTATTTAGTCGGATCACGTCAAACGAACAATGTTCTAGCCCAGGGAATACATTGCAACGCCAAATTAATTTTAGGAGCAATGCGTTTCTGGACCGGGAAAAATAGCGGAGACGGTTCCCTGAATTGTTTTTTCAAGGGTAAAATTGACGAATTTATCATATACAGGCGGGCGCTTCAAGACTCTGAAATACGCGGACATTTTATGATGGGACAGGAACATCATTACTGACATGCGCCTTCTTCGAAATTAAATAAGCTATCAATACTGATACTGGATGGGCTACGATGGGTATAAGATTCCGTTGCAAGAACTGCAACCAGAAATACGAACTGGAAGACCAGTGGGCTGGACAGGTTTCAGAGTGTCTGCGCTGCGGCGCCGCAATGCAGGTGCCCAGAGAATCGCAGATTCCGCCGGAAAAGACCGCCGCTCCCAAATCCAAGACGATTAGAAGGGCCATGCCTGTCCAGGGAATCAACGTGCTGGATAAAATTCAAAAAGTCCAGATCGTTTCCGCCACGACAAAGAGCGGTGCGGAAGACGACATTATCTTCCGTTGCAAAATATGCCAGCAGAAGTATCGTCTGCCGCGCGACCTTGCCGGCCAGGTGGCGGAATGTGCAAAATGCAAAAGAAACATGGTTGTGCCTGTCAAGTCGGACGACTGGGCCAAGGATACTGAGAAACCTGACGATGACATCGTTTTCTGGTGTAAAGCCTGCGGCGTTAAATATCGGCTGGACAAAGAACTTGTCGGACAGCGTGTTGAATGCACCAGATGCAAAAGTACCTTCCCGGTTCCGAAAGAGTCGGAAACCGGGCCTCCGAAGAATCTGGTCGGACAAAAACCGGTGAATAACAAGCAGGCAGTTACGGCCCCGGCAACATCCGCCAATGATAAAATTATGTCAATAGCGCCGGTCAATAACAGTACGGCCATTCCTGAACTTCCTAAAGAAACGCCGGAAAGCCGTCTTGACCGGATACCGGCGAAAACTGCACCGCCTGTTCTTGAAAAAGAAAAAACTGCGGCTGCGGCAAACATTGCGGGGAACAAGGGAGAAAAGAAATCAGATTCCGGGAATGTCCTCCATATTGACCCGGAAATGGAAAAAACTCATACTACCATCGAAATGACCAAAACAGTGACCCTGATGGTAAAATATATTATAAAGCTGCCGCGGAATAATATTCTTTTTTCATGGGGTTCGGTTGTAATTGACTGGCTTGCGCAGTTCGGCATCTTCCGCTGGATTCCCAAACGGATATTCGCTTATATTTTCATCCTGGCCGCATTGACAGGGATGCTTTATCTCACAAGTGGATTTTTCAGAACTAAAGACGATCCTCCGACATACCAGCTTCATACCATATGCGCCCAATGCAGCAATCGGGAAATCAGGAATATTATAGATCCGGATGACGCGGTATGTTCCAAATGCAAAAGCAAAATCGGTTATGCCTGGCAATGCGAAGAATGCGGTAAATATTTTCCGAAATTAAATACGGAAAAAACAATAATCAATGATCCCAAATTAAGCAGACATGAGAAAATAGGGCTGATTAAACCAACGGTGTGCCCGCACTGCCGGTCATCCAAGGTGCATTATGTCACAAGTGATGATGCCACTTTCGGATATTAATAACTAATCTTCTCCAGTTCAGCTATGACCGTCTGCGGCGTAATGGCAGTCATGCATACAGGATTTCCCCTCGGGCATTCGCGTTTAAAGCACGGCGCGCACGGCTGCTTCTGGCAGACAATCCTCCAGCTTGCGGAAATCGGGGAAGTGGCGGAGTGATCAGTCGGGCCAAAAATCGCTACACCGGGACAGCCCAGCGCCGCCGCCAAATGCATGATGCCGCTGTCATTGGCCACACATGCCGCCGCATGCTTCAGCAAATGCATAAGTTCCGGCATATTGGTCTTCCCGGCCAGATTGAATGCCTTGTCAGGAGACAGCCCCTCAACCGCCTCCTGGCAGATATCCCGCTCTTTCGCGGAACCCAGCACTGCGACAATCCCGCCCTGCCCGATCCACCATTCAGCCACAGTCTTGAAACTGGCGGAATCCCAGCGTTTAGAACTGCCGTATGCGGCGCCAGCCGCCAGCGCCAGCAGGCGGGGATGCCGGCAAAGCGACGACAGTTCCGGACGCAGCGTTTCAAACTCCGGAGTAATATTGAATTCCGGCAGTTCGCCGTTCCAGTCCGGCGCGCCGAGTGCTCTGACCATGGACAAATATTTATTCGCATGATGCAGTTCATTCAGCACATGATCTTTCCTTCCGGGAAATTTAAAGCTTCTTTTCAGCAGGACTCCGCGGCAGCGGGCGGCGGCGCCATACAGTTGTTTAATTCCGGCAAGCCGGAAGTGTATGGCATCGCGCAGTGAATTATTAAACAGTATTCCTGCCCCCGCTTGAAGTTTTTTGACATTTTTAATCTCCTCCGATGTCCACGCCCGGTGCGCCTGCTCCAGCGGAAAAACAACATCAACCAGCGGCATGGCGTTAAACAATTCTGTCAGCGCGGCCGGACAGACTACAAAAATACCACAGCCTTCAGGCATAATTTCTTTCAACTGCATCAATGCGGGCAGTGTCATTACCGCATCGCCCAGCCAGTTGGGAACACGCACCGCAATCCCGTCTTTCAGGCGACGCACATCAAGCGGCGTCACCGGAAATAGCGGAGCCGCCGCCAAGTCCGGCCTGACTATTTTTACTTCTTTGCTCATCGCAATCACAAGTCACTTTGTTAGTTTTAGATTTTCAACTCGCATAAAGTACACTTTTCAGCATAATGATGCAATCACTACTAGCCATGAAAACAGAGAAAGAAACTCAAAAATGATTCTTCTCTTCTCGATTTTTCAATTTTAATTTGCGTTTTGTTAAACTATATGCTTAATTATGTTAAACAAATAAAGGATGTTCATAATAACATGCTATTGAAAACAGTAAAGCAATATATCACTACGCTCAATGTCGGCGACAGACTGCCCAATGAATTGGAACTGGCGGCCAAATTCAAAGTTTCGCGTGGAACCATCCGCGAAATAATCAACCATCTTACGCTGCTTGGCGTGCTGAAGCGCAGCACCAAGCGCGGAACCTTTGTCAAGGCTCCAAGCGCCGGCGATATCGGCGAAACCTTGAGTTTACAATTGCAGATTGCCGGAGTTGGGTTTGAGGAACTGAAGGAGACGCGGCTCTTTCTCGAACTGGCGCAAGTTCCGCTTTTAATAAAACTGGCCACTCCGGTTATGATTGACCGGTTGAATTCATTGATAGACCTGATGGAACTGTCTCTCGATAACCCGGACAAGGCCGATACAATGGATTTGGAGTTCCACTTAACCCTGATGGAGATTACCGGAAACCGGGTTTTAAGGGTCTTCTCTCAGGTGATAACGATGATGTTCGACCGTAAATACCGCAGTAAATTTCTTAACGCAGCCGCAATCAAAAAATCAGTTGATGATCACCGCGCAATGATGAAATACCTGAAAAACGGGGATTGCGAGAATTTGAAGATCTTAATTATTAATCATATCCAACCTTTATAAAATATGGAGAATATCATGTCCAGAGCTTTTGATCCGGAATTGTACGACCGTTATCTGGAAGCAAGCTTGAAATATACCTTGATTCCACCGCCAATCAATCCGGAAGTTCCGCTTCGCTATTACCCGGACGTCGACGACTACACAATGAGTTGCGGCATGGCTCGAACACTTAATGGAAGAATCTGGCTGGCATGGTTCGGCAACGAGGACGGCGATGGAGCCGTGATGTTAATGGCGCATAGCGACGATGACGGCAGAAGTTTTTCCAATCCTGACTTTATCATCGATCCCGGCTTCATCCCGGGCGGCGTACATATTTCGGCCCTGGTCGGCAATCTGTGGACAGCGCCGGACGGCAGATTATTTCTCTTTGTCATGCAGAGCCTCGGTTTCAACGACGGGCGGGGCGGCGTCTGGCAATCGATCTGTGAAAATCCGGACGACAGCAAACCAGCCTGGTCCACTCCAGCGAGACTATGGCACGGCGCGGCATTGAACAAACCGACTGTACTTGCAAACGGCACCTGGCTTCTGCCGGTTGCACTCTGGCATCGTTTTCTGATTACTGTGGAGCAGGACCATCACTCCTTCTGGGGACAAAGTAAACTATTTCATGAACTCGATGAACGGCGCGGCAGCAATATCCTCGCTTCAACCGATAGCGGCAGAAACTGGCAACTGCGCGGCCATGTCAGCAATTTATTTGACAGCACGTTCGATGAGCCGATGATACTTGAACGCAAAGATAAGAGTCTGCTGATGTATATGCGCGACGGTCACGGAATGACGCAAAGCGAATCGTTTGACGAAGGAAATACATGGAGCGTTCCAGTAAAAACTCCGTTCCGCAGCGCCAGCGCACGATTTTTCTTTACCAAGTTAGTTTCAGGAAACGCACTGCTGGTAAAGTATTCCAATCCCGCGGACACGGAACGGCGTTCACACTTAACAGCATACATCTCAAAAGATGACGGCGCAACATGGCAGGGCGGACTGTTGCTCGATGAACGGTGTGACATCAGTTACCCGGATGGATTTCAGGCCCCGGACGGACGCATTTTTGTACAGTATGACCGGAAACGCGAATCGGGTGAAATACTGCTCTCGGTATTTAACGAAGAAGATGCTCTTGCCGGGAAAAATGTTTCAGGTAAAGTGCTGCTGAAGCATCCGGCAGTCCAATCATGTTCCGCCCGGCGGGAGAGTTTAAATGCGCAGTGATATTTTTTACTGGAAATGCGATCAGTTGCTTAGTGTGGAATCCAAAAAAGAGTTATATTTCGCCGATAAATATTCAAATGATTCAATCGCAGTTGCGAAGTCTGTCGTCCGCGATTTTTTAGGCAAGGAACCGGTTGAATTTAACCACTTGAAGGTGGATGGCAACCATTTCGCCTATTACTTCAGTGATAGCAGAGTGAAATTCTTTCTGCGCACCGACGATGGCTTGTCGGACGACTGCTACATGCTCGCCGAAAGCGCAATCATGGAGGAACTTTACAAGTCAAAAATGCCGGTTCCAAAGGTCTTTGCCACCAGCGTGGATTTGAAAAAGTTTCCGGTGCGCTATCAGATCATGGAGTTTTTAGAGACTCCGTCATTGAATGCGTTTTATCAGCAAAATACGCTGAACGGCCCAGGCATTGCCCGGGAATTCGGGGTGTTTCTGTCCAGGCTGCATCAGCATAGATACCCGAAATTCGGTTTTATTGATATTAATATTTTATCCGAAGAAAAGCAAATCTGCGGAATTGATCCAACATGGGCAGCCTACTTTAATAAATGTTTGCCCAAACATCTTGGCTATTTGCAGGATAAACAGATTTTAAGCGCCGGAAAAATCAGGCAGATTGAGCAGATTTTTGAATGCCGTCAGGAGTGGCTCAATTTAGCCGCCGGTTCATTGCTGCACCGCGATTTCGCCTACTGGAATATCCTCGGCACGCAGGACAGGATCAGCGCGGTAATCGACTGGGACGATGCGGTAATCGGCGACCCCGCGGATGATCTCGGCATTGTCAACTGCTTCAATGCGCCGGAGTTCATGAAAATTATGCTTGAATCATATTCATCATCCACTCCGGTTGATGAAAATTTCACTCATCGCATCTGGTTATATACCTTGCGCAATATGCTGTGGAAAACCATGATCCGTCACTACATGGGATACTTTGACCGTGATAAAAAATTCTTTCTCAACAAAAATGAGTTGAATTTATCGCTAAAAGAATATAGTTTAGAGAAAATAAACCAATCCATCAAAAATCTGAGTGCATTATGAACTTCATCAAAGACAAAATAGAAAATCAAGTTACGCGCGGACTGTTTATTACTTCCGGCACTGAGTTCGCAGTTGAATTGGCCGCCCATGCCGGATTTGACTATCTGATATTGGATATGGAGCATGGGCTGGGTGACGAGGGTGATGTTCTGCGAATGATCCGGTCTCTGAACGGGTTTGAAACGGCGCCGATTGTCAGAATTCCGTATCTGCGGATAGAATACATCAAAAAGGTGCTGGATTTTGGCGCGGCAGGCATCATGTGTCCAATGGTGGAAACGGCGGCAGATGCTCAGAACCTGGTCGATTTCATGCGTTATCCGCCAGCGGGAAAGCGCGGTTTGACCGGCAGTTCGCACGCTTCCGGTTACGGAGCGGATTTTAAAGATTATTTTGCCCGCGCCAACGCCAATTTACTCTGCGTGGCGCAAATTGAAAATGCGAACGGAGTGGAAAATGTCGATGCGATTGCGGCGGTCGAGGGAGTGGATGTCCTCTTCATCGGACACTCGGATCTTTCGCTCAATTTAGGATGTTTAAATAACTTCGATGATAAAAAAATAATCGAGGCCGAACTTGCAGTGCTGGCAGCCGCCCGAAAACATGGGAAAATCGCCGGAATGATGCTCAAAAGCGGCATGAATGCACAAAACTGCATCGACCGCGGGTTTACCTCGCTGGTGCTGGGAACCGACATTGGCTGTCTGCGCTCCGCCTACAGCAAATTATTAAATGAAACCGCGCCAGAATAAAAACATTCTCCGCCGGCGGTGAACTGAATTGCACCCGGCCGTTACACTGCCTTCATTGCGCAATGATTTTCCTGAACCAGCGGGTTTCGCCCGCCTGCATTTGGAAACTGACAGTGTCAATGTTCTTCCCTGCAAGTTTTCCGCTGGCAAGATCAAGCAGATCGCATTTCCGCGGCAGGCGCAATATTTTATTTCCGTTGCTGAGTGCGTGAATCGTAACGAAACCATTGCCGGAATAAGTCACATCATTGCACGGCCCGACCGGTTCAATGCCGGCTTCCCGGACCATATTTCTTACCAGTTCAGGGGTAAACGCTCCGGGAACAGCAATATAAATACTTGTCCAGTCTTTAAAGCGCTTTACCGCCCATCCGGTTTTCCCGGTGCCGGTAATCTCGCCAAAGGCAATTGCGCTTTTGTCATCAATATAAAACATCGGCTGCATGGATTCGGAAAGAACATTATCCTTTACCCCGGCAGCAAGTTTATCATTGACGCCCGTCAAAGGTCTTATCCGGAAATGGCTGGAGGATTCAGGAGCGTATTTTACCTTCATCCCCGTCAACTGGTAAATATTTTCCTCAAAACTGCCTTTATCAGAGGCGATACCTGCGGCACTGACAAAAACAACGATATTCCCGTCTTTCTGCAAGTTATGCTTCACCCAGTCGATCTGGGCGGCTGAAATCGTCGGCGCGGCGAGAAACAAATTCACTTTGTATTTTGCGCGCTTCGGATTCGTCAAATCGGCAAGGTTGTACGCGTCCCAGGAAACGCCCGAACGGTTCAGCGTGAGTCTGGCAAGTCCCACGGAAAGGTTGTTGAAATTCTGGCAGAAGCCATATGCGGCATAGTTACGGAGTTCGTCATCAATAAACACACCGATTTGCCCGCGGTCTTCCGGCATCGGGCTCTTTGCCGCCAATTCCATCGCCGCGGCAAGTTCTTTAACCGCTTCAACATATTTCGGGGTGTCAAACATGTTGCGGCTCAATCCCAGGAACCACCCGCCCTGCCCTTGCGCCGCAAGCATTCCCAGATCGCGTCTGCCCTGATTGATGAATTCGTTCTCGTCATTGACTCCGCCCTGAATCATAATCTGGGTAGCGGCATCGGCAGGTTTCCATGAAGTATGAGTACGGTAATCCAGTTCGCTCAGTAAAATTTTGCCGTGCAGTCCGAGTGAACCGGCAACAGAACTGTAATTACCGGTGCGTCCGGGGAGCCGCCAGACTCCATAATCAGGGACGCTGATAAAACCGTCTATATATTTATCCTCAAACAGCATTTTCTGATTTGAACGGCCGCTGTATCCCTGAATGATATCCGGCGAGTAAATATTCACAAAAACGTTTCTTCCAAATTCCTCTTTGACTACTTTCCCGAAATAATTGGCCGATTTCATCGCGCCAAGATCGTTATGGCGGTTGGAGTCAATGATCCAGCGGTCGGTTCCCTTTTTAGGATCCAGAAACCAGCCCTTGGTGCGTATGTCAAAAGGCGCGAATTTAGCCGTATCGAATGTCACTTCCGGATTCTGCCAGGCCTGACGCAGACGGTTGACATCGCTGCCATATATTTCACGGAGGAATGACCTGAAGTCTTTTTCCGCTCCGGGCGAAAAATCAAACCCCTGATACTGTACATGCGGAAACCACTGGCTGTCAGTGCCGCACCAGAGATTCACCCCGGCAACCGCTTTGCCGCAATCAAAGCTCTTAATATGTTTAATCAGCTCCCGCAATGCTTCGGCAACAGTGCTTCGGAACTCTTCCGCGCTGTAACTGCACGCCCACCGGTCATACGGACCGTATCCCAGCTTATCCGGTTTAGTCATATTCACTTTAGTCCCGGCCACTTTCCGCCCGTCATGATCACGCCATACGGCATCCGGATATTGCTCCCCCCACTCACGGTATGACGGCGTAATCCTGACATTCACCATTATTACCGTATCCGGAGAATAGGACAGCGCCAGTTCAATGCTTTTCCGCACTTCCGCGAAATCATATTTGCCCTTCCCCTGCCACCAGTCTTTATCTGAAGTATAACTGGGAGTAAGCCAGATATAATGCCATCTTATGCCAGCCCTGAGCGTACATTTAAATTCGCTCTCCTCGGTCTTAACCGTGAAATTATTGTACGCCAGCGAGGGAACCGGCTTATCATTTACATAAAGCACCGGAAAATCTCCGGAATTCCTGACATCCACTTTTACCGGGGCGCGTTCCTGCCAGATCCGGCGGACTTCTTCAATAGGAATGGTTGGACTGCTCTCCCCGGCGGCAGGAGGCCTGGCCAGGAAACTGTTCGGCGCCGGCGCCGGACGCAGGCTGAGATCATCCCACCAGATCACCTGCGGTGCGCCGCGCAAACTGAGCAGGGTATACAACTGGTCGTAACCATCCGGAACTTTAAAGATAACCTGCACATACCGCCATTGAGAACCGTAAAGCGGCGCGATCAGCGGATTCAGCGCAACCGGATCAAACATCTTCTCCGGCTTGTCTCCGGTCGCAGGCAGGATAATGCGGCACATTGCGGAAGCGCCGAAATTCGGTTCAGTCAGATGGTACCAGCCGGAAAAAAGATATTCCTGACCGGCTTTTACCCGGATCGGTCTGGTTTTCCATGAAACTTCTCCTGACTGAGCGGTTTTATCAATCTTGAAACCGGGTTTGCCGCTGCGGGATACAGCCGGGTCGCGGCTGAAAGTTCCGACGCTGGATTGCGCGGCCGGCATCGCGGCATCCGTCCTGCCGCTCTCATGGCCCCATTCCAGCGTAAATTTTGGAGCAGTGCTGGATTGTCCGTACCATTCAACTCCGTCCAGCAGATTCCTTGTATCGCAGGGAATTACCGTAAATGAACTGCAATTGTCTTCCCTTTCCAATTCAATATTCAACACGCCTTTAGCGTCTGCCGCCAGATACCGGACCGGACGGTCTGAAAAATTCACCGCATAACCTTGTCCCGGGATGACCTTAAATATCCCGGAGGATATGTGCAATATTGCGGGAGCATCGGTTACAGCCCTGGCCGCAAAAATATTTTCCCTGACTGGAATCGATGAATTGGGAATCAGTTCCGCTTTGCCTTTGCGACCGGGAAATGAGAAAACTGCGGAGTCAGTCTCGCCGGCTTTTAACGGCTTGCGGTAAATCTTATAGTCAGAAATTACGCCATGACATTTTGCAACACCATATCCGCCAATGCCGATATACTTGCCGCCGAACAGTACGGGCGGACGTTTCATCGAACCGATCAGACGGTCATCCAGAAAAAATGAGACATTCTGCCGGTTCCAGCATACTGTAAACTTATACCATTTGGCATCGCCAATATCCGCCTGACGAAAAATCTGATTACCGTCTTTACCGGCGGCAATTACCCAGGGATAAAACTTTTGGCCGTTATCCTTGGCATTGACTCCGATGCTTAAACCGGCATAGTCAGGCGGCGAAAAGGACTTTATGGAAACCAGAGTGGCGAACACATCTTTTTCGCCGGCAGCGGCAACCGCCTCTTTCAACAGCGGGTAATACTTGAACTCAATAGTACCTTCATCCGCCGGAAGAATATTTTCTCCGGAATAAAGCAGAACCGAAGCATCAGCGCCGGCAATTTTAACTCCCGTCACATTCTGTATCCGGACGATTTCACCATTTCCAGAGACGGGTATTTTTTTTCCGGCAACAGTCTCCGCGCTAAAATCTTTACTGAAAGTAGCAGAAAAAACCAGATCCGGTTCCAGTGCCATAGTTGAAAACAATACGCAATACAACCCGGCTGAAAGCAGCAGTTTCGTAATCATCTTTGTCCTCTGATAAAATAAATCCCGCACCGTTTAAAAATTAGGAGTTGTTCAAAAATCAAAGTTTACAAGTTTAGTGAAATATCCCGGGGTGATTTTGTTAATTGACGGTGAGGCGCATACCCTCAGGTATGTAACGAACCGGCAAACACAAAGGCATCCGGGAGAATCGCGAAGATGTAAAGTTTTTTCTGAACTGCTCCTTAGCTGAATTATAATCCGTAATAATTGGTGATTCTGTAGTAATATTCAATGCTGGTTGCCAGGCCTACCATGCCGACATTGGTCACACGCTCGGCATTCGTAATTGGCGCATAATGCCCGTCCCCCCATACAACATTAGCGCTTCTGTTGATATGCACGTCATGTATTGTATCTGTTCCGGCGGTAAGCGAGGCATTGCCGTTGATTGCGGCGCGAGCCTGAGTTCCCAGGTATCTCCAGGTGTCTCCAAGCATAATCTTGGTCGAAGGTTTCTTGACTCTGTTGTTTTTCCACGGCGTATACGATTGTACCACGCCGCCCGCATCATAAGTTTGTCCGAAACCATTATCAAAATTGTATCCGATTGAAACATACTGATACCGCGAAGGCGAAGTGGGCAGTTCAATACAACTGTTGGGACCATATGTCAGCGGATCTGTCAGCATTGTCGCAGACGGACACATAAAAATTTTGGGAGAAGGCAAGTATTTGTTGGACTTTAAACACCATGCCCAGTTCAATGTATTTCTGTCAATCGGGTTATTAAAGTTGAATGGCACATAATAGCCGTCGTAGTCATTTTGATATAACGCAAAAGCGGTGCCAATCTGCTTCATTCTGTTTGCGCAATCAGACTGCCTGGCTTTGTCTCTCGCTTTATTCAGCGCCGGAAGCAGCATTCCGGCGAGGATCGCGATGATGGCGATCACCACGAGGAGTTCGATGAGCGTAAAATTCTTCGTTTTCATTTGACTGATCCTTTCCTTTAATATTACTGACAAATTCTATTTCATCCGGCACACGCCGCAAGTATTGCGCTGCACCTGCTTCGGCTCAATCCAGATTTGCGGTTCATGAATCTTCCTGCCATCCATCAGCCGCCGTAAAATGGTCAGCGAACTGCTGATCATCGCTTCAAGATCGCGCTCAATGCAAGTAACTGCCGGATAAATTCTTTCGGCCTCCCAGGCGGCTCCGCCTCCGCCGATGATGCTGATATCTTCCGGAATTTTAAGTCCGGCTTCAGTTATCGCATGAATAGCGGAGGATACCAGCCGCATGTCATTGCAAATCATCGCCGTCATCCGTTTTTCGCGACGCAGCATCTGCCGGGTGTATTCCACTCCATCCTGAATCGCGTCAAGATCCCCACGCAACGCAAACTCATGGATCAGCCTGCCGCCATCCGTATCAAGCAGCAGTTCTTTAACTGCCCGTTCGAAACCTTCAAACGCCAGCTTATGAAACCCGAACTTTCGCGGGCCGCCCAGATAAGCTATCCGCCGGTGGCCGCGCGCCGCCAGATATTGCGCCGCATTGAAAATCCCGTCACCGGTCTTTGACCATACGGAGTAAGTATAAGGCTCATCAATCGCCACCATCGGAAATTTCCTGGCGACAACCCATTCCCGCAAGTTTTCCAATATAACTCCGGCGTGAACCAGGCCGCCGGCAAAACCGCCGTAAAGAAAATACGGAATGTGATTCGAATTATCCTGAGGATCCATAAACTCAATATGAGTCTTAATGTTTTCCCGGTCGCATTCCTGAATGAAATCAATCAGCAAGCCATGAAAAAAACCGGAACCGGGAACAAGATCCGGGCGTTCGCAAATCACCATCCCGATATCGGACGGATGTTTGGCCTTAAGCAGTTTCGCGGCCACGTTCGGATAATAGTTCATATCCTGCGCGATATCGGAAATCTTTTTGCGCACATCGTCGCTGATCCGCCCCGTCCCGTTCAATGCCGCCGAAACCGTGGCGACTCCAACCCCGGAGCGTTCAGCAATGTCTTTTAGCTTCACTTTATACATTATATTCCAAAGCCCCAAATTTGCAAGAACGATTGCAAGAACGTTCTTTCATTTATAATTATAAGTCATTCGCTATCTTTTGTCAACAGCCTTCATTAATATTTCCGCAATTTTGTTAAAAAACAGCCGGTCTGCATAAGAAGGCCGTGACTTTGGCATCCTTAGTCGTTCCCAAACCACAGACAATTCCATGCTATGGAATTTACGCGGATATTTCTGCACCGGCTGTTGACATGTTCAGGAAGAAAAAGTAATATCATCAATTCAGTTGGTAAACCCGGCAACGTTGTTCCGCAATGTGGAATAATTGCCAATATTCACCGTAATATAAGGAATTTAATAAATAATGACTAATCGCCATCCCAAAAGCTGGGCCGTTCTGGCAATGACAAGCTTAATTTCAAGCATGACCATGGGACAAGTTATCTTTGAAGATTCTTTTGATTCAGGCGACAGCCTGAAAAATTGGAACATCTACGGTGCAAATGCTAAAATTGCGGATAAAGCGTTGGAAATCAGTCTGACAGAACGCCCCAAAGCTGGCGGCCCTGCGGGACTAACTAAAACTCTTCCGGCCGCATTAACTGCCGGACGGCGCTTGAAAATATCAGCGCAAATCAAAGGCGAGAACATTGCTCCTGCCAAAGCGGTCTGGAATGGCGGCAAATTCATGCTTGCGCTCACTTACGGGAAAAATCAAAACAACTGGTTGCAGGCTAATGTCAAAACCGGTACTTTCGATTGGGAGGAAATCAAATTTTATCCATGCACCAATCAAGACCTGACCGGCGCGGTACTTAATATTGGTTTCCAGGATTCGTTCGGCAAACTGTTTTTCCGCAATCTGAAAGTGGAAGCAGCGGATACTTTCCTGAATTTTGCAAAGGCCGCCAATATGGGTCTGGCAGACGAAATCGAAGGGGACGGCAAAGGCGGCTGGTCAGATCAGGGTCCGGATAATGACGGGAAGAATTTTGACTTCAAAGCTCTGATGTATGCCAATGTGCCTTTCCAGCCGGTTAATCCTGCTCAAAACAATAACAAGTCCATCATCACTATTAAGTCATTGAAGTTTCCAGCCGGAATTGAAAAGGCATCTTTTGATATCGCCGATAAAAAGACTAAGGCAAAATATCTGTATCTGCTGCATACCCTGTGCTGGGATACGGGGTCAGGGAATATTGGATTGATAAAGATAACCGGAACCGGCGGAAAAACGCAGCAGATTGAAGTGAAATCAGGCATGGATGTTTCCAACTGGTGGTCTCCCAGAAGCATCTCTAACGGCTTTGTCGGCGCGACCTGGACTACCACCAGCGGCGGCAGGGTCGGGATGTTTGTTTCACGTTTTGCCTTGAACTCCGACCTGGGAGAAATTAAGCAGATTGAATTAATTTCCGCCAATCTCACTCCGGTCTGGATTGTCGCGGCCGCCACCTTATCCGATACCGAATACAAATTCCCGTCAACTGAAAAATTCACGGTCAAAGCCGATGCGGTCTGGAAACCGGTTGACCGGGCCACCCGACCCTGCATCGTTGAAAATTCAGCGCTGGACCGTTCGAAATTCCTGCCGTCCGGTAAAGCCGGAGATCAGGGAAGAGTGATCGCAAACTCGAATGGACAACTGGCATTTGAAAAAAATCCGGAAACTCCGGTCCGCTTCCTGTCCGGCTGTGAAGGCACAGACGCATTCTGGGGCCGCGGCGGAGTGGCTCCCGCACAGTTGACCAGCCATGAAGCCATTGCCGGGTATGCCAGAGAACTGAAGAACAACGGCTACAATATGACCCGTCTGCATTTCCTGGACACGGTACTGATGCGCGGCGGCAAAACTGACTGCGACTTCAACCCTGATGATTTAGATAAATTTGATTATTTTATTTACTGCCTTAAAGAAAACGGAGTTTATCTGAACATTGACGCGATGTCCAGTTGGACCGGATATACAACTTTAAGTCCGTGGAGTCCAAAAGTTGTCGGCAAGAGTGACTTTAAATATAAAATCCACTTTGATCCGGCAGTGAAAAAGAACTGGAGCGACGGGGTGAAGAAACTTTTTACCAGAGTGAATCCCTACACCAAAACCCGGCTGATTGATGACCCGGCCTTGGCAATGATCATCGGGTTCAATGAACAGGAGTTTGCTTTTATCTATGATTTTGACGGTACTCTGGCGTTGCCGGCATGGCGGGAATTCCTGCGCAAACGCTACAGTTCGATTGATAAATTGAAAACCGCGTGGGGCAAAGATGCTCCGAATGTATCAGATTTCAGCCGGATTCCGGCATTTGACAAGGCTGATTTCCAAAGCAAAAGCGGCAAAGGCGCCGATGTCGGCCGTTTTGTCAGGGAAACTGAAATCAGCACCATCAACTGGTATCGCGGCGAACTGCGCGGGATGGGATACAAAGGCTTGTTAAGCGCTTACAACATGGGGAAAAATTACCACTATTCAGCAGTGCGCAATGCGGTGGATCTGGTCACCATGAATACCTATCATGCCCACCCCAGCAACTATATGCAGCCGGGATCAACGATATCTCAGGACAGTTCAATCGCCTCATGCGGCGGAATTTTCCGCTGGGCGATCGGCGGCAGGCTGGCGCAGAAACCTTTTGCCGTGACCGAATACGCCAATACCTTCTGGAACCGTTACCGCTATGAACAGGCGTTTGTCAACGGCGCTTACGGCGCATTTCAGGGTGTGGACGTATTGACTAACTTCGCCCAGCCGGTTAATGTTGTCAATGCTGAGCGGATTAATCCGTTCCTGACAATGCATGACCCGGTTCTGCGCGCAATGGAATTCCTGACGTTCTTCATGTATCGCCGCGGTGATGTGAAGAGTTCGGGCGCGAAAGTCAGAATCGTTGCCGACAGCGAGGATATTTACAACACTCAGGCATTCAGCGATGCGATTACTTCAACTCAATCCAAACTATGCCTGATTTCAGGTTTTTCAGTGGAATCGACTGACGCAAAAATTAAACGTCCGGAAATAGCCCGGAATGAGCTGGTGATTCCCCGTATCGGCGGCGCCGGAGTCAAAACTGACATCGCCGGTTTTGCCAGCGTCAGCGGCGAAAAAGGCAATATCGTCTTTGATGCCGATGCCGTAGTCAATGAACTGAAAAAACGCAATCTGGTCAAACCCGGCAACCGCACTAAAATGGTTAACGATGTTTTTGAAAGTTCCACCGGTGAGCTTTATATGGACGCCCGCAGAAAATTCATGTCAGTAGTCACGCCCGGCCTCCAGGGTATCTGTGCGGAAGCCGGAGCCAAAATAGACCTGGGCAATCTTAAGATTGATGAAATGAGCGTGAAAGGCAATCTCTCGCTGGTCAGTGTCGATGACAGCAAGCCATTGCAGACCAGCGGACGCATGGTCCTGGTTTTTGCGACTGACGCGCTGAATAACAAAATGGTCTTTGATGAAAAAGAGCGCCTTACCCTCCGCGATATCGGCGGCAGTCCGACCCTGGTTGAAACCGGTAAATTTACTGTCACGGTGAAGAATAATAATGCGGATAAATTGAAGATATGGGCGCTTGATCTCTCCGGCAATCGCAAAATCGAGATCAAACCGGCCAAAGTTTCCGCAGACGAAATCACCTTCTCGGTAGACACCGCAAAACTGCCGGACGGTCCTTCGCTCTTCTTTGAACTGCAAAAGTGATCCGTTTATTCCGCAAAATAAAAAGGTTATGGAAGAATCAAAAGATATCGGAATGCCGGTCATAATGTCGGCATTCCGGAGTCTTATTTTTTCCTTGCGGTCAAAGCCCAGCCTTGTTCAAATCCTTTATCGGTATCGCCGCTGAGCAATTCCCCGTAATTTTCCGCCGCCTTGCGGACGGCGGCCGCATAGTTTTCAATAAGCGCCCGGTCGAATTTCTTGAACCATGGCAGGGAGAAGACGCGTTCGTGAATACCTTCTGTAACCGGCAGCGAACCAGGTTCGACTTCAGGCACTTTGTTGCTCGGGCAATTTTCGCCGTAGACGTCAATTGCATGGAAAAGCGGATGCGGGTGCAGGGCCTTGTTGCATCCCGGGCTGAATCCCGTCGCCCCTTCCGCTGTGACCGCTTCACAGAAACGCTTGACGGAAAGACCGCCGAGTTCAGCTTTGTTATAAATGCCGTGACAGGCATACCAGCCGCCCTTGTTGGTGCCGGAATCTTTAGCCGGACGGTGCGAATCAAGTCCGGGAACGCCTTCCAGCAGATCCCAGAAATAATTCATAGCTTTATCAATTTCCGCCATTTCCGCCGGATATTTCTTCACCTGCTCCAGTCCGACGACCGATGACAACTGGTGCATGCGGTATTTATAGCCGCCCCAGGGGAGCCCGGCCCCGGCCCGGAGTTTTTCATCGGTGACTTCGCCATGCCGTTCATAGTGGCCGAAGATGATTGCGCGTTCATAAACCTCCCGGTCATTGGTGGTAAGCATCCCCCCTTCGCCGATGGCGAATGATTTGCCGCTCATCATGGAGTATCCGGCGGCATCGCCGAAAGTTCCGGTCATTTTGCCTTTATAAAGTGCGCCGTGAGCATGGGATACGTCTTCGATGACCTTCAGATTGTGCTTCCGCGCAATCGCCATGATCCGGTCCATGTCCGCGGGATAGGACAGATAATGCACCACCATGACGGCTTTGGTGCGCGGCGTAATGTGCCGTTCAATGTCATCCGGATCAATGCAAAGCGTAACCGGGTCGATATCGGCAAAGACTACCGATGCGCCCAGCGTCAGCGCCTGGACGCATGACGCCCAGTAAGTGATGGACGGACAGATAATCTCATCGCCGGCGCCGAGGCCGACGCCGTACATGGCGCATTGCAGCGAAGCGGTGCCGGAACTGTGCGCCAGCGCGTATTTCGCCCCGGTCCATCCGGCGTATGCCTGCTCGAATTTTCTTGTAATATCAGTGCCGGACATGTTGCCGTCGCGCAGCACCTGCAGGACGCCTGCTTCCATCGCCTGATTGACTATCGGCCAGCGGAAAATCTCTGAATGTTCATGTGATATCTGCTTTTTACCGCCCAGCAATGCCAGCGTACTCATCTTAAAACCTCATTTGTTAATGTGTGTGCTAAATATATGGCTGCTATTCAGCCTTTTTGCCTTGATTTCTGCTGTCAATTCCGGTCTCGAATATGGCCGGGTTGACGTAGTTCAGCGGTAAACCGGCGGCAGCCCCCTTGCGGGCCAGATTGTTCCGGGCATACCCGATGCTGCCGGCGGCCGGCCCTTTGATCTGGCCGGAGAAGATGCAGTCCCGCAGATTGATAATCCCGCCCGTACCGGCGCTGAAAACGGAATCGATGAACTCACAGCCGGAAAAAGTGAACTCCGTCCGGCTGAAAGTGATGTTGCCGAGCCGTTCGCAATCCTTGACGGTAACCAGGCACGGCACCAGGCTTTCGCTCCGGAAGTTCAGCCGGTACGGAGCATTGATCTTGACGTCTTCCACAATAATATGCTGCGGCGGCCTCATGGGATGTGCAAAATCGAAATTTTTATCGGGTGCGAAACTTAAAACATTGACATCGCAGGAACTGTTGATTGAAAGGTTTTTCAAGAAAACCGTTCCGGAGAAATCCCCGGTATCGCCGCGAATACTGAGCACTGTGTCGCAATTGTAGATACGGCAGTTTTCCAGCGTTATTTCGCCGCCGTCGAAGTTTAATGCCCTGGAAGGGACGAAAGACCACTTCGAGACATCGGCTTTAGGGGTGCAATACCCCGGAACATAGGTGCTGACCGCATTAATCACAGCGTTCCTGATCGTGTAATTCTTGCCGTAGTGATCGTCGATGCGAGTATAGTGTCCGCCGTTGATCAGCATGTTTTTGCTGTGTCGTCCGGCAATGGCGTCCCGGCAGTTGACCGAGGTGCAGTTATTGTAAACGATGCAGGCGACATTGCTGTGAAGAATATTATAGCCGAGTCCGTTAAAAGTGGCGCCTGAAACATGGGCTTCGTTGAAAACCACGTCCACGCAACGGCCGACAATGAGCAGTTCGCTGAGAAGCTGAAAGCGGTCTTTGCCGCTGATGCCGAGCCGGTTGAACGTGACGTTGCTGCGCGAACACAGCAGCACGGCACTGCCGCACAGCAGGCGGGAAGTTTCATCCGTTTCGCCTGAATATACTTCTATCCGCAAGCCGTTGATGGTCAGAGGCGGTTGCGGCGGAACATAGGTGACGGAATAGTCGGCTTTCACCCAGAGGGTGATGGAGTCTTTCTTTCCATTGGCATATTGAAAAGGAAACTTGCATCCTTTTTCCGGAGAACAGGGGCCGATGGCAACTTTGCCGAGGTACTGGTTGACATACGCGGTTCCGGGGCCGGAAACAAATGTGGCCTGGAAAAGTTCGCCGTTGACCATGCAGTATTCTCCTTTGCTGTAGGTTTTATTGACGTCCCAGGGCGCGGCGCTCTTCGGTTTCTCGTAGGAAAAACAGAATTCCGGAAATACATCGCCCCGGGGTGAGACCAGTTTACAGATATCATTGCGAGTATAAAACTCGTCGCCCTTCTGGTTCAGGCGGGAGCTGAAGAAATCCGTGGTAGTGAAAATCAGCGTACCGCCCTCGGCCAGATCGATGTTTTTAGCGGAATCTGATTTCAGCGGAATTTTAACATAGGCTGGAATCTTGAATGAATCGGCCTTGATGCCGTAAAAAAGCTTTTCATCCAACTGAACCTGTGCCTGGTCGTTATCAATTTGTATCAACGCTGATTCTGTCGGATAATACCAGTCGACAAACGTGAAACTTGAGAATACAGTCTTCTTCGGATCGATCCTGATTTTCCGGACCAGTACGCCGGAACACTCAATATTGCATTTCACAATGATTTTTTGGGCAAACAGATAACGCCCTTCCGGAATAAATAGAGTTCTGCCAAGAGACCGGAACGCGAGGTCGGCGGCATTCTGCAATGCTTTGCTGTCATCTGTATTGCCGTCGCCGCGCGCGCCGAACCACTGCGGGTAGATGCGATGGTTCAGCGGTTTGCCGGAAACCGTTCCCGGCCCGTCGAATATCTCCACCGGCGGCGCATCGATTTCGCCATTGATCTCCAGCGTGCAGCCGGGCTTTATTTTCAACACCGCGCCGGCGGCAAAGCTCAGTTTCACACTGGCAGGCACCGCAACTGAGCCGATCAGATATTTCCCTGAAGGGATGCACAACTGCGATGATGATTCAGCAGCCATCAGCGCCTTGCTGAAAGCGTCGCTGTCGTCGGTCACCGCGTCACCGGCGGCATTAAACGATTTAAGATCAGGCGAGGCCGCCGGTGCGGCGAACGCGGTAAACAACAACATCGCGAATGCGGACAATCCCAGAATATAATTCGGCGTCTTTTGCATCTGTCCATCCTTTTACGGTTAAATTTAGAAGCTGATGATTGCTTTGTTTTGGTTGTAGCCGATAGCGGCGCCTAAAGCTTTAAATGTGCTTTTATCGGTGGGAGTCACATGTCCGTCGGCATATAATGTATTGACCAGATCGCGGTGACGGAAATGGAGATACCCCGGAATGGCGCTGGAGGTAAAAATAATGATGTAACTCTGACTGCCCCAGGTCTGATGCCAGGAGTCGGCCAGCAAAAATAATTTGCTCGGCTGACGCAGACGGTTCATCGCGACAAAGCGGTTGCTTGCCGGATCATAACCGTTCGGAGAGAAAATGGCCGGATCAAGATTACTGGTTGACGCACTGCCCAGTGCGCCGTACGTATAGCTGTAACCATTGGTTGCGTATTTGAACGGCGCTTCCATCGGGCAGATTGTGACCTGGCGGTTGAGCAGATAATTAATTCCGCCCGGAAAACTGGCAGGAACCTTGTCGCCGCATAGATAATTGGACCAGCGGCGCGAAGAACCCGCAACCGTGTAACTGGCGAGTGCTATCACATCCTTGTTGTCATCGGCATACTGCACGAACGCCGTTCCGCACTGTTTCAGATTATTCAGGCAGGTCGCGCCGCGCGCGGTCAGGCGGGCTTTATTGAGCGCCGGCAGCAGCATTGAGGCCAAAATTGCGATGATCGCGATCACCACCAGGAGTTCGATGAGTGTAAAATTCTGACTGGAGCCATAGGACTTTTTCATTTTCCCCTCGCTTTTTTATATTTGTTTAAAGACTGAACAGCGAATGTGCATTGAGTCCGTTTATCTGCGCCTTTTCCTGTCCGGAAAGGTCGGCGCACTGCATTTTCAGGATGGCCGGCGATATCTCCTTGAACGGCGCGCCGGAACCGAACAGCAGATGATCGCTCCCCAGCGCCTGTGCCAGCTTTGCCAGATCCTGCATATAGGCGGAACGCAGCCGGGATATCTCAATATAAAGATTAGGATACAGCGGTTTTCCGCTTTCGTCAATCAGATTTGCCGGAATCCTGTATTCGGTGAGGATAAACTTTGCCTGCGGCACTTTCCGGCAGAGTCTGCCAAGTTCATGCACATCGACATAAGTTTCAACATCCAGCCAGTGTTTCTGCCGCTTGTCGACAATCATTTGCGGAATGAGAATCGGAATATCGAATTGAGCGGCGGCGGCGGCAATGTTAACTGCCTCGGGAGAAAATACCGGATAATTGTGGTATTGAGGCAGCAGCCGGAGCCCCTTCAAGCCCAGCGTCCGTACGCAATACTCAAGGTCCCGCTCCCAGGCGGCATATGCGGGATTGAGCGTGGCGATGCCGGTAAAAAAATCCCGGTGCGGTGCCAGCGCCTCCGCCAGTTCCAGATTGGCATCCTGAGTGTTTTTATAGAAAATGCCATTGATATTGGCGACGGCGGCCATGGTGATTTTATGTGACTCCAGCAGTTTCCGCAGTGACGGCGCATCATTGTCCTGCAATTTGCGGAACGGCCAGTGTCCGATGGCGGTATTGACGTCGAAGAGCATTTATACTTTCCTCATAGCTAGGATACGTTGAAAATTATCCCGGAGAAGCTTTTGATATTCGCTTTCACTCAGTCCGGCGTCGATGACTTTGCCCGCGCCTTCTTCAAATATGCCGTCCGTGGCAAATAAAATATGGTCGATGCCAAGTGCGTCAATCGTCCTTCTTACTATTCCGCGGTCAATCACGCTGCCGCTGGTGTCTATATATACGTTGGGAGGACGTTTTTCCAGTACGCGCAGATTCCACTCCCAGTACCCCCCGCCGCCGATATGCCCCTGAATCAGCGTGGTTTCCGGAAACATTTCCGCCGCCTTCAGAAAGTGCAGCGCATTGCTCAGCAGCGGCTGGCTTTTCAAACTCTCCGCATCGGTGCATTTGCCGGCATGCATCAGCACCGGAACGCCGAGACCGGCGGCCAGCCTCATCAGCGGTTTCATGATCGGATCGCAGATCAAATATTGATGATAAAGTTTAATGCCGGCCATCTTCTCTTTTACGATGCAGCGCTCCACTTCCCGCAGCGCCTCGTCCTGATAACCGGGATTGACGAAACAGAACCCCAGAAAACGGCGGTTCATGCGCATCCCCTCGGCAACCGCATTGTTGACCCGGATAAATTCATCCGGCGACGGACAGGGCGCAGTCAGCGGAATGGAAACGCAGAGCGTATCGATGCCGAGACGGTCCGCCGCACGAAGCACATTCTCCGCATCCGCGCGGTTCAAATTCATTGCCGCATTGACGGACAAGTGGTTATGGGCATCGATCACAGCATATTTTTTTAGTTTATTCATCTAATTCCCGCTTGATAAAATCCCGTTCAGGATGTATGCTCTACATGTGTATAGCACTAATTATAATACATGGGTGAATATATGTCAAGCAAGTTTGAAAAGAATTTCAGGAAAATAGAGGAAA
>Ga0172379_10000457_pt1 | contig 102546 bp, 72 predicted proteins | sample GrowelOW334metaG_FD_119756 | JGI IMG/M metagenome (GOLD analysis project Ga0172379, IMG submission 119756) | Groundwater microbial communities from an aquifer near a municipal landfill in Southern Ontario, Canada - Groundwater well OW334 metaG | ecosystem: Environmental > Aquatic > Deep...
AAAAACCACCAACAAAGCCTTCTCTTAAATTAAAAAGAGCAGCCAAACTTTGTAAAAATTCACAAGAACGAAGATTAAACAGAAATTACCGTTAGTGTAATTTTCAATTTAGAAATTTAGGTAATATATAAATCTATTAAAAACAAAATTTTCCTCAATTTGAACTTCAATTTGTATATGAAAAATGCACTTTTATTCTTTACCGTAATTATTGCTTTGCTAACGTTTAATTATTCAAATGCCCAAAATGATTATAAAAAAGGTTATATAATTACCTTTTCCAATGATACTATTTATGGCTCTATTAATCTAAAATCGAATACCCAAAACAGTAAAGAATGTGAATTTAAAAAATCGTTGGAAGCAAGCTCTGAAATATTCTCACCTGAGGATTTACTAGCTTATCGAATTGAAGAAAGCAAATATTATGTCTCAAAAAACATTCAACTCGATAGCACTTTGAGAAAAGTGTTTTTAGAGTTTTTGCTCGATGGCATAGTTGATCTTTACTATTATAAGGAATCTCAAAAAGAATACTTCTTTTTAGAAAAAGATGGCACCCTTTATCGGTTAAACAACAACAAAAAAGAAATTTATCGAAAAGAAGGAGTATATGTGCAAAACTCAAATCAATATATTGGAGTCTTGAACTATACTTTTCAGGATAGTCCGGAAATGAGTGATAAAATAAAAAATACAAATTTTGATTACAAATCGCTTATAAATATTACAAAAGACTATCACGAAAGCGTTTGCAATGACTATGAATGCATTGATTATTCCCGATCTACTAAACGACATATTTATATTGAACCAACCTTAGGAATTATTAATTCTTGGATGGGTATTCAAACATCAAATGACTATTCAATGGATACAAAACCTGTGGTTGGGGTTAATTTCCGATTTTCATCAATAATTAGCCGCGCAGCATGGAACTACACAATAGGAGCCAATTATTCTACCAATGATTTTTATGGCGATTATACTAACGGTTTATTTTACGAGGGCATAAGTCGCATTGATATGAACTATTCCATTCTTCGCATTCCATTGATTGTGGATTTTACTTTTCCTGGAAGTAAATTTCATCCCTTGATTTCTCTTGGATACAATAATGTGATTATTATAAATCCAAGCTACAAAATTCACAATATTGTTTCTTTTATTTCTGATGGTGAACTGGTTAAAACTGAAACCTCTGAAATTCGCAGCAATTTCAGGACTTATCAATATGGGTTTATGGTTGGTACCGGATTCCGGTATAGTATCAATCAGCGTTCACAGCTCACAATGAAAGCTGATTTTGAATACCGTATGCCTTCATCAAAATATGGCTACTTTTTAGATTATCATTATGTCTTATCTATGATGTTAAATTTGGGTTATAGTTATAGCCTATAGTTGTTGAAAGTTTAGTTTTTCTTGAAACAATTCTTCCAATCCTTCTTTTGAGTTTGATTTGAAATGGCACTTATAGTATCCTAAATTCCAAAAATTCAGATAAATAGTATAACCTGAAAATAAAAGCGTAACTTGCCAGAAATTCAGATTTAAGAATTTGCGCTTATATTTACTAATATCCCTCTCTCTTTTAGTTCATCACGGCTCACCTTTTTAAATCATACTATTAATCTACCGAATGAAAAATTGATTGCTAACTAACAGGAAAGAGTACAAAAAAGAAGTAAATGCGGCAGCTAAAAATTACAAAACAAATAACCAATCGTTCCGAAGATTCTATTAATCGCTATTTTCAGGAGATTAACAAATATCCGATGATTACAGCCGAAGAGGAAGCCGAATTAGCGGAACGTATCAGGGGTGGCGATACTACTGCTCTTAATAAACTGGTTGTTGCAAACTTGCGCTTTGTAGTTTCGGTAGCTAAACATTTTCAAAATCAGGGGTTGCCTTTTTCCGATTTAATTAATGAAGGGAATTGTGGTCTGGTAAAAGCAGCCAGCAAATTTGACGAAACCCGCGGTTTTAAATTCATCTCCTATGCCGTGTGGTGGATCCGCCAGTCAATAATTCAAGCGCTTTCTGAACAAACCCGTATTGTGCGTTTGCCGCTAAACCGACTTTCATCGATTAATAAAATTACCAGGGCTATTCCTTATTTAGAACAGGAATATGAAAGAGAACCAACCGATGATGAAATTGCCGCTTATCTTGAATTGGGTAACGAAGAGGTAAAAATAGCCAATGACATAAAAAAACGTCATGTCTCTTTTGATATGCCCCTTTCATCAGATAGCGATAATGAGTTCAATTTGTACGATGTTATTCAAACAGGAAATATACCAGCACCGGATAACCACAGTTTGAATGAGTCGCTATCAACTAATGTATTTAGGGCTTTAGGCAAGTTGAGTTTGCGGGAAGCCGAAATATTGACCATGTCGTTTGGATTGTGCAGTACTCCCATGTATTCGTTACACGACATTGCCATAAAATACGATATGTCATCGGAGCGCATCCGACAAATAAAGAGTCGCAGTTTATTGAAATTAAAACACTTATTGCACGGAAAACACACATTTTTAGAATATTAATAGGCAACTAATTGGTATAATAATTAACAACTAAACAAAAATAAAGCTATGGGTAGATCTCAAGAATCATTTAACAAAAAAGAAGTCAAAAACAAAAAAGACAAAAAAAGAAAAGAAAAAGAAAAGAAAAAATTGGCCCGGAAAGACAATGAGAAAAAAGGTGGCCTGGAAGATAATTATGCTTATGTTGATGAAAACGGAATGCTTACCTCAACGCCTCCTGATCCTAAACTGAAGCAGGATATTAAATTGGAAGATATTGTAATTAGTATCCCTAAACGCGATGCCTCTGAAAAAGCCGACCCCATAAGAAAAGGGGTAGTGACCTTTTTTAACGATTCAAAAGGGTTTGGTTTTATTCGCGATATGGAAACACAGGAAAGTGTTTTTGTACACGTGAACAACTTATTGGAAGAAATTAAGGAAAACAACATGGTTACCTTTGAAGTAGTGCCCGGACAAAAAGGTCCAACGGCCGTTCAAGTAAAGCTTTTTAAGAAACCCGAAGCAGTTAAAGTTACCCCCCAAATAGTTGTTGACGAAAAAGTAGCCGACGCTACTGATACTGAAATTGACCCTAGTTAATTGCTTTTGTTTTTTGTCAACTTCCTTGTAGTAAAAACCAGGATGCATTTAGAATCAGATTTATACTGATTTAAATGCATCCTGATATTTTTCGTTGGTGTATTTCGATAAATACATCTTAAAAAATCCTTATATTTATACACCGATTATCCGCAAGTCAGGGTTTGACTTATTGAAAAACAGCACATTGACGAAAAAGGCAGAAATTAGTCAAGCCCTGACTAACATATACTCTGACTAAATTCATTTTTTATGATAGATTTTAAAGCACTGTTTAAAATTACATACGGACTTTATGTGGTAAGCTCCGGCGACAAAATCCGTGGAAACGGGTTTATTTCAAATACCGTGTTTCAGGTTACATCAGAACCCGCCGTTTTTGCGGCCAGTTGCAATAAAAAGAACTTTACCTGTCAATTGATTGAAAAGACGGGACGTTTTGCAGTTACAGTGTTGCACCCGCAAACCGACCCTGAAATAATCAGTAAGTTTGGCTATAAAAGTGGCTCCGATTTCAACAAACTTTCCGGTATGGACGTCAAATATGGTGAAACGGGTGTTCCCATCATCCTTAATGGAGGCATAGCCTATTTGGAATGCAACGTAATTCAAAAAATAGATGTGGGAACCCATTGGCTCTTTATTGGTGAATTAATGAATGCTCAGCTATTGGATGATTCAAAAGACCCTTTGACTTACGCATTTTATCGGCAGGTTTTAAAAGGAGTGGCACCCAAAAATGCCCCAACCTACATTGACCCATCGAAATTTGAAACCAAACAGGAACCCACCAAATCGGGTCGGCACCGGTGCACCCTTTGCGGACATATTCACGATGATTCTGTTGAAGACACAAAATTTGACGATTTACCCAAGAATTGGGTTTGTCCGGTCTGCTCTGCTGAAAAAGAATTCTTTACTGAAATTTAACCTTATAAAATAATATACATCATGTTAAAAACAATAAAAGGATCAAAAACAGAGCAAAACTTATTAAAAGCTTTTGCCGGCGAATCGCAAGCCAGGAACCGTTATGAGTTTTTTGCTAGTGTTGCAAAAAAAGAAGGTTACGAACAAATTGCCGCTATTTTTCAGGAAACAGCCAATCAAGAAAAAGAACACGCCAAACGGTTTTTTAAATTTTTGGAAGGTGGAATGACTGAAATAACAGCCAGTTATCCGGCTGGAATTATTGGCACCACCGCCGAAAACCTTAAGGCTGCCGCCGAAGGTGAAAACGAAGAGTGGACTGCCCTGTATCCCGAGTTTTCAGAAATAGCCAAAGAAGAAGGTTTCCCTGAAGTAGCTGTTGCATTTAAAATGATTGCCAAAGTAGAAGCAGAGCATGAACGCCGGTATTTAAAACTTTTGCAGAATATATCGGAAGATAAAGTGTTTATGAAAGACGGTAAAGTGTGGTGGAAATGCTTGAATTGTGGATATGTTTACGAATCGGTTAAAGCTTTGGAAACCTGCCCAGCCTGTTTGCACCCAAAAGCTTTTATGCAATTGAAGGAAGAGAATTATTAACGCACTAGATATTTTATTTTAATGGAGCCCAGTAATGCATCTGGGCTTTTTTTTTTTTGTGATGGCCTACTACTTAAAAAATAGTTGCTTTAATTCTTCCAGATTTTCCGTTTTGCTGTATAAAGATAAATAGTTATCACCACAAAAATTAGATTTACAATACCCAGTACTCCATATTCATCGTACTTTTGAGATAATGCTTTGCCTATTAAATCCGATGAATTTCCAGCAAATAAAAACACCAAAATTACCATGAATGCTATATAAATTGGCCTTGGATAAACAGTTAACTGAAAAATAAGCATTGCCAAAATTGGCAATGAAAACAAAAAGTGCTCCGTATCGGTGCCTAAACAACTTGGAACTAATGCTACTAAAATAAAAATATTCATCACCATCCACGATAATCCATCGTTGGTATTAACCTCCTTTTTTTGAGCGCGCTGGTGCATCCAAAATATTAGACCTGATAGAATCAGCGATATACCAAAAAACATATAAATATTTACCGAAGCTTTTAACTCAACCCCAAAGTAGAGGTGTAGTAACCCTATGATATCATAATTTACATACCAATTTGATGAATGAAGGAAAAGTGTTTGCATCCATTCGGAATATAATCCAAAACCTTTTTCAAAGCCAAATACAAAAAAGGAAATAATTATTAAAACTGCCCCGGTAATAAACCCACTAATGATTACTTTATATTGCTTAAAAAACAATAATGGAATAAAGGAAATTACAAAATAAGGTTTTGTTAATATAACCAAAGCTATTACAACTCCGGCAGTTATTTCCTTCTTTTCGAATAAAAGTTTCGATGCATAAATTATTAACATCAATAAAATCATATTTGTGTTGCCAAGGTGCAATTCGCGTCCAAGAAGAATCAAAATGCTAAGAAATACAGCAACCAGAGGTAGAATCTTTTTCGTGTTATATTCAATATATTTCTCATTTACCATTTGCCTTAACATTAATATTGCTGCAATGGTACTAATTGATATAATTATATATTGCAATATGGCAGCAACCTGAAATGAAAAAAGCTGAAATGGCATGAAAAAGAAGAGTGTAACAGGCGAATATTTATAAAAACCTCCTTCTAATCCAAAAGCCACACCATATACCTGTTCATTGTTTAATAATGCTTTTGCAGCCAAATAAAATACCTTAAAATCATTTAACCAAAACCGCCCGTTATTAAGCTCCGCCGCCAGAAAAGCACCTAAAATAAATGACACAATTACAATAAACCAACGTGCAGTCCTATCTTTTAAAAAATGAATGTTCATGGTATTTTTTTTTCAAAGATATTAATTTTCGTTACATCTGTACCAAGTGTTGTTTCGTGCTACAGTACAAACGCATTTAAAAAAATCCTGAAAGGATTTAACATGAATAGCCCCGGCTTTTAAGCCGGGGTATATGAATTTGCAGTATAAAATCGGCGCAAGCAGTTTAGATTTATTGAAATGATGTACAATACATGCGCCGAGAATGGTATTTCAAATTTCGGTTCTTAAATGCAGTTGCCCTGTTTCGTGACCATTATCAAAAAGAGATACCAAACCAAACCTATTTGGTAAATAATATGTACGTGCAAACCTCCAACTGGCTTACCCTCAACCCAAATTGCACTCCGAACCGTAATACAATTTACAATCAGAACCCAGTTCCGCAAGGATGATGAAAGTCAGAGTAAGAGTAGAACATGAACGCCGTTATTTAAAACTCTTGCAGAATATATTGGAAGATAAAGTGTTTATGAAAGACGGCAATATATAGTGGAAATGTTTAAATTGCGGGTATGTGTACCAATCGGTTAAGGCTTTGTAAATATGCCCTGCCTGGTTGAACCTTAAAGCTTTTATGCAAATGAAGGAAGATAATTATTTATATGTAATGAAAATCTGATACTCCTTTATAGCTCAGTAATATATCTGGGCTCTTTTTTAGCTAAGAATAATCAATAAACTCATTATTTTCATGTCGCAAAAACGGAAAATCCCCCACACATTTGTCATCATTTTTGCATTAATAGTTATAGCCGCAGTCGCATCATGGTTTGTTCAAGGTGGTGAATTCACCCGGGTTCAGAAGGTATTACCCGATGGTAGTTCAAAAACCATAATTGAACCCGATTCCTATCAAATAGTTGGAAATCAGCCGCAGACCTGGCAAATATTTTCTGCCTTGTTCGAAGGTTTTGTCGATAAGGCCGACATCATCATCTTTATTTTATTAATTGGCGGTGCTTTTTGGATTATGAATGAAAGCAAAGCCATTGATGTTTCCATTATAGCGTTTCTGAATTTAACCAAAAAACTGGAACGGATTAGGTGGTTAAAAAAAATCGGGGTTAACAACATCATCATGATTTTGATTATGATTGTTTTCAGTCTTTTTGGCTCTGTATTTGGCATGAGCGAAGAAACCATTGCGTTTATTATTATTTTTGTTCCGTTGGCTATTAGCATGGGTTACGATTCCATTGTAGGCGTAAGCTTGTGTTTTATTGCAGCTGGACTGGGTTTTGCCGGAGCTACCTTGAATCCTTTTACCATTGGTATTGCACAGGGTTTATCCGATGTTCCTCTGTTTTCTGGCATTGAATACCGTTTGTTTAGCTGGGTGGTGATTTCAGCCGTGGGCATTTTCTTTATTTTGCGGTATGCCGCTAAAATTAAAAAAGACCCCACCAAATCATTGGTTTATGAAGATGATGCTTACTGGCGCCATAAAAATTCGACGGATGAGAGTAAAATCAATTATGAAACACCAAAATCCGCATGGGTTACTTTTGGAATACTTGTTTTAGTTATGGGATTGTTTTCATTTTATCATCCCAAGTCCATCATGAGCATTGGTCAGGCCAAATTGGTAATGCCCATAGTTCCTTTCTTAACCGTACTGTTTGCATTTTCAAGTTATATGGCACTTCGTAAATCGGTTCATTTTTTTATCCTGAACTTATTCGTTTTTACCATTTTGTATTTGATTGTGGGTGTTATGGGCTATCATTGGTATGTGATGGAAATTGCCACCCTGTTTTTTGGTATGGGCATAGCCAGTGGTATTGCCATGAATTATTCGCCCAATAAAATTACTGATCTGTTTTTAGCAGGAGTTAAAGATATTCTTTCGGCAGCATTAATAGTTGGACTAGCAGGAGGAATTATTGTTGTTCTCCAGAATGGTAAGGTAATTGATCCCATGCTTCACAGTATAGCCGGAACCATGCAGAATGTTGGAAAATATGCCTCTTTAAGTATTATGTATGGTATTCAAACCCTCATTAATTTAGTAATGCCATCCGGTTCGGCCAAAGCGGCGTTAACCATGCCCATTATGGCTCCCTTTTCCGATTTAATAGGAGTTTCGCGTCAGGCTACCATTATGGCTTATCAGTTCGGCGATGGTTTTACCAACATGATTACACCCACATCCGCTGTACTGATGGGTGTTTTGGGTGTTGCTAAAATACCGTTCGAGAAATGGGTTCGTTGGGTTTGGCCGTTGATATTGATTTTATTCTTTTTGGGATTCTTACTGCTGATACCAACCGTTGTAATGAATTTGAACGGGTTTTAAGAAAGAGGCACCTGTATTAATTGAAATGGCACTATGAACGTTCCCACCAAATCGGGTATTGGCGTGGAAGTAACTATGAAAATGCTGCAAAAACTAACCTTACGGAGCGAAGTGTTTAAAATTTAACAGTTATTTTATCAACGTTTATTTGCATCCAGTAAATCCATGCTATATAAATTGTAATTCTTTATCTTTTTTAACTAATTTTGCGCCGAAATATAAACCTAATTGTGAGATGGAAAATAATCGTTTTGAGCTGAATGCTCAGCTTGCGCAGATGTTAAAAGGAGGGGTGATAATGGATGTAACAAACCCTGAACAAGCAAAGATTGCCGAGGAAGCGGGAGCTGTGGCTGTGATGGCGCTGGAGCGCGTTCCGGCCGATATTCGCGCCAATGGAGGTGTTGCCCGTATGTCGGATCCTGAAATGATCGCTCAAATTCAGGCAACGGTTTCTATTCCGGTAATGGCCAAAGCCCGTATTGGACATTTTGTAGAAGCTCAAATTTTGGAAGCATTAAAAATTGACTATATCGACGAGAGTGAAGTGCTAACTCCCGCCGACGATGAAAATCATATCGATAAATCGAAATTCAAGGTACCATTTGTTTGCGGAGCCCGCAATTTGGGTGAAGCTGCACGTAGGATTGCCGAAGGAGCTGCCATGATTCGTACTAAAGGCGAAGCCGGAACCGGCGACGTAGTAGAAGCTGTGCGTCACATGCGCCAGATGAATAGCGACATACGCATCCTTTGTGGTTTGGACGAAGCTGAAGTAATGCCTTTCTGTAAAAACAATGGTATTCCATACCACATTGCACAGCAAGTGCGCAAACTAGGTCGTTTACCAGTAGTAAATTTTGCTGCGGGAGGTATTGCTACCCCTGCCGATGCTGCTTTGATGATGCAATTGGGTTGCGATGGGGTATTTGTGGGTTCTGGTATATTCAAATCAGGCGATCCGGCAATGAGAGCCCGTGCCATTGTAAAAGCTACCGCTTATTTTAACGACCCCATTAAGGTAATGGAAGCTTCAAAAGGTATTGGCGAACCAATGGTAGGCATTGGTATTTCAACCATGAAAGAAGAAGATAAAATTGCCAAACGCGGTTGGTAAATCTTAACAATTATAATTTAACATATTTGAAAACCTGATGGAATTTAATTACTGTCAGGTTTTTTTCGATAAACATTAAATGGAAATACGAAAAAAAATAGGAATTTTGGATTTGCAAGGAGGTGTACATGAACATGCATTTCACTTGCAGGCACTAGGCATTGAGCCCGTAAGGGTAAAAGTAGCGGAACAATTGGACGACTTGGCTGGATTAATCCTTCCCGGTGGTGAAAGTACCTGCTTAATCCGGCTACTTAACATTTTTGATATTACTCCAAAATTAAAAGCCGCTTATTCCGATGGCATGAAAATATGGGGAACCTGTGCCGGAGCAATTCTAATTGCAAAGCATATTGAAGGCGACCAACCTCAATTAGGACTTATGGATATTACTGTTGCCCGCAATGCTTTTGGTTACCAAATTGATAGTTTCAATACTCAGGTTAATATTCCGAAGGTATCAAAAATGGACATGGAACTCACATTTATACGTGCCCCAAAAATAACCGATGTCGGGAAAGGGGTGGATGCATTGCTCCATATTGATGATTACATTGCTGCTGCCGAAAGCGACCAATGCTTGGCAACCGTTTTCCATCCGGAATTAACTCCATCGCTGGCTTTTCATAAGTATTTTGCTGAAAAATGTGGAATTAATGTTACATCGGAATTAACCGAACTGCCCGAACGCACCAGTTGGATGCAGTTTGCCCGAATTGCCAACCCTTCGAAATAAAAAAAAGGGAGCAACAAACTCCCTATAAAAGTGAGGGCTTGACTAAAACTTACATTTTTTCTAAAATTCTCGTTTTCAAGGAGTCAAACCCTCACTATATGAATTATTGTGGTCTAATACCGGTAATGATCCGATTTATACGGTCCTTCAATAGGAATTCCCAAATAGTTTGCTTGATCGGGAGTCAACTGGGTTAACTTAACACCTAATTTATCGAGATGCAACCGAGCTACTTTTTCATCGAGATGCTTGGGCAAGGTATAAACCTGATTTTGGTATTTACCTTTTTGTGAGTGCAATTCAATTTGAGCCAATACTTGGTTTGTAAATGAAGCCGACATTACAAAACTTGGATGACCGGTGGCACAACCCAAGTTCAGTAACCTTCCTTCGGCCAGAATTAGAACGCTGTGACCGTCTTTAAACGTCCATTTGTCGTATTGGGGCTTAATATTGGTACGAACAATTCCAGGTATTTTTGCTAACTGAGCCATTTGAATCTCATTGTCAAAATGGCCAATATTGCCCACAATAGCCATATTCTTCATTTGGCTCATGTGTTTTGCAGTAATAATATCTTTATTGCCAGTAGTTGTTACAAAAATATCGGCATAAGTTACCACATCTTCCACGGTTTTCACTTCAAAACCTTCCATGGCAGCTTGTAATGCGCAAATCGGGTCAATTTCAGTAATAATTACCCGGGCTCCTTGTCCACGAAGTGATTGTGCACTTCCTTTTCCCACATCTCCATAACCACAAACTACTGCTACTTTTCCGGCAAGCATCACATCCGAAGCACGCATAATGCCATCAGTTAGAGAATGGCGACATCCGTAAAGGTTATCAAATTTCGATTTGGTTACCGAATCATTAACATTGATTGCCGGGAAAGGCAGTTTGCCTTGCTCAGCCATTTGATATAACCGATGAACACCAGTAGTTGTTTCTTCCGATACTCCACGGATTTGGCTCCTCATTTTAGTCCAGCAATTGGGTTCTTTAGCCATTACCTTACGGCACAAAGCCAAGAATACTCCCCATTCCTCTGAATCTTTTTCGGGATTAAATGCCGGAACTTTTCCTTCAGTTTCAAATTCAGCACCCTTAACTACTAACATAGTTGCATCGCCTCCATCATCAAGAATCAGGTTTGGACCGGTTCCATCAGGCCAGTGTAATGCCTGCTCGGTACACCACCAATATTCTTCAAGGTTTTCGCCTTTCCAAGCGTAAACAGGTGTTCCTTTAGGGTTATCAATAGTTCCATTTTTTCCTACAACCACAGCTGCCGCCGCATGATCCTGAGTTGAAAAAATATTGCACGAAACCCAGCGGACATCGGCACCTAATTCAACCAACGTTTCAATAAGAATGGCTGTTTGAACGGTCATGTGCAACGACCCCATAATTTTTGCTCCGGCCAAAGGTTTTTTTCCTTTATATTCTTGTCGCAAAGCCATTAATCCCGGCATTTCAATTTCAGCTAAATCAAGCTCTTTTCTTCCCCATTCGGCTAACTTAATGTCCGCAATTTTAAAAGGGACTGTTGATTTTAAAACTTCTGTCATATTGTTTTTTTATAATTAATTTTTAATTAAACGTATTCCTTCCAGTAAGGTTTTATCAATTTCCTGAATGATGGGATAAAACCCTTCATTGTCAAGAATATTGCGGGCAATTAATGCTTTTAATTGATAATTAATGATGTTACCCGATATTTTGAGCCCTTCCTGATCCTTTGACAACCCATGACTCGAAGCAAAGGAAACAAATTGCGAAAGTATTTCTTCTTTATCAAGATAAACTGAAATTTCCTGTGCCGTTCTAAATTTCGATAACAAATTTCTATGGGTATCGGTATATTCAAAACAGAATTGATATTCTAACCCTTTGCGACTCAATTTAGTGTAATATTCGGAATAACCGGTAGTATCAGCAGCCACAAACACATCGGGCATTATTCCTCCTCCACCATATACCACACGTCCGCTTGATGTATAATATTTCAACGAATCAAGTAATGGAATGCTATCCTTTTCTTCGAACTCACCGTTTACATACCGTTGATGAATGTCTTCGTAATATTTTTCCTGACCATCGCTGTATGATTTTTGAATGCACCTTCCGGCAGGTGTATAATAGCGGGCAATGGTAAGTCTTATTGACGATCCATCGGTAAACATTACGGGTTCTTGTACCAACCCTTTTCCAAACGATCTTCTACCTATAATTTGTCCCCTATCGTTATCTTGAATAGCGCCAGCAACAATTTCAGAGGCCGATGCCGACCATTCATCAATTAAAACAACCAAACCCAAATCAGCACAGGAAGCTCGGTGTGTGGAGTAATAACTATTTCGCGGCCTAGCTTTACCTTGTGTATATACTATCAGCTTACCTTCTGGCAAAAATTCGTCAGCAATGTTAACGGCAGCATCCATATATCCTCCGCTGTTTCCTCGCAAATCGAAAACCAGTTTTGTCATTCCCTTGGCTTTCAATTTAGCCACGGCTTCCAAAAATTCATTGTAGGTAGTGCGGGCAAATTTTGAAAGTTTAATATATCCGGTACTATCATTAATCATGTATGAAACATCTACACTATATAAAGGTATTGCATCTCGGGTAATGGTAAAGTTTACTAAATTGGCTTCATCTCTTCGCAAAATGCTCACATTAACCTTGGTATTCTTTTTCCCTCTGAGTAGTTTCATTACTTTTTCATTGGTAATACCCACGCCGGCAATTAATGAATCATTGACTTTTACAATTCTATCGCCATCACGAATCCCAACTTTTTCAGAGGGTCCACCTTCAATAACTTTTATTACAGAAACGGTATCTTTTTGAATGTTAAATTGTACTCCAATACCATCAAAATTTCCTTCAAGTGGTTCATTCATCGCCTGCAAATCAACAGCTGGAATATAAATTGAATGTGGATCGAGTTCTTCTAAAACTTTAGGGATGGTATTTTCAATAATCTGCGAAATATTTATCGTATCAACATATTCTTTTTCAACATATTCCAATACAGCGTCAATTTTATTGCCCGCCTGAATGGATGAATTGTTTCCCTTAAATTTTCTTAAATCGATATTATGTTGAATATACATTCCCAAAATAATAGCAATTGCAATTATCAAAGGCATTCCCACCCTTGATATTTTATTTAACGTACTCATAATTTATAAACTTTCAACTTGTTTTATTTCTATCGCTGCTCTGGTCAATAATTCAATCCCGTCCTGTAATCGGTATGCATCAGAAAAGACTACCCGTTTTATTCCTGCCTGAATAATTAGTTTTGCACATTCCAAACAAGGCGAAGTAGTGATATATAACGTTGCTCCTTCACTGCTATTGTTTGATTTTGCAACTTTTGTTATAGCATTGGCCTCAGCGTGCAAAACATAGGGCTTGGTTTTATCGTTTTCGTCTTCACATTTGTTTTCAAAACCCGATGGAGTGCCATTGTATCCATCTGATATTATCATCCGGTCTTTAACCAGCAGAGCTCCTACTTTGCGTCTGTCGCAGTATGAGTTTTCAGCCCAAATACGGGCCATTTGCAAATATCGCAAATCGAGAAGGTGTTGTTTTTGGTTTGATGCAATGGAACCTCCAGAGGTCATATACAATTGGGTTTTAAAAAACTAGGTTTGAGGGTTTTGGCATTCGGAACTGTGAAAAATACAATGTATTAAAATTTAGTTTCTCCATTCATTTAAAATGGTGCACAAAGTAAATAAAAAAAACCCATAAACTAAAATTGTTATTGCCACTAGGGAATGAGGTATTGTAGAATTGGCTTAATGGGTTTTTTGTTAATTCCTTACGGGGAAAACAGGAACTAAATGTTCAATGCCAAACAAACAATTATCAATATTCAAGTAATGGAATTTGCAAAATACTTGTTTATCCCATTTCTTTCGGTATCGATATTCTTTTCTTCCTTTTTTTACTTGTTCATTGTACATTGGGTATTTGACATTGTTCATTATTCTCTTTCTACCATTCGTCATTTGTACCTGAGTAGTTACATGCTTTCATCGTTATTATAGTACCAAAACAAAGAGAGGATAATCCTATTAAGAATATCCTCTCTTTAACAATTTCAATTAAAACAAACCATTACTCCACTTTCACAAAAATAGGAATTGAACGGGTATTCATGTTTACATCAACTAAAGTAAGCACCAATTTATGATATGATTGGGTGTACTTTATGGATGAACCATCATTGTAATAATAGGTTTCAATCCAAGGGGTTGTAACCGCATCAACAGGTACAGTAATTTGGGCGGTGAATGTGTAACTTTGCGGGGTTAAAGGTATGTCGCCTTCGGGGTTGGCAAAGTTAATGTATTTTGAATACAGCCACGGCGAATAGCTCAATTCAGCCGTTTTCAACGCCTCATTGTCGCTAATTATTACACTGATATCGACTGTGGAGCCGGCAGTAGCAGTTATGGTAGGTAAACTTATTGTTTCGAGGTTTATTTGTGGAACAACACCCCACAACATTTTAGTAACAATGGCATCGTCAATTACTTTGGTTTGCCCATTTGCGGTAAGGGTAAGCGTTGTACATGTGGGAACCTCGTGATCAAAATTTTTGCTTATTTCATCGGAAGACTCGCACGAAAATAACCCAACCATCAAAAACAAAACGGCAACAGTTAATATATTCTTCATTTCTAATTTATTACGTTCGTTAATCAAAAAAAATGTTTTATATTAATCCCAACCTGGATTTTGCACTATGGTTTTCCCGGCAGTTTGGTATTTTAAAATTTCATTTCGGGGAATGGGATACCAGTACAATTTAGGATCGAACACACGCGAATCGGCTTCAAATTCAGAATAGGTATAGGTACCGTCACTAGCCAAATTAATTCTCATGCCTTTTACGGGTTTATTCAGCTCCACTTCAGCATCTTTCCACCGGCGTAAATCCCAAAAACGGTGCTCCTCGAAAGCTAATTCCAAACGCCGTTCCAATTTAATGTACTTGCGCATTTCATCTTGGTTTTGTAATAATGTTTTATCGGCTGCACTAAAAGGTCGAAGGTTAGCGCGGTTTCTAAGTATATCTAAAATACTGGTAATCTGGGCAAAGTTTGAAACATTATCATATTCGTTGAGTGCCTCGGCATAATTCAGTAAAATTTCGGCATACCGCATAAATACCCAGCCACGCGGGCTTTCCTCTCCTTTAACAATATCTAACGCCGGATCCATAAATTTGCTCAAATAATACCCTGTTTTAGTAGCTGTTGACGATGAGAATAATCCGTCTTTACCTCCAACATAAGACTCAACCACGGTATCTTTTAATCGACTCCCATTGTAATAAACAGTATATCTTAACCTATCTTCCCTTTTTTTTGTATTAACAAGCGAGTATGGATCGTTTGGATCATAATCGATAAAACGGCCGGTATAGGTTTTGGAGGCCATGCCATAAGATTGCACCAAATCTTCAGTTGGATTTAAATATCCCGCTCCCTGATAACTTACCGGATAGTTATATTTTTCAATATTGTTGCGTTTAAATGCCGCCGCAGCAAAAATAATTTCGCTATTGTAAGGCGAAGTGAATATTGAGGATAAGGATGTGAGAGTGTATTTTTTCGAATCAACTATAACTTTGGCGGCTTCTGCGGCACGCAACCACTTGGAAAAATCGTTGCCGGGGTTGTTGAGTGGACTTGCAGCATAAAGCAATACCCTTGATTTAAAAGCCAGTGGTGTCGAACTTATGGGCCGGCCTCTATAGCTTGTATCGGGTAGTGCCCCCGGCATTAATACAGCAGCAGAATCAAAGTCGGCAACAATTTTTTCAACGGCCTGGTCGAAAGTAATCTGTTCCTCGGAAAAGACTTCCTCGTCATTTAACGGATCAATAACCTTGGTTATGTAAAAAATGTTTCCGTAGCGTTTCAACAATTCAAAATGAAAAAAACCACGCAGAAACAAGGCCTGTCCTTTATAATAATCTTTATCATCTTCATCTGGAATGCTCTTGCTTTTTGTAATGATACCATCGGGTTCCAATTCTTTTAAAAAAATGTTGCATTTGCGGATACCGCTGTACATTCCGCTCCAAACATCATCGGGATTATTTGATGCATTGATTGCATTCTTGTTGAACAAGTTAATGGAAGCACCTGCATTGGAACACACAGCTTCGTCGCAAGCCTCGGCCAGCATAGCGCCATCAAAACGCGAATAACCATCGGGCAAATTATTGTAAATGTTATTTAAGAACCCGGGGGCATAATGCACATCGGAGAAAATCTCTTGGTAGGTTAACTGGGTGTCAACTTCCGGATCTTTATCCAGATAATCCTCGCATGATACGGTAAGTAAAACAATAATTGCCAAAAATGCTATGCTTATTATATTCTTCATGTTCGTTCTTTTTTAAAAGTTCATGCTTGCACCAATGTTTGTAACCTTAATTTCGGGATACATAGTAACTCCCGCATCAGGTACCTCGGCACTTAGGTTGTATTTCCTTAATTTGTCGAATGAAAACAAATTATAGCCATTGACAAAAAACCTGACTTCGTTAATATTAGCTTTGTTTGTTACCTTTTTAGGCAAGGTGTAACCAATTTCAACGGTTTGTACCCTCAGGTAAGCCACATTCTTTTGCCAAAGCGACGAAGGTTGATAATTATGTGTGTTTACCTCTGTAGTTAAACGTGGATATAACGGATTGGAATTCACACCCCAGGCATTTTCAGCCACTTCGTAAGTAATGTTGCTATTATCCTGCAAACCAAGGAACACATTGTTGGCGATGAAAAGGCTCCGGTTGGCAACTCCTATAAGCAGGATGTTGAAATCGAACCCTTTGTACCCACAACCCAGGTTCAGCCCAAAATTCCACTCGGGTATCCAGGGGCTGCCCAAAGGAATATAATCCTGTCCATCGATAATGTTATCGGCGTTTTGGTCCACATATTTTACATCACCGGGCTGTACTGATCCATACGATGATTTGGCCCAACTATCGATATCGGCTTGATCGCTAAAAAACCGGTCATCGCTAACTTGAAGCCCCCATTTTTGTGAAACAGATTGACCAGAATGATATTCCCAAGAATTGAGGCCTGCAACTTCGTCCATGGAAGTAACTTGGTTGTTTGCATACGATAGGGTACCCTTTATTAAATAGGAGAATTCACCTACTTTGTTCTGATGGATTGCCGATACCTCAAACCCTTTGCTCAACACCGAACCGTTGTTTTCGTAGGGTAAATCCTGACCTATAAATACTGGTAATGTATTCCAACGCCCGGTAATAATTTGTTGGCGGTTGTTTCGAAAAATATCTACAACAAGGCTAACTTTTTTAACCAATTCTATTTCAAAGCCTAAGTTTGTACAAAGAGCTTCTTCCCAAGTTATATAAGGATTCGCAATTCTACCTTCGGATGAACCGTCGGACCATGCTGTTCCAAAATAATAGCCTCCGCCGCTGTTGAATTTTTGTTCATAAGGAAACCTGCCTTCGATACCAATATTTGAATTTCCTGTTTTACCTATTGAACCCCTGATTTTCAAATAACTTAAAATCGGGTTCCCGGCTAAGAACGCTTCTTGTGAAGCAACCCAGCCTGCCGATAAGGTAGGGAAAAACCCAAAACGGCTCCCATTTACAAAATCTTCTGACCCGTTATAGGCAAAACCCAGTTCGGCTGTATATCGTTTATCGAAAGAATAGGTTGCACGGCCAAAAACACCTTGGTTGCGAAAATCGGGATTATCGCCTACCACTGTTTCGTTCGATTGCATGTACTTCACATCGGCGGCAATGTGGTTGACACCAAAATTGCGGTCATAAGCAAAGCCGAACATGTAATTCATCATTAAACCAAAATCGTCGCCCCAGCCTGAAAAGGCCAAATCAAGGCTGGTGGATTCACCGTATTGCGTATAGCTTCCATCTACATTTTGCTGATAACGCGCAAATGTTTGGGATTTTGAACGTGCATAACTTTTATTAACATCAAAACCAAAAAGGCCATTTACAGAAAGACCTGCAAGCAATTCATCCAATTTCCAGTCGATAGTAGTAGTACCTTCAACGTACCGGGAATACCGATCCTGAAAACCGGTTTTTGCAATCAAACCATAGGAGTTGTTATATATTGCTGTACCTGCAATTGAGCTATTTGCATTAAAAATAGGCATTGAAGCTGGGTTTTTTGAAAGGGAAGATATTATGTTCCCAGCCCCGGTACTTGGAACATGCCTGTTTTCAACCCGGCCACCCAGGTTAACCCCTATCTTTAAATTTTCAGTCAGTTTAACATCCACCGATGAGCGGAAATTATAACGCGAAAACTTGTTTTGTGTCGAAAATCCGGGGTTTTCATCTGTGTATTGGTATAACCCTTGTTGATTTAATGCTCCAAGCAAAACGTAGTATTGTGCTATGGCATTTCCACCACGGAACGACAATTTGTAGGACTGTTGAGGGGCAACCGATTTTAAAAATGAATCGTACCAATTGGTATTGGGATATAAATAAGGATCGCTACCATTATAGTTATCCGGATTGTTTTTAGGATCGCTCATGAAAAGCGCATTAAACTCGTCATCAGTCAACTCATTGTGATCGTTTCTGAGTGCCATGTTTCTATAGGTCACGTAATCAGGTGCATTAACATATTCAGGTAGGCGTGTTGGCGATTGTAACCCGTATTGTGCTTTAAATGAAATAATCGGTTTGCCCACGAACCCTTTTTTGGTAGTCACCAAAATAACGCCATTACCTCCCCGCATTCCATACATGGCAGTAGCTGCAGCATCTTTTAAAATGGAAAACGATTCAATTTCTTCAGGATCGAGCTGTGTAAAATCCCGTTCAACATTATCAACAAGTACCAAGGGCTGATAACCGCCACCAAAGGTTTGAATCCCCCGGATAAAAATCATTGGGTTATCCCAACCTGGTTCGGAACCTAAAGTACGTATTACGGATAACCCGGAACCAAAACCCTGAATGGCATTCCCCAAAGTTGCTACCGGAACTTTTCCCAAATCGTCAGCCGATATGGTAGAAACGGCCGCTGTTAATTCCGATCTAGAACGAGTACCATAAGCCACTTGAAATATTTGTTCATCATACTCATTTTCAAGTGTTATAGCAACTGTTTCATTCTGTTTTGGTTTATAAGTTTGTTGCTTATATCCCAATTTACTAAACAGCAGTGTTTTATCGGGGTCAGTTGATATGGTAAATTCCCCATTACTATTGGTTACCACTAGTGTGAATTCATCCAGGACCGATACAGTTACATTTTCCACCGGATTTCCCAAAATGTCAGTTACTTTCCCATTTATGGTATAACTGTACTGTGCCATGGCAACCCCCCTGATTATGACAGAAAGTATCAGAACCAGTAGTATCGACTTCATATTATTGTTTATCATAGTTTTCGTTTTTCGCTGATAACTGAAAAGAGTTAATAACCCGGGTTTTGAACGAGCAAAGGATTCTTGTTCATCTCAGATATTGGAATCTGGTACAAGTTGTTGCGAGGTTGGAAAATACGGGTATAAAAAGACTCCCTGCTATAGGATACATTGTTTCCGTCTTTCGAGACCACCATTTTTTCCATGGAGTCGCCAAACCAGTTGGTTGCAAGTTCACCTTCGTCACCGGTACTCCAGCGCCGTGCATCCCACCACCGGTGTTCCTCGAAGCAAAGCTCTATGGCCCGTTCGCGCTGAATGCGATTACGCATTGATTTCATGTCGGAAGTTAAGTCAACCGGAAGATCGACTACCCCGGAACGGGACCGAACAGCATTAACTGCATCGCGCACAGTTTGTGTAGGACCTTCTACTTCGTTCATGGCCTCGGCATAATTCAAATACATTTCGGCCAACCGGAAGTATATCCAGTTGTGGTATGCCGTTGCTGAAGAGTTCAGCTTTACCTCTTCGGGTAAATATTTACGTACGAAATACCCGGTTAAAAAAGTACCTGCAGCAAACTGAAGCGAAGCAGATGAAAAATCCAACGTTTGTCCTTGCCAACTGCTTCCCTGGTGGATAATGATTTGGTTGAATCTAGGATCGCGATTTGTATAAGGATCGTTTTCGTTGTATCCTGAACCCGATTCATTGATATATCTTCCGTTCGACATTTCGAACAAATCTACAAAATTTTGGGTAGGTTGTACCGCACCTGCACCACCAAAGATAGCACCGGTTGGCATCCAAACGCTTATTTCATCCGTTTTAAAACCCACGGGAGCTGCATGTCGGTAAAAAATTACCTCGTTGTTGCCGTGTTCGCGACGGTTGAAGAATAGTTGCCCATAATCGTCGGCCTTATTTGCAGCCCCGGTCTGGTATAATTGATAAGCCAAAGCTCCATCCTCATCGGTTAAATTAATCACATCCATGGCCGCTTCGGCTGCCTTAAGCCACCAAGTTTTTCCATCATTTTCATACCAGTCATCAGTTTTTCCATCCATTCCCCACAAACCTCCATTTTGGCTAAAAAGCGGACTGGCCGAATACAACAACACTCGGGCTTTTAAAGCCATGGCAGCGCCTTTGGTGGCCCGCCCATACTCATTGGTATTGAGAGTTGCAGGCAGCATTCCAATGGCATTTTTCAGGTCGTCCATAATAAATGCAAAGCACTCACGGTAGGTGTTGCGTGGCCGCATCAAATCATCGCCCGGCACTAACAGGTCATTTTCGGTAAGAATGGGCATTCCGCCAAAACGCTTCAGCATTTCAGTATAATAAAATGCACGTAGAAAATATACCTCACCCAACATTTTATCCTTTGATTGAGCGTTGGGGAAAGGAATCATGTATGCATTCTTCAGAAACAAATTTGCTTTACGTATAGCGGTATAATAATGGTTGATGTTGGCATCGTTTCCATCATAAACACCCATATTAAACCCCCGGGTTCCGTGGTAACCGGCATTCGATTCCGATTCATCGGCAGCCGACGATAAGGGAACCGGTTGATAATCGCCAACTGCGTTGAACCGGTTTTGGAGCCCACTGTAAATATCGGCCTGAAAAGCCGAAGCATTTACAAAATTTGAAAATACTTCCTCTTCATCAAGATTATTATCGGGTGCACGTTCTAGAAAGTCGTCGCAGGAAATGAAGCTTAATAAAAGAAGAAAGATATATAGTGTATTTCTCATAACAATTTCATTTAAAAGGTTACATTCACACCTAGGTTGAAAGCACGGGTAGCGGGCATTTTACCGCCACGGGTATCTCGGTTATCGGGATCGATATATTGTTCAACAGACCACATGTAAAGGTTATTTGAAGATAAATAGATGCGGGCACTGCTCATTTTAATCCGATTGATTAGTGTTTCAGGCAAGGTATATCCTAGCTCAAGGGTTTTTATGCGGATATAGGTACCCGAACCAGCCTCGTAGGTTGAATAATACCGTTCGTTATTTATCCATGTTTTTCCGTAGAAACGCGTAAACTCGGCTTGGTCGGCAATTTCGGGCGCCCAATAATTGTTGTGCTTATCGAACACGTTGGCATTGTTTGAGAATGCCCACATAAGTTCCCATTGTTTCATGAACAAGGCATGTGTGGATCCTTGAACCAGCATCGAAAAATCAAAGGATTTCCAGCTACCTCCAATAGTCACACCATACTGTATCTCGGGAACATCTCCATAACCTTGCCGGTAAGCATCGGCTTGATTGATTACACCATCGTGATTAAAATCTTCGAATTTAAGATCACCAGGAACCACTTCACTGTTACCGGAGAGGCCATTGTTTACCCCAATTTGCGATGGGCTGTTCTGGATATCTTCGTAACTTGTGAAATAACCTATACAGTTCCACATATTAGGAGTGCCTATTGAATAGCCTTCCTCTTTTTGGTAGGGCAATAACCCCAAGGGATCGGCTTTGGTTATGATTTTGTTTTTGTTGTAGGTAAAATTGCCATTAACGAAATAAGTAAAATTGCTTGATATCTTATTTGTGTGGCTTAATTCCAGTTCAATACCCTGATTTTGCGTTTCGCCAACGTTGGCAGGTTTAAATTCAGCACCCACGTAGTCAGGTTTTACATTCGCTATATCGGTTAGTATTTTATTCCGGTAATCAAAAAAATAGTCGAAATTCAAACTAAATAATCCGTTGAAGAAAGCGGTTTCAAATCCTATGTTTTGTTTTCGGGCTACTTCCCACGAAACATCCTGATTAGCAATATCGCCTTGTTGAATCCCTTCATAGAAATTGTCGCCGGTACCGAATGTATATCCCCCGGTGTGATTGAATTCCTGAAGATAAAGAAAACGTACCGGTTTATTAGGATCATTGTTTTCATTATATTTATCGTTTCCAACCCAACCCAACGATGCGCGTAGCTTTAGTTTTGAAACAACAGGGGCAAGCAATTTCATAAACGCCTCTTCGCTAACCATCCAGCCAACCGCAAATGCAGGGAAAAAGCCGTAACGCGATTCTTTTGGAAAATTCTCGGAACCATTATAGCCCACATTCACTTCGGCAAAATACTTTTTATCAAAATCGTAAGTTACACGCCCAACAAGGCCTTGGTCGGCAAAAGCTACTTCGGCATTGCGGATTAACTCATTACGGTTGGCAAGGAACAACCCTGTTAAAGATTGCCTCCCAAATGTGCGGTTGTAATTGAGACCCCCTTCCATGTAAACCTTATACCAATTGTCGTTTTTAACCACACCACCATACGAAAGAGGACGCTCTTCGATAGTCTGTTGATAGGTATCAGTGGCCATATCGTACACATATTCTGCCGTAGAATTTGTCCACTGGCGCCCAACTTTACCTTGGGTGTCGAACGATATTTGTGCTTTGGCCGAAAGCCCTTCGGTAATAAAATTGAGCTTCTGATTCAAGCTAAAACTGGATTCAAGGGTACTGGTCACATCTTTATAAACGGCTGCTTCATTTAAATTTTTCACAATGTTACTGCCTGATCCACTGTATGAACCATCGGGATTGTATATTGGATATACCCGGCCATCATAAGAGAAAGCAGCGCGATAAATGTCCCAACTGCTCCAAATGGTATTGTTGGGAGAATTCAATTTTTCGACCCGTGCGCCAACGCTCAATGATGCGGTTAAGTTTTTTGAAACTTCGGCATCAAGGTTACTTCTAAAGTTAAACCGGGAGTATTTTGTAAGATCGTCGTTTTTGTAAAAACCATTTTGGTTTAAATAACCTCCCGATATAAAATATTTTACCGCCTTGGTACCGCCCGAAACATTTATATTGTATTGCTGCTGTGTAGAATATTTTTTCATAACCTCATCCACCCAATCAACATCGGGATGCGTCCATGGCGAAGCGCCAGTTCTCCACAAAGCCAGATCATAGCCAGTTGTACCACCTTTTACCTGAGGTGTACGCTTGTTGAATTGCCCCCAATCGGCTAAATACCTTAGCGACATGGCATCATAAGCACCTAATGGCTGAGGGATATTTATTGGTTGGGTAACAGCACTTTGAACGGTGAATGAAATCTTAGGTTTTCCAAGTGTTCCGCGTTTGGTTGTAATAATAATAACCCCATTCGCTCCTTTTACCCCATAAACGGCTGTAGCAGAAGCATCTTTCAATATGCTAATGGATGCTATTTCGTTAGGATCAATTTTAGCAAATTCGGCACGTACAATACCATCTACTACATAGATTGGTGTAGCATCGTTCCAAGTAGCCATTCCGCGTATATACACATCGGCCACATCGCCCCCAACTTCGCCTGAGCTTTGTACTACCTGCACACCTGGCAACTTTCCGGTTAGTGACTGCGATATGTTTGTAACCGGCGATGATACCAATGTTTTATTGTCAATGGTAGCAATTGACCCTACCACTGATTCCTTTTTTTGTGCACCATAGCCAACTACTACAACATCGTCCAATAGCTGGGTTTCCTCCTCCATTTCAACATCAATAACTTTACGGCCTGCAATTTTTTCCTCTCTCGTTTTGTAGCCCATAAAACTAAATCGAAGTATCTGGCCTTCGGCATCAGATATTTTCATAGAATACTCACCATTGTAATCGGTTACAGTACCAATGGTAGTACCTTTTACTATTACGGTTATACCTATAATGCCTTCTTTTGATTTAGAATCGGTTACTTTACCACTTACTTGCACATCCTGCTGCGCTTGTAAGTGCGACCCTAATGCCAAATTAATAATTAGAATAAGAAGTATGATTTTATTCATAAGAGTATCTTAATTGGTTATCAATAATTTTCGCGCCTGAACGTGAAAACATACGTTTTCAGTGTTTGAAACTCCTTACGGATTATCCAATAGTTGTTGTCGGTAACCAATTTGGGGCTGTAAGAACCGTCAGTTGTTGTTGAGGTTTTTATTTCGATAAAGTCTTCAGGATCGGGGGCAAACAAAAATGCATATTTCTTTTCGCCCACAAAGGTTTTTAACCGTATCTCCATTACGTCGCCGGTTAATTGCAGTATGGTAAACCTTGATTGAATGTGGTACCGGTTCCATTGTTTTTTTACGCTAGCTGTTGTATCAATGGTACCATCGGTATAGGAGACTATTACTTTGCTGCTGTCGCTGGTTAATGAAGGAACAAATTGCCATTTGTCGGTTGTAAGGTTTAGCCATTCACCGTCGAGCATGCTCCAGGTTCCATAAAATGTTGTTGGGCCTGCACCATTTGCGTAACTCATGAATGCCTGATGGTAATAACGGCATATTCCGTTAGCCTCAATCAGTATTTTACAGGTTTCCTGTTCAGGGGCAAGTACCATTTCAGTGCCATCTTCGGTAACTGAAACCTGTTTCCAAAGACCAATTGCTGAACCGGCATCAAATTCCTCTTTTTTACACGATGAAAGAATAACCACGGGTAAAAATAGGATAAGGAGTAATTTATATATGTTCATTATAATTTTTGATTATTCTTGTCCAATATTTGCAATTCTCTTAAAATTAAGACTGGTTTTAGCAATGGTCCCGTCCTGTTTAAAACCGATGCACTCCATACCAAGTTCACTATCGGTTGCTGTTACAGTCCATGAAACCGGTAAATCCACCGCTATATTCAACAATCCACTATTGTAGCTCCATCCTGAGCGGATTAGTACTTTATTAGCACTTATTGCGGTATATGATGAATCGTAAAGTACACATATACTGTTATTGTTAATTTGTATCACCAACCGTGTACTGTCAAGTATTGTTGGGGTACCATCTACTGTTCTTGATGTCTGCTCCCAGGTTCCTACCAGTTTCGCAGATTCATTATCCTCTGAATCATCGTTGCATGAGTAAGCAACTAATAGACTTATTATAGAGGTAACCAGAAATAGAAATTTTCTTAATCTTCTGGACTTTAAAGCTGATTCCATATAGAGCTGTTTTCTGTATTAATTTATACTACCATAATGTAATATAATAAACATGCTAGTGTAAGGCATGAATAAAGGGGAGAGCAAATTACTCTCCCCAATTGAGACAATAGAACACTAACTATTATTTAACTAAAACTTTTGTTGTTGAAATAGTATTATCTTTTTGGATAGTACGTACTAAGTAAACACCGGTATGATTCATTGGAATGCATGTTTTTGATTCTTGTGCTACGTAACTTCCTACTTTGCTACCAATAACGTTATACACTTCAATAACAGCAACCTCACCATCAACCATTATGTTTTTGTTTGCAGCAAATACACTAACATTCGACAGTTCTTTAGAAGTTACATCAGTTCCAAAGCTGCGTTGTTCTGCGTTACCATTTATTACCAAATCATCGAGGTAAAATTTACCTTTAGGTGACTTAATGTAAGCATCTTGGTCATTTTTACGAACATCAAAACGTACCTGAAATTCTGCAACATAACTCAACGATGTAACATCCATTACCATATCAACCCATGTTCCAGAATCATCGGACCAGTATTTGAGTAAATCGCCACTGTCAAGTTGGTTGCCGGCAAAGTCTTTTGCATTTAATTGCACCACGTAGTAGTCTTTGGCCACTTCCATTGAATCAATATTTACAAAAACATGTAAATAAGAAGAACCTGTTGTTCCAACATGTAACGATCCGTTTAACACAAATCGGGGGCCACCTGCCCACCAGTCTGAGGTATCTTTGCGGAATTTCATAATGTTATCAAATGGAGCCACAGTAGAAAAATCAGTAAACGGATTGGCAACTATTTCTGCACTATTTCCTGAATATCGCAAATCGGTGGTGCCTACCCATTTATTGGTAGAGGTTTCATTACCCAAATCGATGCTTAACTCAGTTTCAGCAAAAATATTGAGGCCGCGCGGCAAATTACTGTTGTTAAGTACAATCTCATCCATATAGTAATTGGTTGGGTCTTCGGCATCGCCACCCCAGTTCATGTCCATCAGCATCCCAACGGCATCAAGAGGTGTTGCATTTTCAATGTACCAATGCAAATCAACTACACAATCTTCCCATACGCCGGGTTTTTTAAGATTCATATCCCAGCGTTTGTTTCCTTTATCAGCATCTTCTGGCAGGGTTACGTTACCAGTATAGATACTGAAACCCTTATTAAGGTTTTCGCGATAATGGAACACATGAAGGTAACGTGTTGCTTCGGTAATGGTAATAGGTTCAGTTAGTTGCATAATTAAAAAGTCGGGCCACCAGCTATGGCCTTTAGTTGTAGCCATGTGTAGTGCCTTGTCGGTAGTGTTGAGCCCAGTTTTAACAGGGTTGGTACCAACTTCGGTAAATGCAGGTGCTTCTGCTGTTCCAAAATTGATATAATACCCATTTGTTAAAGTTTCGCCCATGGCCCAATCAATGATGTCCATTCTGGAAAACTTACTGGTAGTAATATCCCCAGTAAATAAAGTGTCCTGTGCATTTGTAAACAACGACAAGGAACAAAACGACATTGAGAGTAAAATTAGTTTTTTCATAAATTTAGATTTTAGTTATCAAAAATTTTAATTACCACAAATTTCATAAAGAATCCTTACTTGGTATTTCACTATTGTAACAATCTGTTTCGCTATTGTATCAACCCCCTATTTTTGGGCAATTTCAGTTTGAAACCACTACTTTTTTTGTTATTTTTTTATTACCAACATTCGTGTGTATCAAATAAATGCCGTTTTTAAGATTGAATTGGCTTGTGCCTTGACCCGGGATGTGATTTTTTGTTTCCACCAATTGCCCTACAACAGTATAAATGGCAACCGAAATGGAATTTACCTCCGGAAAATTGGTATAAAGTGTGGTGCCCGAATAGTATATATCTCCTTTGATTTCATTTAATTCATTGGCCGATGTTCCCTGATTGATAGGAATAATAAAGGTTGCCACCGATTCCGATAGGGCATCGTAATTAAAGGAATTACCGGTAATGGTAAACCGGTCTTCTGAATTTTTGACTCCGAGCGATTCCAAGGCACGTGTGCGGAATTGCACTACTTTTCCAAAATTAGAATATTTTGATAAATCAACGGTATAGTTTTGGGTGTAAAGCTTGCTGTTACTAATTATCACGATAAGTTCTTTTTCATCGGGACTGATGGCTGCAATACTATTATTTGCCGAAGATTTAATAATGGTATATCCGGCTTTAAGAAACCGGCTGAATTGTATGCGCAGGTAATAGTTTGTGTTGCGTGCAATTGGATTCAGATTATCGTCATAATTGCTCACTATTTGCGCCCAAGAATTGGATAGGTCGCCTGTGCCACCAAGCTGCCAGTCGCACCAGCCGGTACATTTTAAATCGCGCAGGTCGGTAATAATGCGGTCGGTCATAATCATTACTTGCGATTCGTAAGTAGTACCTACATACAACGGCCCTGATTCCGATTGCCAAAGCTTTATATTGTTGTTTTGTGCCCAGTTGGCTAACCCTACCCGGCTATTGCCTCCATAACTGTGGGCCGAAACCAGTCCTAATTTGGATACAATGTCGCCAGCAGAGCTATACGCATTTAACGCATTTAATCCGTTGTCTAAATTGTTGGCATCATTGGCATTAATTTGGCAATACGAAAGCATATTTTTCTCTTCCAATTTTTGATAAAGCTCCCGGATCATGGTCATTTGTTGTGCATTTGAAAAATAACAACCTTCTTGTCCACCAAGGGCTTTCCACCAATTTGCATCGGGTTCGTTAAAGGGTTCAATGTAGTTGAAGGTTATCCCCAAATCATCGTGATAATGCCGGGTTACATCGGTGAGGTAATCGGCAAAATCGTCGAACATATCCGACTTCAGGTTACACACGTTTCCCTCAACACTCCCTGCCGAGCAACCGCTAACGGTCATCCAGTGAGGAGGTGAATTGGAAAAGCCTATCAACTGAATATCGTTTACCCCGGCTTTTTCAATCCGCGAGGCAATTAACTGTTGAAGTATTTTCCGTTGGTTGGCATCCTGAGCCCAATCGTAATCGGCTGTTGCCGACAATCTATACCCGGGCATATCACCTCCATCGCTCCTCATGTGGTTATGATCCGGAGCGTCGCCGCCACCAATATTGAAACGGAAAATGTTCATGTTAAGTCCTTTAGCCGGATCAGTAATCCAATCGCATACGGTTTTGACTTTAACATCGGAAAAACCTCCCATAACATTGGCCCACCAACAGAGTGAGGCACCCCAACCTTCAAGTATCTGTTGTTCTAACAAAGGGTCAATGGCAATGGTAATAGGCGATACCGAAGCGCCCTCACTGGAAAGTAAAATCTGGTCGAAGTAGTAATCACCTACATCATCGGCTATTTTTATTGAAAAGGTTTTCAACTTGGTTCCCACAGGAATTGCCAACATATAGTCAATCCAGGCACCCGTAGTGGAATTGGTTTGCCAATCATCACTACTTTGGCTTCCCGATTCCGGGGTATATGTTAAGGCAATTCTTGAATCGGTGTTTTTAAAAACCAATACATGTAAAAACTGGTTTGCCGAAGTAATAGAGATTGAATTGGCCAAAGTGACCTCTAAGCCTGTCCAGTAAGGGTCTTGGCCCGATTTTACAATTTTGTAACAACCCGTGGTGCCATTGATTGCATCGGTACCTGGATTAGGAGCAGCCCAAGAACTGGCCGAGGTTCCTGTTTTTGAATAGTTCACCCATGAACTCACTGATACCGGTACTGTAGCCGATTCAAAATCGAGCAGTACGGTTTCTGTCGCAAAAAGATGCGATGTTATTGCGATTAAACAAGTTATTAATAGGTATTTTATCATTTTTATCTCCTTATTATTCGGTTACTTCAATTTTTACTTCTGCATTTTTCAACCACGGCGACGAGAACTTAACAGTTAACGTTCCGGCTTGTCCGGTTGTTTGTATATATGCCAACAAACGTCCGTGGAATGAGCGTTGTACGTTATCGGAATAATTGCCCATGTTGGAGTTGTTGCTGGCTTCGAGCCCTAACAGTTCACCAGGGCCTTCAACCACACACGTTATTTCATCGTCGGCAAGCATTACCGGAATCCCGTTTTCATCAACAACCTGAACAATTACATGCGCCATTCCATTCTCTTTTTTCAGGGTTTTTGCATCGGCATTAGCCGTTAATGCAACCGGCCTTGCCGATGTTTGGAGTGTATAGTTACAACTAGTTTTAGCGCTGGCATCCATTCCAACAATTTCTAGGGTTCCGGCCTCATATGCGACATCCCAGAAAATAACACCGGTTTTGTCGTCAAGCGGTTTAACATCGCCAACTTGTTTGCCATTCAGCAGAAGTTTCGATTGTGGAGTATTGGTATAACCCACTATCCTAATTGTTTCGCCGGCATTGTAATTCCAAATTGGCCAGGCATCGGTTGACAGGTTATTTTTGTCCTTAGGTACCGGATATGTTCCAATGTAGGTTACCGGTTTTTCGCTCCACAGTGCCTGACGGAAATGGCCGCGGGGTTTCAGGAAGCCTCCAAAATCGAGGAACCCGGAATGGAATCCGCGCGATGGCCATTCGTTCGATTCACCTAAATAGTCAATTCCTGTCCATATAAATTGCGCGAAGATGTATTCGTTGTCACGGACAGCTTTCCATGATTCCATGCTGTGGCCGTTTTCGCTGCCAAAAATCACACGGTTGGGATACTTTTCGTGGTCAATGGTGTAACGGTCTTCGGTGTAATTGTAGCCGCAAATGTCCAGTGTATATGGATATTCCGTTTCATTCGACATAACAACACCGGCCAATGCTGCGGTAACCGGGCGCGAAGTATCTAGGCCGCGGACTACGGTAGTTAGCCGTTTTGCAATTCCGCCTAGCCGCTCTGCTTTTGGGCTATCGGGTTTGTAGCCGCCATGCATGGGCTGGTTAATTTTTGTTCCGTCTAAAATCGGGTGTGAATATGGGTCGTTTGGATAATCAACTTCGTTGGCAATGCTCCACATAATGATGGAAGCATGGTTGCGGTCGCGGAGAATCATATCGGCAAGGTCGCGGCTGCTCCACTCCTCAAAAAAGTCGTACGAGCCTTCAAATCCAGGTGTTCCAACATTCCAGCCTTCAAGCCATTTCCGTTTGGGGAATTCCCATTCGTCGAACGCTTCGTCCATCACCACTAAGCCAATTTCGTCGCAAAGCTCGTACAAATCGGACGATTGCGGGTTGTGGCTGGTGCGGATGGCGTTACAGCCCATCTCCTTCAAGGTACGCAACCGGCGTTCCCACGCTTGGCGTGGAACAGCTGAACCGAGTGTTCCACCATCGTGATGCAGGCAAACACCTTTCAGTTTAGTCCATTGGTTGTTCAGCGCAAAACCTTTGTTTGGGTCGAAGGTAAGCGTGCGCAGACCCAATTTCTGTTCGTTCTGCTCGGTTACTTTTCCATCTTGTTTAATAATGGTGCGTACAGTATATAAGTTAGGTTGTTCCAGCGACCACCTTTTGGCGTTGTTAATTGCAACAACTTGGGTTGTGGTGGCATTTTTACCAGCTTCAATGGTTTGTTTTTTTGATGCGGTTGCCACAACTTTTCCTGTTGATGGGTCAATTATTTCATGGGTTATTTGCAGGGTAACACCTTTTGGTTGCTCGTTATTGATGGTTGTTTCAATTGAAACTTCGGCTTTAGTATCGGTAATGCCGGTAGCCTTGAAAAAAACTCCCCACAGTCCGATGTGAGCGGGTGGTGCATAAACCAAATACGCATCGCGGTAAATTCCCGAACCGGAATACCAGCGCGAATCGCGTTCCTGCGAGTGGTCAACTTTTACCGAAATCACATTCTCTTTCCCAAATTGGAGGGACGGGGTAAGGTCGTACATGAACGAAATGTAACCGTTGGGGCGTTTTCCAACCGATGTGCCATTAATGAATACCTCGCTGCGGTTATAAACCCCTTCAAAATAGATATATACTTTTTCGCCTTTACGGTTTTCGGGAACAACAAACGATTTACGGTACCAGCCAATGCCACCGGGCAGAAAGCCAGTGCAGCTTGCACGATCGGGGCTGTAGGTTCCTTTCACGGTCCAATCGTGCGGCAGGTTCAATGTTTGCCACTTTGAGTCGTCGAAAGTTGACGCTGCTGCCTCTTTTACATCGGCAAGCTGAAACTTCCAGTTTTTATTGAACAGTTCGGCTTGGCCAAATTGTGGTTTTGCCTGAGTGGTGGTTGCTGCCAGCGTAATTGCCATAGCTCCCAGAATGGTTCTAATTTTCATATTTTTTATAGTTTAGTTTTTCAATATTATCAAAAAGACAGTTATTACTACAGAGCAACCGCATTTAAGAACCGAAATTTGAAATTCTCATTTTCGGCGCATGGTTTCCATATATTTTCAATTTAAACACAGTGCTTGCGCCGATTCTATACCTGAAATACTTAATCCCCGAGTTGAAGCTCGGGGCTATTCATATTAAATCCCTAAAGGGATTTAAAAATGCGTTTGCCCTGAAAGGATTACCAGATAATTTGCATATTTTAGGTTTTTAAAAATACTAAGTGATGATTTCCAATACGATAAATTTTGTTTTGCGTCTCATATCTCACGTCTTGTGTCTCATATCTCCTTTGTATTCAATTCACGAAAATTTTCCTCGAACTTGCTGTAGCATTGTCATAAATAGTGCGTTCAATGTATATCCACTGGTTCAGGTTGTCGTTTTTTTTTACCTGTTTACCATCAACCTGGTAATATTCTGTGGAAATGATTTTACCTTTTTTTTTTCGTTGGGATTGATTAATTCGTTTAAGCCGTCAGGAATTCCGCCAACTTTAACAGGGGCAATTCCCTGAACGTTAGGTATTACCTTTTTCACCGAACCATCGGTATTAAATTCCAGCTTATCGATGCACACTTCGCGGAAATACCCGGCTGAGTCGCCCTGCATGGTAATTCCCTTTGGGCGGGTAAAGCGGTGGTAAACTATGTACCACTCATCGCGGCCGGGAATCTGTACCACCGAGTTATGCCCGGGCCCATAAATGCCTGATGTAGCATCTTTGGCCAGAATCAGGTTGTTCGCCGGTACGGTAATAGGGCCCAATGGCGAGGTTGAAGTCCCGTAACGCACGCGGTAATCGGGGCTCCGAGTGTCATTTTCGGACCAAAAGAAATAGTACGTCCCATTCCGTTGAATCACATAAACCCCTTCGCGGAATGTTCCACCCGATGGGGTAATGGTGCGTTTTGTCGATTCGTTGATGGAAACCATATCGTCATTCAGTTCCGCAGCATAAAGTGTTGAGTTTCCCCAGTACAAATAACTTTTACCGGTAAGGGTATCGGAATACACATCGGGGTCAATATTATCGGCCAATTTTTTGCCCGAATCAACAAAGGGTCCGGTGGGCTCATCGGCTACCGCCACACCTACATTTCCGGCTGCCACAAAGTAGTAGAAATATTTATAAACTCCATCCACTTTCTTTTCGGTAATGCTGGGTGCCCAAGCGTTGAAAGTTCCCCAACTTACATCGGTATGCAGGTTGAGTATGGTGCCCTCATCGGTCCAGTTCACCAAATCGGGCGACGAAAACGGTTTAAAGTAGTAGCCTGCCCAGCCTACAAAGCCATCGGTGGTTGGATACAAATAAAATTTCTTTTCTTTATAGGAATACAGAATTTCCGGGTCGGCATAGTAACCTTCCAAAACAGGGTTGTTGTTAACTTCAACGGTAACAGCATAGGTTTTGGAGCCTAGCCCGTTAATGGAAGCCGTGTAATTTACCGCTCCTTTTGAAAAATCCTGCCCACTTGATGGTGTAACCGTGCAACCGGCATTTGCCAAAAATTGAGGATTAAAGTTGGTGATATCGGTTCCGTACCGAACAGGAAGGTAAATGGTTTTTGCTGTTTGATTGAAGCTCACATTGTTCTTTTTTATTGCGCCTGATGCGGAAGATTGAATGTAGATATCCGAAACATTGCCCCATTTCTTCATCAGGGCAGCCGCCTCATTGTTGGTAATTGGGATAATGGTACCATGACGCGGGGTAAAATTGAACTGCACCGGCTGGGTTACTACCGAAAAGTTTTCCAAATCGGTGCTTTCGGTAAATTGGTAGGCCCCGCTGGTGTACATGTCGTACATCAGTATCCAGGTGTCGGTATCGTACATTCGGAACACACAACCGCCTTCAACAGCATTGGTGGTACTTTGCAGGTACTTGTCGTACATCACGTAATTACCTGTCAAGCTATCCGAAACCGCTTTTTTGATTCCAAAACCTTCTCCTTCGGTTTTAAAGAACAGGTGATACTGTTCGTCTTTATAAACTATATCCGCATCAATGGTAGAACCTCCATTTGGATTCTGGAACAAGATTTTTGGTTCACCCTCAAGTGCCGAAAAATCGCTGTTGGCGTAGGCATAGTATATCTTATCGGGTTCAGTACCAATTTGCATGGCCCAATAGACCATGTATTTTCCTTGTTTTGGGTCGTAAATGGTTTGTGGCGCCCAAACCCGATGGAGCTCACTGTATCCGGGGTAAGTGGTTTGGATATTCACTACATGGGTTTGCCAATCAACCAGGTTACTTGATTTCATCAGGATCATGGCCCTGTTAGAGTTCCAACCATTTGCCGAAACCATGTCGGTGGCAACCATGTAATATGATTGTCCGTCTTTGCCCCGTAAAATGTGCGGGTCGCGGATTCCACCCGTTGAGCTTATTGCTGTGGAACTAAGAACCGGGTTATTGTTGTTCAGTGCTTTGTATGTAAACCCGTCGTTGCTGATGGCAAACCGGAGGGCTTCGTCGCTCAGCGAGTTGCCCGTGAAGTAGGCAAACAGGTAAGCTGAAAAGCCTTCTTTTTCGGCCACATAAATATCATATAGGCGGGTCACACTTGAGCCACCCTTTGCAATGGTTGCTGTTAGCACCACTTTTGTTTTACCGGTTCCTTTTTCAGGAAGGTAATTCAGATGGCCTACGTTGGTAAGCAAGTCAGGTACACTGGAACTCCAGCCGATGGTTGATCCTTCGAAACCTGATGCCGGCAAAACTAGACTCGAACGTAAATTATCCAAACTTCCTTTTAAATTAATGTGTTCGGTATCGTAAGTTACTGCTTCCGAATCAGTCAGCGAAGGAATAACAATCAACCGGAAGGTTTTAACAGCGGTAATGCCCTCTTTAACCGCAGTTGCGGTAAGCATAACTTCTTTGGGGTTGGAGCCACTCGCGGGGCGCACCACTTCGCCGGAATTTGAAATGGTTGCCGGATCCGATGAATTCCAAGTTATAGTTATCTCGTTTTCGGACGTTGGCAGGGCAATGTCGGCATTTATAAGTTGTCCATCGGTAAAGGCTATGGAGCTTAGAAAATTATTGATTTGCAATTGATACCAGGCAGCATTCATTTCAGGCAACGCTGCTCCAAGCTCAACAATGCGGCTACTGGGCAGGGCAACGTTGTAAACCCGGAATTCATCAATCAGGGTTTTTTGTAAATAGGCATCACCATTTAACGCGTACGACGATTTACCAATGAAGTTGTATGCTGGTGTGCCCAATGCTTTTGGAGACAGAGTAACTTCTGTTGAAGAGGCAACCTCTACCCCATTTATATATATTTTTACGGTTTTTGAATTTGCATTATAGCTTATAGCCAAGTGTTTCCACTTTCCCTGTTCCATAGCTTGGTTGGTACCTAATGCTTGTTCGGCAGACCAATTGGTTAAACTGATGGCGTATTGGGTACTTTTGGCCGAAAAAAACATGCACCCATTGGCATCGGTGGCTATTTGTTCCGAATTCCCGAACGAAAATATAAAGTTCCCGTTATTGGTAATTATGGCATCATTTGAAATACAGATATAGGTTGCTAGGGTAAAATCGTCTAAAGTATTCAACAACTGGGTTCCAAACGCGGCGCCCAAATCGAGGAACCCATTGTTGGAACCTAAATTCAACACCCCGTCAATTCCGCCTTTGGCAGCTATGGTGGCCTCATTTTTAAGTGTTGCCACAAAATTGTTTCCGCTGTTATTGGTTATCACTGTTGAAGGTGCATCGTAACTATTGAAGTTAAACCACACCTTCAGGGTTGAATCGGTTTTTTCCTGAGCATTCACCAAAGTGTAGCCTGTCAGGATAAGTATGAATAAAATATGTTTTAATTGTTGTCTCATAATTTAAATTTTGTTTTTATTCATGCCTAATTTCAAAAGTCGCAGTGCGACTAGGTTAAAAATGAATGTTATGCGTTTTAAGGTTTAAAGTCGCGCCGCGACTAACTATCTCATATTCTTTTACGGTGTAATATTCTTCTGACTTCAACTTTACCGATCCCCAATATAAGTAATTATTGACCGGGCAGGAATGGTCAATTTTTTGCCATAAGCTATGGTTGGTTGCAGTGCCAAGTTGCAGTTAGGCAAATCGGAAGTAAGGTAGGGTTCCCATACCGAAATCTTATCAGTTTTAAAAGCCAATTCAAATTCTTTCGCTTTATCGCGATAATTAATAACCACCACTACCGGTGTACCATCACTATTTTTATAAGCTGAAACCATAAGACTGTATGGATCGGTGTCTCCCTCAGGAATTGAATCGCTATTTGCGTTAAAGGCATCAACACCCAAACGGACGGCTCCCGGACGAATAAATCGGCTGTAGTTGCCCAAAGCCCACATCAGTTTTGAATCGGTAAAAGTGCCATCGATATTGGTTGCATCCGGTTCCGCATAAATGAGCCCATCCTTATAGTCACCATTAGTTACCGCTAGCCACCAGTGCCATGCCGAGGCATTTGCATATACCAAATCGTGATGGATTACACGGGCCACATACAGCGCGGTTTTCATGGTAAGGTCTTTTCGGTTACCTCCGCCAATCTCTTCATCGTTGCTCATAATGCAGGTTTCGGTTTGCCAGTAACGTACATTGTATTTTTGCAGCACTTCGCCTAACTCTTTGCGAATGGTTCGTAAATCAGAAATTGGGGTATTGGTCCAATAACTGTGGGCCGCCATTAAACGGGGAACGTTGGGCACATTGCCAATATAGGCCTCAGAGCTGTCTGTGGAAAAATACGACTGGATTTGGTAGCCCCTATCGGCTTTGGTGTACTGGTGGGTCCGGTACATGCAGTTGTAATCGAACGACTCCGGCGCAAGAATTTTGGTATCTATTTTTCGTGCTTCGAGTTCCTTTCCCAACAACCGGATGGTTTTGGCCACCTCGTATTTTGTGGCGGCTGTCCCTTCCTGCCCCGATCCTGTCCAGTTCCAGTGGCCATCGGGTTCATTGAACGGGCATATATAGTCAAACTTTATGCTATCGTGTTTTTCCACCTCTTCAATAACATTGGCCATAAACTTAGCAAAATCAGGGTATTTGTCTTCTTTAATGTTGAATGTGGCTCCACGGCCTGTGTTGGTAGCCAACCCGTTTTGTGTCCAGTAAACCGGTGATGAGAGAATGAATCCCAAAAACTGGTTAACGCCACGCTGTTTGGCACGTTGCATAAAGTTGCGCTGGCCTTTTTGTTTGTTCCAGTCGTAAGTTCCATCGGGCAGTAGAAAACATTCCGCGCGGCGCCAATGGTTATCAATTCCGCTGGCTTTACCCTGTTCAGTGCTGCCTGCCCCAATATTGAACCTCCAAAGCGACAAACCAATTCCTTTCGGATTTCCCTGTTCATCGGTTTCGGTGCTGAATAACCAGTCGGCCATTTGCTGCTGCTTTTTTTCAGGCCACAACCCAATATATTGCATACTCCAAGCATCGGAAGCCCCAAAATTATCAATGGTCTGGTGCTTCTCGCCCACATTAATCATAAACTTTTCCACACTGTCCTTTAGTAAACCCTGTTTTTCATTTCCTGATTCTTTGCCTTTACAGCCAAAGAGTAGAACAGTAGAAACAATAAATAAGAGGTATTTTGAAAAGATGTAATTTCTCATAAATATAATCTTAAGTTCAAATAGTGTTTTTTTTAAAATAAAAATGGATCAATCAATGATCCGTATTCTATTTATCTGTATCGGCAAATTTTGTGATAAAAGAAAAAAAACACTTTCTCTATTTTTTCATTCCCTTTCGTTATTGTAACAACTTTTCATGTCACCAGTTATATATCGCACTCATTTGCTGAATATAAGGGTATAATATAATGACTATCGGGTTATGCTCCCAAATAAGAAATATTTTATTGGTTTTTTTTTTGACCTTTACTATTGCGGTGATCTGCACCTTTTTTTAGCAGCTTAGTCGCAAAATATTTGTAGAAACAATAATAAGATCCTATTTAAAGGTGCAGTGCAGAAACTCATTGGAATAATCACCGAGACGTACTTTCCGCTTATATTCCAGTATATTATGAATGTATTTATTAATTACTACCCAAATAGAGCGATTTGCTATCGCAATTCTGCTATTTGTTTTTTATCTTTTCTTTAAGTGTAATTACCACAACTCCATCATAATTCTCGGACGAGTATTTGTCGATATCTTCCTTGCCCTTAAGTATATCCATAGATTCAATATCTTCAGGGTCTAAGGCTTCAAATTCAGCCTGCGATATAATCTTTTTATTAATTACAAACAATATTTTGTCTCTCGTATTACCTATTGCAAATTTTTCATTTTTTCTATTTTCTAAATTATTATTCAAACTTTCTTTTTCAATCGTTTCTGCATACGTTGGTTTAATATATCGTCCCATAAATATTATTGATCTGGATCGATTATCCAAAATGAAAAATACAAAAGGATGGTCGGCTTTAAAAATCTTGTATGATGGTAGTCCATAAATTTTCGTAACAGTAGCTGTCGCTGCGGCAGCCTCTGTTTTCTCTTCGTCCAACTCAATCCATGTTTTATGCAATACTTGATCAAGCTTCAACGGTACTTCTTTTGTTATTCCTGCGAATTCAGCTTCGCTGGTAAAAGCTGTTTTTAGACCTGCATTTTTTAGAGCATCGCTCAACTCATAGCTTGATTGCAGTTTTAACTTTGGAATGGAAATTGACGTTTTTGTTGAATATGTACTATCTAAAATTTCTTTTAAAAAATCATTATTCATCTTTTGTTCAATTTCTTCGATGCCAAAAAGATTTTTAGGAAGAATTATACAGAACGATAAATCGGAATTTTTATATGGTTTTGATATAAATTGATACTCATCATTTTCAAAATATTGAAGACTTTCAGTCATTTTCATAAAATCAACTTTATATTGATTTTCCACACTGGTAAAAAAAGGAGCTGAAATTGTTTTTTGTTTTTCAAACTTATTAAACCATTCACCTTTAAAATAAACAGCATTAGAAATTAGCATTTTTGTATCCGAATTTATATTTTCTGAACTTACAATTTCGTTATCCTCCGATTTGTTTTTTCAGAAACCCACCCATTGATATCTGAAACTGCCGACTCTACATTTGTAAATTCAGTTTGCTTGAAATCTGAGAAATATTTATCTGATACAGACTCACTGTATTGTCCTTCTACTTTAAAACTTTTATCGAACCAAATTGCATTAGAAACTTTAAGACCATAGCAACTATCTGATTTACTTGCCATATTATGTAAATAGTCATTTTTCAAAAAAACTGAATTTTTTAGATATAATACTTTTTCAAATTCTTGTTTCGTTTTATTTCTCGAACCTTCATAAGCAACCAAAAGGGCATAATAAGAACTAAGTGGGGATAAAAAAAGATTTTCCTTTTCAACTTTTGTCTCACGAAATAAATCAAATGAATAACTATTTAACGAGTTATTATATTCATTAGTTTGGGCATTTAGTTGATCGATGTTAAGAATCATTAAACAGCTAAGGATCAAAATAGTAATAGCTTTACAATTCATCGCTTTAAGTTTTTTCGGTTTGTTAAGTTATTTTTATTTGCAAGTGTTAAAATGAGTAAATCAACAACACACTTTATTAACTTAGTACAAAGTTCCTTTTTATTACCTAAGTTGAGCGATTTGACCCCGAGGACTCGGGGGAAAAAGCGATTTACTTAGGCTTAACCCCGACTTAGAAATTGTTGCAATTCACAATGCAGGTGAATAGTATAAAAGTGAATTGCTTACAATTTCTTAGTCGATTGAGTGATTTGCCTTTCCAAATCGCTCAATTTGGGTATTAGTGCTTTATGATAAGTTTTTTCATCAATGTTTCTTTACTATTCGATAACTTAAGAATATAAATGCCTGATGGTATGTTTGAAACATTAAGTTTTGTATCATTGGTATATTTAATATTTTTATTCATTACCACTTTACCGTTCATATTAATCACAGTGATTGTTGACAAAGTATTGTTATTCATTGCAGAATAATTCACATTTAAAACATCCTTTGCAGGAAGCGGCCATAATGACAAGCAATTTCCGTAATTATTTTCAGAACCCGCAACATTTGTAGGAACTACTGATACCTGAGCAATTTCGTTGGCTGATAATGCGTAGTTGTACACCCTGAAATCGTCGATATTACCCTTGAACAATGGATCGGGGTACTGACTGCGGCCTATATAGTTCAATATTGGTTTAAAATCCAAGGGACTGATTGTTACAGCAGTAGATTCAGCCACCAATTCACCATTAAGGTATATACTTGCCCCGGATGCACCCAGTGTTACCGCTACATGAGTCCACGTGCCAGTGGCTAATGAATTCGTTTCAACAATTTGCTCGTCACCACCATTCTTAATGGCAAAGCGCATTTTTCCGGAACTTTCTTTCGGTGTTAAAAACAAGTATTGATCCTCGCTGTTACCAAAATTGAAAATGCGTTGCCATGAGGAGCCTCCATTCCAATAAACCCAAGTTGCAATGGTAATTTCTTGTTGGTTTGCCAAAGTGGCCGGTAGTTGTATGAAGGCATCTGTGCCATTCAACACTATTGCGTTAGAGCCAATTTGCCCCGTAATGAATGAAGTTTCTCCATACGTTGCGCTATGGTTTAAATTAATTGTGGTGTCCAGTGTATTTCCATCAAAACGGAGGTGAGCAACCAGGTCGTTGTTTCCTGTGGCAGTTGCCGAAACTTCGTTAGAGTTAACAGAGCGATTCAGGGAATTATCCACAGCTTTGATTGTATAAAAAAACTGCCCACCCGTGGTGGTAGTGTTGTCAACAAAAGATGATGTTATTACGTTACGGGCAATTGTAATGTAAGGTCCGCCAGCCAAGTCAGAGCGAAAAATAGTGTATCCTGCAATGTCTGTCTCAGTATTGGCAGACCAATCTAATCGAATTGATTCTGCGTTTGCCGTAGCGGTCAAATTACTTGGTGCATTTGGTGACTCAAACTCCACTGTTGCATCAATTGGGAGAAATCGCCATTGCTGGTTTGTTCCACCATCTTTATCCCAATGTTGAATATTTGCTTCATCTGCAATACTGGCATTTGCTACCTCCAGACATTTAGCACTGTAACGGCTTCGAATATAAAACCAGCCATCCTCTACATACTCAAGGTACCACTGTTGGTTTGAACCTGAAGTTTTATCCCATACTTGTATATTGCCACCATCAACCAGTGACCAATTTGCTACTTCCGCAGCCTTACTGCTGTGTACCGCAACCAACGTGAAGTAACTAAAATCACCACCTATTCGTGAGTCCACCGGGATTACTTTCCATTGTTGATAGGTTTTTGCTTTGTTAGTGTTTTGCCGAACATTGGCGCCTGCATTAGTAAACCCACCAGCTACTTCCATAACTTTACCGCTGTTACGGTTTACCAACATATAACTCCCTTTTATGGCTGGCTGAATATCATCGCCCCAGGTAATATTTACTACCCTTTCAGCATTGGTTTGTCCATTTTGGTAACCAGTACCGCCCGGCATTACCATTGTGTATTCTCGCTGCGGACCATAACCATCGTAATACACATCCTTGTCTTTTGACACAAAACGATACGTGGTGGCTACGGCTTGCCTTTCTGATGTGCCGCCGAAAGCTTGTACTTTGCCTGCTGTATCCTTATAAACAGATGCTGCTGTCCAGTTAGGTCGGTGTTCAGCATAACCTAGTCGTACACCATCGCTGGCTTTTACAAACTCGCCACGTGCCAACTCAGCTGTACCCCACCAAATACCAGTTTGCAATCCATATTCAACGCCAACCATAGCCTCCATTACATTGTGCAACTCATCATTAGTGGCATAATCACCGTTGGCTCTAACCGTTTGATAAAAGCTTGCATAATTAGTGAAACTGCCCGCAAGCTGGTGGGTATTTCCCTCTTCTAATCTGTCTTTCAATGTGTTGTACCAAGGCAAGGCTTGGTCGCAGTTAAGTGTATTACCGCCGGAAATACGTATGCTGTCGAAACGGGTAATTAGTCTTAACTCTCCAGCAATATTGTAAAAGTCGGTAATGGTTCCTTGTCCGGTTACCGAATAATCCGGCTCATTGAACGGAGAAACTGAAACAACAGTGCGTCCTCCTTCCTGATGGTGTCTTGTAGTTACGTCTATCAGTTGTGCCCAGTGCGCAGCATTCCCGACATACCATGGATCTACTGAGGGATGGTCACTATTGAGTACCACTTGGGTATTTGAACCCAGCCAGGTGTTAATTATATTTAGTCGTTGATTAAGTCTGCCGAGTTCAACAGCCTGCAATTCACCATTGACAAGAGAATCCGTGGGAGTGAACGACGATCTCACTATATCCACTCTTTCGGCTCCCATAAAAGCGATTCCGCGCCGAATGTTTCCTTCATCGAGCCAAGCCAGATCTAATCCCCAGGTAATCGGTTTGGAAACTCCTGTGTCTGAAACACTAAATGATACTGTTCGATCTGGAACAGGTTGAGCAACCAGATTGTTACTCGCACTAGTTGATTGTGCATTTATTTGGTTTATTTCGAATCCAAAAAATATTAGTATTACCAATAAGATATTACCTTTTCTCATAAACATGCTTTTTCGCATAAATTAAGCTTTTAAAATGAACAAATCAATGAGCCACTCCCTTTGATCCTTAATTTACAAATTTGACAACTAAAACAAAAAAATACTTTCTCTATTTTTTCATTCCCTTTCGTTATTGTAACAACCCTTTATACCAACAATTATGTATTGCGCACATTTTCAAAGCAAAAGAAAAAATAACTGAAATAACCTACCTCGATGTTATTTATCCGGTACTCAGAATAAAATCAAATATTTTCTAATTTTACTTGCCGAAAACACATAATACCTTATGATGAAAAAACCGCGCATCCAATTTATCGTTCAAGTTTTTATTTTCGTTTTGGGAATAAACCCGTTGCTGTGGGCACAGAAATACGAAACCCAACTTATATCAAAAATATCAACTGAGGAGGGACTACCAAACAATACCATTTATTCTATATTACAGGACCAAAGCGGTTTTATTTGGATAGCCACCGAACAAGGACTTACCAAGTTTGATGGGAAAAGCCTTACCAGTTTTGCCATAAACAAGCAACATTATTCACTTTCGCACAACCGTACGCAAACCATGCTGTTAGCTCCCAATGGCAACATCTGGATAGGGACATCGGATGGATTAAATATTTACGATTACCTGACGGATAGCATTATACAAGTACGTACCAATTCAGAACCTCTAAAATTGGTTTATAACGACATTACCATTTTAACTTCAAGTGCCGATAAAAATACAATATGGTTGGGCACTTATGGAAATGGAGTAAACTATTTTAATTGGCATACAAAAGAATTTTTGTCGCTTGCATTGCCCAACTTGTCCAATGCTCCTCAACCACTGAATATAACAAGTTTAATTGAAGACGATAACAACCGGCTTTGGATAGGAACGCAAGCCAATGGGCTTTACCTTTATGATTTAAAGAGCAAAAAAATTGAGCATTTTCAACTACCCGACAATGGCCGGTTTGTGCGCAAAATTTACCAGGATAGTTTCCGGCGTATATGGGTAGGTACTTCGAAAGGGTGTTACATTTACAACGAAACAACCACCCGTTTGGACCAAATTAACTATCCCAAAGCTCTTATTTCCAATTCTATTGGTGCAATAATGGAAGACCGGAATGGGAAACTCTGGGTGGGGACAGAACAATTTTTAATGAACTTTTCGGCCAGGGCTTTTTCGTTAAATGAGGAATTTGATTATCAAATAATTGAGCATGGTGAATCCATAACCCGGTTAAGCTGCCCATCGGTAAATACCCTTTTTGCCGATCAGGAAAATAACATCTGGATTGGTACTGCTTGGGGAGGTGTAAATATGTTAAAAGGAACCACTGCAAAATTCCTTCTTTTCAAGCATAACCCCGACATGGAGAATTCCATACCAAATTCACCCATTACCGCAATATGCAGCGACGAAAGCAACACCTTGTATATTGCAACCATCGGGACCGATAAAGTAGGGCTTTGCTCTGTAAACCCGGAAACAGGAAAAACAATAGAACACCCAATAAACAAACTGCTGCCGGGTTATATATATCAATCCATTTTTATTGATTCCGATAAAAACCTTTGGATTGGAACCTATAATCAGGGCTTGATAAAAACCAAGCGGAACAGTTCGGGGTATGAGCAATTCAGGAACAACTCTTCCGATTCCAGTTCTCTCCCGGGAAATGATGTACGATCGATTTTTGAAAGCAAGGACCATACATTATGGATTGGAACCCAAAGTGGTTTAGCCCGATACAATAAAACCAAGGGTCAGATTTCAAGGGTTGAACTGGTTAAAAATAGAAATATAGCAATACGGACCATTAAAGAGGACACCAGTGGTCTGCTTTGGATAGGAACATACGGCGATGGGGCTCTTATTTATGACCCTAAAAACAATACAGTAAACGCTTCGCCCATTAATAATTCAATACATATCATCCATGATATTTTTATTGATGGGAAAACAGTATGGATGGCAACTAACGGAGAGGGTTTGGTTCGGGTTAATACCGATACAAAAGCAACTCGCTTCTATAATGATGTGGATGGTTTGGCCAGTAATTATCTTAATTCCGTGTTATGCGACGAGTCTGGAAATATTTGGGTTGGCCATACCAAAGGCATTTCCAAACTTAACCCAGAAACCAGTGAGATAGTCAACTTTAACTCCGTTGATGGCGTTCAAACCGGCGGTTTTTCGGAACATGCTGCCCTAAAACTCCCCAATGGATCCATTGTATTTGCAGGGTTTGATGGTATCAACATTTTCAACCCTTCCAATGTAATGAAAGACGATAAATGCCCACCAGTGGTATTTACAAAACTTTTAGTGTCCAACGAATTGGTGGTGCCATCTACCGATAAGCAAAGCACCTCCCCAATTACTGAAAACATTACACTTGCCACCCATATTGATTTAAAATACTACCAATCGGTATTCACCATTGAATTTATGGGAATGAACTACAACGCAAACCCTAAAATTCAATACGCCTATATTCTCGAAGGTTCCGATAAAGAATGGATTAACATTGGAACACAAAACAGTGTCACTTTCCGAAACTTGAGTGCTGGCAACTATACTTTCAAAGTAAAGGCATCTAGCCCCGATGTGGTTTGGGACGACAGCAATATTAAAACCATTGGTATTACTGCTCACGCACCATTTTGGGCTACCGGCTGGGCCTATCTTGTATATTATTTGCTATTGTTCACACTTATCTATTTTATTAGTATGTTCATTGTAATACGGATAAGGACTGCCAACAACCTAAAAATTGAACGAGCCCGCCGTGAAAAGGAAGAAGAGCTTCACCAGGAAAAACTGCAGTTTTTTGCTAATATTTCGCACGAACTCCGTACACCGCTCACTCTAATTTTTGGTCCTCTTGAAACAATGTACTCTGAAGAAGAGGATGAAGATAAGAAGTCGAATATTAAAATTATAATTTACAATGCCAAGCGATTGCTGGCTATGGTAAACCAGCTTCTCGACTTTAGGAAGGCAGAACGGGGGCAAATGAAGTTGAAAGTTCAATATGCCAATATAGTAACTATAATTAATGAAGTAATTATTTCTTTTAAAGATCTGAAAAAACAAAAGGTAATCAATATTGAATTTCCACACGACGAAGAAAAAATAATGGCTTGGCACGATGCGGAATTCATCAGCAAATCACTTATTAACTTAATTTCAAACTCTTTTAAATTCACCCCGCAAGGAGGTACCATAACTGTTTTGATTAGCCTAACTGCCGATGCCATTGGCCATCAGATGCTTTCAATTTCAGTTACCGATACCGGGAAAGGGATTTTAGAGAAAGATCTACCTTTTATTTTTGATAGATTTTACCAAGGTGATGAAAAAAGGAACCAACAACAAGGTACCGGTATCGGCCTGCATTTAGTCAAAAGCCTGATAGAACTTCACCATGGGACTATTGAAGTAGAAAGCACCCCCAATATCAAGACAATCTTTAAAATTACGATCCCTATTGATAAAAGTGCTTATTTGAACCAAGAATTTTACAATATTTCTGACGAAACCTATAAGCAAAAGCTCGATGTTTCTGGATTTGTTGATGCCGCAGAGGACGAAGATATTCATCAAATTGAAAAAAAGAAAAAGGACAACCGGAAAAAAATATTGATTGTTGAAGACAATGCTGATATCAGAAATTACATAAAAACCACATTGGGATCAAATTATGCCATTGAAGAGGCAGAAAACGGACTCATTGGTTGGGACCTGATTAATTTGCACGAGTTCGACCTAGTGATAAGCGACTTAATGATGCCTGAAATGGATGGCATTGAAATGTGCAAACGTATGAAAACTTCGGTTGAAACCGACCATATCCCAATTATCATGCTTACCGCCAAATCGGATATTGAAAACCGTATTGAAGGGTTGAGCCTGGGAGCCGATTCATACATAACCAAACCGTTTCACCCAGAGCACCTTAAAGTTAGAGTGATCAAGCTTATCGAGTTGCGCGACCTGCTAAAAGAACGCTACAGTAAGAAGATTTTATTAGGAGAATTGCATAGCTCTCAAAACGAAAGTGATTCACCCGAGGAGATTTTCCTGCATAAGGCTATTTCCATTGTTATGGAAAAAATGTTGGAATCGGAGTTTAATGGTGATGCCCTGGCTGCCGATTTAAACATTAGCCGCATGGGCTTACACCGAAAAATTAAGGCACTTACCGGCCAAACAACAGGCGAATTCATTCGTAACTTACGGCTAAAAAAGGCGCACGACTTGTTAACTATTGAAGGTAAAAACATTTCCGAAGTGTGTTACGAAGTTGGTTTTAACTCCCCATCGTACTTTACTACCTGTTTTGCCGATGTATATAAAATAGCACCGAGCGAGTATGTACGCTCTTTAAAAAAGTAGCTCAAAATTTTTCATAAAAAAACCTCTAATCAGATTAATGATTAGAGGTTTTTTTGTACCCAGGGCCGGGCTCGAACCGGCACGAGTGTTACCTCACTGGTGTTTGAGACCAGCGCGTCTACCTATTCCGCCACCTGGGCATTTGTTTTGGCTTGCGAATATAGAGCTTTTGTTTTATCCGACCAAATAATTCATTTTTTTTATTTTTCACAGCTCTTTAATCCTTAACCTCTTCATAGTCAATATAATCCCCTGTTGAACTGTCAAATTTTTTACTGCTTCCTGGTTTAAAATCAACAGTTATCTCTCCTTCTTTCTGATTTTTTGTGTTTTGTTGAGAGTTTTCTGCCCTTTTTACCATTCGTTTAACCCAAAATAACAAAAGCCAACGCCCCAAAATTCCTAATAAATAAATTACAAGTATAAAAATTAAAATAAACCGTAACATAAATAAATATCAATTAGTGATTAAAATAATAGCAATAATTAAATATAGCACCGAAGATATAATTTCAAAATGTTTACCCCTCAATTTACTAGTTTTTAAACCCCAAAAGTATCCTGAAATAACACCCAAAAAGAGAAGTAATATTCCCAAAAACAATCTGTCCAGGGCAATGAAAGCATTCCAAAACCAATTCCAACAAACAAAGAATTAATTGTACTAAAAAAGGTAAGAATTATTAAGCCTTGCTTATCAAGCGGATTAATAGCCCTTTTTGTTTTAGCTAACTTAAAGGCGTCGTACAAAAGCTTTAAGCCAAGTGTAAAAAATAACGATGCAGCATACCAATTCCTAAGCTCAGGTATAAAATTGCCAATTAATCCACCCATTAATACAGCCACATACAAAACAATTGATGAAATCGCCGCTACCAATAAAAGCTTTAATAATTCCTTAATTGAAAACTTTTGTTTTATAAAACTGGTTACAGAACTAAGTAAGAATAACTCTGCCGATAATATAAATGCTGCTGTTATATATAAATAAATTATCATCTTAATTCAGTTTATAATTGTAAAGGTATTGTTCGTCACCGCCAACAATCAAATTGTAGCCTTTCCCCAATTCAAGAAATCCTATGCTAAATCGGGTTATGCCGGGCAATGGAAAGCCTTTCAAAATTTCACCTTTGGTATCGAAAAGATAAATTTTATGTGCTTCTGCTTCAGTAATTCCTATGGCTGTTTGGTTTGTTGAAAAACGATAAAAAGCTGGTTTATGTTTAATTGGGGTGGAAAATGTTACCTCAAATTCCTTATTCCCTTTTAATGAAAATACGTTCAATTTTTTCCCATCTACAAAAACTAAATCAGGTGCTTTGTCACCAGTAACATCTTCAAAACTAAAATAATGATCTTTTGAAAATTCAGCGATATGCATTTGTTCTTCCTTGCCGTCAAAAAAAATAATGTGAATGGTTCCATCGGAACTGGTTCTTATGAGCCTACTCTTTCGGGTGGTGTTTCCACTTTGATATTCAAATAAGTTGTTTGGTGAAGCCCTAAATTGTTTTTCGAGGGTGAGCCGGCTAGTTCCCTTGCGGTCTAAAAAGTAAATACGCGAACTATCCGTCACAATTATATAGTCATTATTGTTATCCTTAATATGTTGAACCGGAGCAATTATAGGTTGATCAGTTCCTTCGAACTTAAAACCACTGACTAATTTACCTTTTATATCAAAACCATATACTTTTTTATCCTCAGCCGGTACAAAAATGCGGTAATCTTTTTGTTTATCGTAATCAACCAGTGTTAAAGATTTAACCGCCTCAAAGGGAAGAGTTATCGGATAATGCTCTACAAAATTCCCGTTTCTATCAATTAAATGAATTTGGGTGCGTGTATTAAATAAGAATTGCAATTTTCCATTTTTATAGTAATCAACCTGTAACACCTCTCCCATTATTGGCTCCTTCAGGTTTTTTTTCCACAATATCCTCCCCGATTTATTTATAAGATAAATGCTGTTTTTTGCATCTTGAACAAAGATTTCCTTTTCTTTAGTGGCGTGATTAATTACTAATTCAGGTTTGGCTGCAATGGATGTATCAAGGCGCGTTTCCCAATCAGCTTTTGCCTTTGAACTTCCTACGGGTTGATATTTAAAGAGCAAACTATTGTATATCATTTGGTTCTCATTCGAGAATTGCCATGCTACACCATAAAAATTCCGAAATTTTTTCTGATTCACTTCATAATAATCAAATGCTTTTTTATCTAACAAATCCAGTAAAATATCTCCTGCACCAACAAAGGAAAGGTACGAGTAGAAATTAACTTTGTTTGAAAGAAAATCGGAAAATTGGTTGAATGGCGCATCGTAAATTAACGTTTTTTGCAAAACATTGTTATGAATGGTTTTAGAAAGGGATTGAAATGATTCTCCAAAAATAATATATTCATCAAATATGGTTACATAATTTGCCTGACAGTCTTTAAACCACGGACCTAACAATCGGGTTGGAAAAAAATCAATCGGCATTTTATAAATAGGAAATTTGGTGTCATTATCAATTTTAAATTCCGTTTTAAACGCATCGATGGTAGTTTTATTCTTTTGACAATAGCTGTTCAATAATTTAAGAATAAATTCGTGGCCACTCCTATATCCTTTAGTGCGAATTAAGAATAGTGTTTCTCCTCCACTCAATGAAACCTGAGCCAATTCACCTTTAAAGACATCGTTTACCTGCTGGTCAAATCCTTCGCCAAATGTAGCCGTTATAAGCTGCCTATTAATTAAATACCGTTCATTTTGATTGGTCCGTTCCATATAATTCTGAAAATTTTGAAGGTATAGCTTATAATTGCTTAACCCAAACCCACAAAAGCTTTCAATGTTCGGTGGAAGAAATTTAATGAAATCAAGGTTTTGAGGCGTTTGGTCCTTAAACAAGGAATAAAAATGAGAGGAGTTTCCTGAATTGTTTGCAAAACCATTGAATACCATGGATTGATTTTTCAGATTTAAATCCAATTCAACCCATTCACCAACTTGGTTCATCCCTTTGTTTGAAATGGCATCGGTATTAAATAGTTTTGAAATTATAGTAGCCGATGTTTTATAATTAATATAAATGTTTGCATCTACATGATTTCCTGCCGTTTTTCTCACTTTTTGAAACCCTGGATCGGAATAAATTCCTACATCGGAAGCCACTTGCCTAATTGCATCCTGCAAAAGAAGCTCTGAGGCGCTTCCCATTAAAACGCCGCGGTTGTAACTATAATAAAAATTAGATTCCGTGCTCTGAAAATGGTTTATCTTTACCTGATCATATCGATACGAATTGATGCTTCCTCTTTTTTCGAGCTCCTTTTGAATGGCTTTTAATGAGCTATTTGATTCAAAATATCCTTCTACCGCAATTAAAAAGAGCACCTCATATTTTTTGTTTCCAACTTCATGAAATGAAAACACAAGGTTTTTAAAATTATAGTGCTCACGAATCAGGTTACTATTACTGGCAATTGAATCAAAAAAATAAAGATTGGAAAATATATCGTCAATTTCCTGTAAACCAGACAACTCGTGTATAAATTGATTTTTTTGTTTTATCGTTTGAATCAACCCAATTGGCTGGTTAATTTCAGCAACCAAAGCAGCGTTTACCGGAATGGCAGCAAATATTTCTACACTAGGCGCCTGTTTATTTTTAAGAAAAATATAAAATCCTATCGTTGCTCCTATAAAAAGAAAAAAGATGATAATAAACCCTGGCTTTTTATCCATTAACTCAAAATTTTCAAAGGTCAAAAATATAAAAATAAAAACGGGACATCAACTGATTGACAATTTCTTTGGGGTTTTTCTACCTAAATAGTTGCAAATAAAAACCTGTTGATTTTAACAAGATTCGTGAAAATCGAATTATCTGTTAAAATCAACAGGCTTACTAAAGAACTTTGCAATAAAATATTTTAAAATATCGTATATTAATTATTAATTATCAGCCGTTTAGTACGTTGCATTTCATTATTGATAACACTCAAAAAATATACACCTGTGTTAATCAATGGTTGATCAAAGGTTAGTTCCTTTATATTTGAACCGGCTATCCCTTCAAATTGTTGGGAATATATTTCACAACCATAGATATTATATAATTTTATGGTTGTTTTCCCACTTTTTTGCATCGTGAAATTAATGGTCAAATTATTTTTCATAGGATTTGGATATACACTCAGGTTTCCCCGGTTGTGTTCCTCAATTCCAACAAGCGGTTCGCCTCCAATGTTAACATTGTCAATATAAAGGTAATTTCCCCCATTACTTTTAATCTGGAATTTTACCCGTAAATGGTTGTTGTTTTTATAATTCTTAATATCAATTTTTTCCGTTCTCCATTGGGTTGCGCTTGGTTCAAATGAACTTGTTATATAGGTGCCCCCATTAGTAACTAATGATTTGCCACTTTTGATATACTTTACAATCCATTTTTTTCCACAATCCGGTGAAACAAAAACTTTTAATTCATCCATCGATTCACTATTCTTTTGGGCATAAGCCATATCAAAATAAATGTAATCGGGGTTTGCAACCGGGTTCAAGTTAATGTTACTGGTAATAACCGAATTGATAGTTCCCACTTCATTTGATTGGTTTTTAATTCTTAATGAAGTATTAACATTTGAAAACTTTTCCCAGTGGGCATTTCCTGCCTCCTCAAACTCCCAACTTTTGAACAAGTCATTTACATAATTCGGAAAATCAGCTTCTTCCATGTCAATTACTGTTGGTGCAATTATTCCGGAAAGGGTATCAGGTACAAATATCAGGTTTTCACGGGTAATGGTATTACTCCCCAAACCATTTACTACAGTAAGGCTTACCGGATAAAGTCCCGGCTGGTAATAGGTAATTTCAGGCGAGCTAACTGTTGATACTGATGGCTCTCCACCTTCAAATGTCCAGTTCCATTCAGTAATTTCATCTCCACTTGAAAAATCAGTAAATTGATAGGAAGTACCCGGACAAATAGGGTAAATATCCGATTCGATATCGGCAATGGGTGGGCAACCCGGATCAATATAATCGTTGCTTGTCCCTGTTTGGCTTAGGTTTTCGGGTGTCCACAAATATTTTCGTCCGCTAATTCCTGAATTTAAAGCAGCCCTCATTCTATCAACCTGGCCCTGAGTAAACATTGCTTCACAGGTTGAATAATCCATAAAATTCTGAACATTGGTTAAAAACCCGCAAGAAACCATACCTAAATTGCAATGCTGGTCAACTCCAATGGTGTTGGGTGTATCTTCCACATTATCGTCAATGCTGCAATTACTTTCTAAGCCAGGTTCGTTGGTACTTCCCCAAGGATGAGCCAGATTTAAATAATGCCCAACTTCATGACTCAAGACGTGCCCTGAAGAAACATACGTATAAATGGATACTACCCCATCTAACGCAGGATCAACGCCAGGATAATGCGACCAGGCAGCTGCGTTCCCCTCAATGGAACTTACGGTCCAAATATTCAAGTAACTTTGAGGATCCCAGCTTTTTATTGTGTATTTCAATGTATTGGAGGCATTATAGGTGAGTTCTGTCTCATAATAAACCACACCTGAGGTACAGGTTCCATCGGGAGTCAATTTTGCTAACCGGAATTCAATACTCGGATTTCCGATGATTGGTATAAAATCGTTCACAACGCTATTCAATTCCGTATTGTCAGCCCGATAATCAACATTCATTTGATCAATCCCCCATTGAATCTTTTCAATTGATATTTTTTCGCTACCATACTGGTGTAACACATGAAACACTACCGGTATTATAAGTGTGTCTGTACTCTGGTACTTACTTTTAATAAAATCTTGGGTAAAGGCCTCCAGTTCTACCCTTCTTTTCAAAATTTCAGGGTTTCGGACCACTTCAATGGAATCAAAATAATTTATAGCACATTTATGAATAGGTTGAGCTTTTAATCCAAACACTATGGATAAAATAAATAAAAGTAAAATGTTCTTTTTCATTAGTAGTAATTTTTAGTTCGTTGAATATATTTTTGATTATAAAAAATAGCGCCTCAAGCTAATTAGTGTCAATAAGAAAACTCTAATAATCAATAATCAAAAAAGAATCCCTCAAAGTTCCGAAATATTGTTCATACTTTGGGGTTCATTCTTTGGTGGATAATCAATATTATAATGAAGTCCTAAGCTTTCTTTCCGATTCTGCGCCCCTTTAATAATTAAATATGCCACATTTATTAAATTCCGAAGTTCACACAACGGTTGCGATAAGGTTGATTTTTTATATAACTCGTCCGTTTCTTCGAATATAATTTTAAGCCTTTTCATTGCCCGCTCTAACCTGAGATTTGAGCGTACAATTCCCACATAATTACTCATAATCATCTGAGTTTCTTTATAATTTTGTGTAATCAATACCATCTCCTCTGGCATGGTAGTACCTTCAAAATTCCATTCAGGAATCTCCTTGCAAATTGTTTGATTTTTAAAACATTCAATGGCATGCATGGCCGCACGGTGCGAAAAAACAACTGCCTCGCTCAAAGAATTGGAAGCCAAACGGTTTGCGCCATGCAAACCAGTTGATGCAACCTCGCCGGATGCATAAAGGTGCTTGATGTGCGATTCACCATTCAAATCAACTTTTACTCCTCCACACTGATAATGAGCCGCTGGTACAACAGGAATAAGATCCGTGGCAATGTCAATCCCCAATGAAAGGCATTTGGCTGAAATATTTGGAAAATGATCTTTCAAGGAGGCACCATCTAAATGCCGGCAATCAAGATAAACAAAATCATCCCCATAAAATTTTAATTCGTTGTCAATAGCTCTCGATACAATATCTCTAGGAGCCAAAGCTCCTCTCCTATCGTATTTTTGCATAAATTCTTTGCCTTGTCGGTTTCTCAAAATAGCTCCAAACCCCCTCATTGCTTCTGTAATTAAATAGGATGGCTTCTCAGTTGGATTATATAATGAAGTAGGGTGAAATTGAACAAATTCAATATTTTCAACAATTCCTTTAGCCCTATAAACCATGGCAACACCATCACCTGTAGCAATTTCAGGATTTGTGGTTGTTTGATATAGATTTCCGGTTCCACCGGTAGCAATCATGGTTTTTTTTGCTAAAAAGGTCTCAACCAACCCTTTTTCCATGTTTAGTACGTAAGCACCATAACATTCAATATTAGTGTTGCTTCTATGTACTGTCTTCCCCAGATGATGCTGAGTTAATAATTCTACCGAAAAATAATTTTCAAAAATAGTTATGTTTGGATGTGTTTTGACAAAATCGATAAGTGCCCTTTGAATCTCCCATCCGGTGTTATCTTTATGATGAAGAATCCTTTTTTCAGAATGTCCCCCTTCGCGTGCTAAGTCATACTGACCTGATTTGTTTTTATCGAATTGAGTTCCCCAGTCAATAAGTTCCTGTATCCTTTGGGGAGCTTCTTCCACAACAATGCGCACTACTTCTTTATTTGAAAACCGGTCGCCGGCTATATAGGTGTCTTCAATATGTTTTTCAAAATTATCAGGTAGGTAAGTTACTGCAGCAATTCCACCTTGTGCCAAGGCTGTATTGGTATCAGCTAATTTTGATTTGGTTACAATAGCAACTGTTCCAAATTCAGCCACCTTAATGGCAAACGATAACCCAGCAACCCCAGATCCTACCACTAAAAAATCAAATTCCCTTTTCACCGATTCCTTTTCTTTTTATTATCCTTCAAAAGTTTTTTCTCATCTCCATCAAGTTTCCTTTGTAATTTCTTCACATCTTCAGCAGGAGGAAGATTTTCTGGTACAATACCTCTTTGAGTGAGCATATTTCTAACTGCTAAATTATTATCAATATGTTCTCCTTCAATTTTTGATTGACCTTTTAAATCTTTACTTTGTACATTAAGTCCAGTCATTTCGGCAGCTAAATCTTTAGCTTTTATACTGATCGTAGGAAGAAAATCAGCGACTGGACGGCTATCAGGCACTCCCATTTTGCGTTTTAGCATTTGAGTATTTAACCTAAATAGAGCTTGATCGCCTTTGCTTCTAATTATCGCAAATCCTTGACTGTCAACCCCGCGTTCATATAGAATTCCCGAAAGTTGTTTTTCCGTTTGACTCAACTTTACACGAGCTTTTACACGTTCAAATTCTAATAATCGTTGCTCAACCATTTCAGCCCTACGGGTTTGCACTGCAAAATAATTTTGTGCAAAAGCAATTTCTTCTTTTCGGCTATCACCATTTTGAGCAATCAGATAGCAGGCATATCTTGTTAGAAGAATATCATCTATTTCTTTTTCAGCACCTTTTGGCATAGGTATCGTTTTCCTGATGTCAGGAAAATGATAATCCTCTTCTTCTCCGGCATTATTACATGCGTCTTTAGCTTTTTGGACTACTTTCTCAAAGTTCTCCCATTTGCTGTATCCTAATAAATTTTGCAATTCCCTTGCACTCCAACATTCCACACCCCCAAGCTCTGAGGCTGCGGCTTCAAATTTGGAAAATAAATTCTTAATTTCGTCAGACTTCATGTGGTTTTATTTTAAAGCCAAAATTTATTATTTTCTATTTGAATGATGCATAAAAATAATCAATATCCCTATTGTTTTGCTTCGAATCGTCCGCGGTGTCAGTTTTTTACACTTGACAATCACAATCATATATTTTGGTTCAAAATCAATCCATTCCTTACCCAAAAACTATGCAAAGGTAACTAATTATTCATTCTCCTATTCCAATAATCTAAATTTGACTTACCCTTCAACTATCGAAATTGAATGGTTCGTCATTTTTTAATGTTGCCATGAAATAAATTTTTAAATAGCCAACAATTCTTATATTTTTGGCAATTGTTTATTAAATAACCAGATATGGCTCAAGAGGATTTATTAAAAAAAATTATTGCCCATTCCAAAGAATATGGGTTCATTTTTCAATCGAGTGAGATTTACGATGGATTAAGTGCAGTATATGACTACGGACAATACGGTGCTGAACTTAAAAATAACATTAAAAAGTATTGGTGGGATTCCATGGTTCGCCTTCACGAGAACATTGTGGGAATTGATTCTGCCATATTTATGCATCCAACGGTTTGGAAAGCATCGGGTCATGTGGGAGCCTTCAACGATCCTTTAATTGATAACAAAGATTCAAAAAAAAGATACCGCGCCGATGTGCTTATTGAAGAGCATTTGGCTAAAATTGAAGCAAAAATTGATAAGGAAATTGAAAAAGCAATTGAAAAGTTTGGAGCTTCCTTTGATGAACCTCAATTCAGGGCCACAAACCAACGGGTTATTGCCAATCAAGAAAAAATTGATGCCATAAAAAAACGATTTGTGGCTGCTCTTGAAGCCGATAACCTAGTTGAACTAAAAAATATTATTGAAGATTGTGAGATTGTTTGTCCCATTTCCGGATCAAAGAATTGGACCGATGTACGCCAATTTAACCTGATGTTTGAAACCAAACTAGGTTCGGTGACCGATGAGGCAAATATAATCTATCTGAGACCGGAAACCGCTCAGGGAATTTTTGTTAATTATTTGAATGTTCAGAAAAGTGGACGGATGAAAATACCGTTTGGGATTGCCCAAATTGGGAAAGCATTTCGAAATGAAATTGTTGCCCGTCAATTTATTTTCCGTATGCGCGAATTCGAACAAATGGAAATGCAGTTTTTTGTTCGCCCCGGTGAGGAAATAGCCTGGTTCGAGTCGTGGAAAGCAACCCGAATAAAATGGCACAATGCCCTTGGATTTGATCCTAAAAAATACCGCTTTCACAATCACGATAAATTAGCCCATTATGCCAATGCCGCGGTGGATATTGAATTCGAATTCCCCATGGGATTCAAAGAGTTGGAAGGCATTCACTCCCGTACTGATTTCGATTTGAGCCAACATCAAAAATTCAGCGGTAAAAAAATGCAATACTTCGACCCGGAATTAAATGAAAACTATGTTCCTTTTGTAATTGAAACATCAATTGGTCTTGATCGCATGTTTCTTTCCATTTTATCAAATGCTTACCACGAAGAAACAATACAACAAGAAGACGGAAAAACCGATCAGCGCATCGTTTTGCGTATTCCCCCTGAATTAGCACCAGTAAAACTTGCCATTTTACCGCTTATGAAAAAAGATGGCCTTCCTGAAAAAGCAACCCAAATTTTAGATGAACTAAAATATGAAGTGAATTGCATTTATGAGGAAAAGGATTCTATCGGCAAACGGTACAGAAGACAAGATGCGATTGGAACCCCTTATTGTATCACGGTTGATCATGAAACCTTGCAAAACAATACGGTAACTATCAGAAACAGAGACACCATGGAACAGGAAAGAATCCCTGTTGAAAAAGTAAAACAGATAGTAATTGAAAGAACCAGCATGACCAATTTGCTTAAAAAAGTGAACTAATATTTTCAGTGCAATTAAGTCTCAAAAACGAGGTCTTAATTGCATTATTTTATATTTTTACTGCTTAGCCAAATCAAATTAAATACTATGAAAATCATATTCGCAACAGTATTCCTATTTGTTATTTATATAGGATCAACATTTTCGCAAAATCAGCCAATAAGCAAACCAGAAAAAGGGTATCGTTTTCAATACCGGATTAAAGGACCTGAATTTAAAAAGAGCGAAGTGCTTGAGTTAATGGTTGATGAATATGGCAATTATTTAGTGGCAACATTCAGAGGCGAAAAATCTTCTTATGTTTATTTAATAGTTTATAACCTGTATAGTTGGGACGAAAAATATAAAATTAAACTCGACGATAACCGATGTGAACTTTACAACAGTAGTTTTGATGAATCCGGAGAGTTTTTTTATGTTAATTATGACATATATCGGAATATGTTTAAAAAAATCAACCTTAAAACAGGCGAAATAACTAAAGTCGATTGTTCTGAGACACCCAAAGGATGTAATAAAATTGAATCCCAATTTTATAAGTTGGATGCCTATACAATTGGAGATAATTACTACATCTACCGGGATGAACAATTTGAAAACTACATTAAAGTATTGGTTAAAAAAGAAATGTATATACCTAAAGGTGATGAAGAAAAAACATCATCGAATTATGGGTTAAAAAATGCCTTGAATTTTGATCCGAAAAATGGAGGCGTTATTCAAATTACTCCTGCGGAATTGCGCGATTTAAAATCCGGGACTGAAATTAATGTAAATGGGATTCCCATTTTTTACGATCCATTGGCAATTGACCAAGCTGGAAAGGTAATTCCTTATACTCCAGAAGAAGGAGCTCCTTTCAAAATTAGGTTTACATTGAATGAACTAAACAAACTTGAAAAAAAAATAAGCTTTGTATATGACCATTTTGTTATCAAATTGGACTTAGATGCCTTAGAACAAGAAAAATTGAAGAATTAAAAAGCTAAATTATTTTACTATTTTTGATGCATGCATCGCTTATTTTACATATCGGTATTCCTGCTTTTTTTTCTGCATACATTTAAAGATGCATCCGCACAATGTGATCAAGCATTTATTGACCAATGCGCCTCAAATAGTGAAGTAAAATACATCAAACATTTCAGAATCCGCTTTGCTGATTGTAAAGATCAAAAAAACCGTTCAGAAGGCCAATTCTCCATGATGCTTAATAAAGGCAATCACTATCGGTTTCTGGTTTGTAACGATGCCTCAAAACCGGGTTCTACCATTATTGAATTATCCAGTGATTTTGCCAATTTTGGAGGAAACTACAATGCCGCCGAAGATAAAGAATATAAAGCCTTTGACTTTGTTTGCAGCAAAACAGGTCCCTATTATCTCAAACTTTTTTTCAAAAATGGGGCAGAAGGATGCGGAGTATGCGTGGTATCCTTGGTAATGGAGTAGTTATAATGTCGTATTTCTCTTCAAAAATTCTTATTCATAATCTACCTTACCTGTAAATCAAAATTGCCATAACTAACAAGAAATAGGTGCTAACTGATTAATTCTAGTTCCTTGCTGATTAGTTTTTCAACAATCTTAGTGTTACGTTTCAAAGCTTGTCCAAAGAATGTGTTATGTAAGAACACCAGACTCGCTGTCGGTAAATTATAATGATAAATGAATTAACAATTACTTCAGAATAACCCTCCAGTTTTACAGGATAAATTAGTACATTTAAATTGCCCGGTCCTTTAGGGCGGGGAAGCTGATAATGGAGAGGATTCGGGCTTTAGCCCAAACATTTCAAATGCAGAAATTTGTCCTGTTTTAAGTATAATTGAGTCCATTAAATTATACTTACCCCGAGGCAAATTTTCTTTAACCCATTTATATCCGGTTAGTTATGGGACTTCTTATTTAATTGCAACAAATTACTTTTGCTTAGCTCTATGTTGCTCTTGTTTTTCTGTTCGAAACTTTACCAACAAACATAGGAGTGAGCTCAGTCGAACCCTACCTCCAGATTTGGGGTCACCCTCAATATCCTTGGTATCAATTAATTTTTCGCTTTGACAGGCTCATACAGGATTTATACCCGATTGATAATTGGTAAGGTGAGAAAAAAAAAAGTCACCCTACTTTTGGTGACTTTTGTATCAAATTGTGCATTGAGCTTACTTACAATATTAGCATGGCATCGCCATAAGTGCCAAAATTGTATTTTTCTTTTATGGCTTCACGATATGCTTCGTTAAGCAAATCGTATCCGGCAAAAGCAGAAACCATCATCAATAAGGTAGATAGTGGCAAATGAAAGTTGGACACCATGCGTGATGCTACACTAAACTCATAAGGTGGAAAAATAAATTTATTAGTCCATCCGTCGTAAGGTTTTAAATATCCATAAGTTGAGACCGAACTTTCCAACGTACGCATAACGGTGGTACCTACAGCACATACATGTTTCTTTTTATCTTTTGCTCCATTCACAATATCCACGGCACTATCGGTAATAATAATCTGCTCCGAGTCCATTTTATGTTTGGTAAGGTCTTCAACATCTACCGAACGAAAATTTCCTAATCCTACATGGAGGGTAACTTCGGCAAAGTTTATTCCTTTAATTTCGCACCGTTTCAATAACTCACGACTGAAATGAAGTCCTGCCGTTGGCGCCGCAACAGCTCCTTCATGCTTGGCAAAAACTGTTTGATACCTATCTTTATCTTCCGGTGTTACATCACGTTTAATGAATTTAGGAAGTGGAGTTTCTCCCAAACCATATAAATTCTTTTTAAACTCTTCGTAAGGTCCATCGTAAAGAAACCTCAGAGTCCTGCCTCTGCTGGTAGTATTATCAATTACTTCAGCTACCATTAAGTCGTCTTCGCCAAAGTAAAGTTTATTTCCAATACGTATTTTCCTGGCTGGATCAACCAAAACATCCCAAAGCCGTTGTTCTCTGTTTAATTCCCTAAGTAAAAAAACCTCTATTTTCGCCCCTGTTTTTTCTTTATTACCATACAAACGGGCCGGAAATACTTTGGTATTATTAAACACCATCACATCATCCTCGCTAAAATATTCAATGAAGTCCCTAAATACTCGATGGTCAATTTTTCCGGTATGCCTATCAACAACCATTAATCGCGATTCATCTCTGTTTACAGAGGGATGCAAGGCTATCAGATTTTCTGGTAATTTAAAATTAAACTGAGATAATTTCATATACTTATTTTATGTTATATTTTCGAGGTCGGTTATACGTAACATTTTTAGTTTAGTTCCAAAGAATTTAATTTTTCTTCAAATTCTTTAATTCCCAGAGCATTTTCAACGGAGAAATCGCCTATTTTTGTACGACGCAAATCAATTAAATATGCTCCGGTTTGCAATGCAATACCAAAATCCCTGGCAAAAGCTCTAATATACGTGCCTTTACTACATAGTAACTTCAGAGTCACTATGGGAAGTTCGACCTTCATAATTTCAATACTATAGATTACAATTTTGTTAGGTTTAAGTTCAACATCCAATCCTTTTCGGACCGACTCATACGATCTTTTTCCATCAACTTTTTTAGCTGAAAAAACTGGGGGAATTTGTTCTATTTCACCAATAAAATTTGGTATCACTTGGTTCAATGTCTCTACTGTAACGTGCTTCCATTCATAAATTTTGTCTTCTTCCGTTTCTCTATCAAACGAGGGCGTTGTTGCACCCAATTTAATTGTGGCAATATACTCTTTTTGTTGCCCCTGATAGGTCTCAATCAATTTGGTAAATTTACCGGTACAAACAATGAGTAAGCCAGTCGCCAATGGATCTAAAGTACCGGCATGTCCTACCTTTATTTTCTTAACTTTCAGCTTTTTACTAATCAGGTATCGTACTTTATTCACAATATCAAAGGATGTCCATTCTAATGGTTTATCAATAAGAATGAGTGCTCCTTCTTGAAAATCAATGCTTTTATTATCGTTTGTAAACATAGATTTAGTCTTGAGAATTGGCATGATATGGTCTTTTTCTTGCGTCAAGTCAAGAAATAAACCAGTTACCACTTTTTAGTATGATTGTTAATTTGATTTTGGTTTTTTAAGAATGGCATAGATTTCAAATACAAATCCACCAAAAACCAACAAAGGAGCCAGCGTTATTCTTTGAAAGTTGAACATGGATTCATTAAATACTTTTGGATCGTCGGACTTACCACCAGCCATAAGGATGAAACCAAAAATAATGATGGCTAAACCAATTCCCATTAAAATATAATTGCTTTTCTCTAAAGCAAAATCAACTTTACTGTTTTCTTTAAGGGTACTCATAGTATTTAGATATTTTTAAAAGTACAAATCGCTACTTCGTGAACGCAAGTATTTGTTTACTGCAAACCAAGTTGAAATATAAACCATAGCCATTCCAATAACAAAAACACAGCCGAATAATAGCGCAATGGTGTCAATATCATTTAAAATTGCCAATTCAGGCAATTGAACTTCAATTAAATAAATAACGCCACCCAATAAAAGGTATGTAATAAAAATACTGTAAAGGGCGTGAGTTATACTTTTTGCAATAAAAGGAGCCCGAACAAAGCGGTGAGTGGCACCAACTAATTGCATCGTTTTTATTAAAAAACGCCGGGCATAAACCGATAACCGAATGGTATTATTTATAAGCGACAAGGATATTAATAATAATAATCCGCTAAATGCAAATAGAACCAGACTTATTTTTTTTATGTTCTTGTTTACAATCTCAACCAATGATTTTTGATAAGATACCTCTTTTACCTGAGGGTAACTCATTATTATTTGTTCAATTTTTTTTACACTATCTAAGTTGGCGTATTCAGCAAATAAACGCACTTCAATTGATGGCATCAGGGGATTGTATCCTAAAAAGTTAATAAAATCCTCCCCCAATTCTTCTTGAAGTTCCTTGGCAGCCCGTTCCTTTGTAATATATTCTGTTGATTTCACGTAATTGGAAGCATCGAGATTTTTTTGTAATCGTATCATGTCCACTTCTCTGATAGTGTTCTCAAGAATAACGGTAAAACCAATGTTTTCTTTTACGTGGCGTGAAAGTTTTTGACCATTCAGCAACAAAAGACCCATGATACCAATAATAAACAATACCAGCGAAATACTAATTATGGAGGTCAGGTATGAACTCCGAAGCTTTCGTTTTGATATTTTTTGTTCCCATCGGCTCATATTCTTTTTTTCAAGTGTGCAAAGATAATACAAAATTCCACTGGGTGGCTTTTAGATTAAATTAAAATCCCAACCTTAAACTAACGAGTAAAGAAAGGGAAATTAGTTTTTGTTTTGCAAATTGTACGTTGTTTATCAGCAATTTCAAATCTTGTAATGGGTTATAAACTAACACCTTTTCTTTCCTTTAGAATCCACTGAACGAATAAACCTAAACAAAGAATTAGTAAAATGAAAGAGCTTGCATACGATATGGTATTCCCAATTTTATAAGCTTTTGGTTCAAACTGCCATTCAATTTCATGAACCCCTTGAGGCACCACCATGGCTCTTAAAACGTAATTTGCCCTGAAATAATCTGCAGGTTTTCCATCAATGGTTGCATTCCATCCTTTTGGATAATAAATTTCAGAAAAAACAGCTACTCTTGGTGAATTACTCTTTGAACTGTATTTTAAATAGTTTGGTTTATAAACCTCAAGTTTAATAGTTGCTGTTGTGTCAATTTCATTGGGTTGGGGTTGTATTAAAGCAGCGAATCTTTTGTCCACAATTGCTTCTTCCTTTGGATTGAAAGAACCCAATGCAGCTATTTCCTGATCCGCATTATCGACCAATTTGGTTGAATTTACAAACCACACATTTCCCAAAGCTCCTGAATTATATATTGGAAAATTTTCGGGGTTGATAATAATATATTTTGTATTCAGCATATTTAAAACCGTTTGACCGGAAACGGCTCCATAAAAATCAGTTTGATTGGGCTGTTGCAGATTTTTGATAATGGCTTGCATCTCAGTAAAAAGATGATAATCAATTAATTCCTGATATCTGCGCATTTTTGCACCATGATACCCTCCAATTGATTTGTGGTAATGAGAGGTGGTAGCATCATTAAACGTGCTCACCGTAAGATTCAGTACCCTAAAATCGGGATCCTTATCTTTTAAAATGAATTGATCGGCTTTGGTTGGGTTAAATGATTCGGTGAATTGCTTTTTTGTAACAAAATGGTCGTTGTTTAAATAGCGTTTGTTAATAGGCCACATATCAAATAAAAGCAAGGCAATTAATACAGGATAAAAGTAAATGGGCTTAATTTTTTTATGATAAACCAACCATAAAAGCAAGGCAGCTGCAATAATAAATCCAAAAGAACGAAATGCATCACTTTTAAGCAGCATTTCTCTGTCGGATTGCAAGGCAGTGGCTATCATGTCTTGCATGCCTGAATCGGAGGGGGCTGTATAATTAAATGCACTTGAAAATAATCCAATTAGTAAACTTAAGCCGGCTGTAATTCCGGTTGACCAATATAAGAATTTAGTGAATTGCGCTTTTTCAACTTCGCCTGAAAGCACTTTAACAACAGCCAATATAGCCATTAATGGCATTGCAAATCCTGCAATAACCAAGGTCATTGATACGGTTCTAAATTTATTGTACCCGGGGAAATAATCTAACACATAATATGAGAATGGATTATTATAAATGCTTTCTGGGAGTACTGCAGCTATTACAAATCCAGCAACTACCAAAATGCCGGCAATAATGAGATACCTTTTTTGTGCCTTTTTATCGGCTTTAGCATAAATAGATTTTAATGAAACAATTAGTCCGGCAATTATCAGTCCGTATAATAGCAAATCGCCGGTCATTAAGTTTCCACCCCATGAAAGGACAATGGAAATCACAGTAATGGCTATTAGCCAAGTTCGAATAGGGCCGCGTAAAATAAAAATGCCGAGTACAAATAAAAAGCAAACAATGGCACCTACATAAACAGGGCCTGAGGTCATGGGTTGGGTTCCAAAATAGATAGCTGAATTAACAAATTGTTTTGCTTTATTTTTTCCATAACTCTGTTCAATCAATCTATAGGTCTGTGTTTCCTTTCCTAGAATTCCAGATGTACCTCCACCTTTAAAATTTGGAATCAGTAAAGTTAGGGTTTCATCTATTCCATAACTCCATGAGGTGGCGTAATCCTTATCAAGTCCTGAGGTTTGATTGGTTTCATTGTGCGATAGTTCAGAAGGCCCCCTTATTGAGTAGTTTCCATATTCATAGGTTGTATAAATACTGGTAATGTTTACACCTAAAGCTAACAAAACTCCTGCTAAACTATAAAGGAATGATTTTCCAAATTCAGCCCATGCATTTTCTTTGTAGGCCTTATACAACCATATTATTCCGAAAATCAGAACTGCAATTAGGGTATAATAGGTAATTTGAAAATGGTTTACTCGTATTTGCAGGGTTAAAAAAATTGCCATCAACAGCGAACCCAGAATTGGTTTTTTATTAAATGCCAAATAAACACCCGCTAATATAGGTGCCATGTAACCAAGTGCAAAAGCTTTTGTACCATGCCCGGCCTGAATAATTATAAATAAGTAGGATGAAAAAGTGAAGGCAACAGCACCCGCAACAGCTAACCATGGACGAACCCCAAAAACTAACAAGGCAAGGTAAAATCCTAACAGATAAAGAAAAACCTGCGATAGATTTTCATTTTTCCAAATTGTGATAATGCGGTGTACATGTCCAAAAACTTTATCTCGTATAGGAGTGTTTAAATATGTTGGCATTCCACCGAATAAACTGTTTGTCCAAAGAGTAGTTTCACCGGTTTCTTTTTTGAACTCATTGGCTTCGTTTGCAATGCTCGTATAAACACTATAATCATGTCGTTTTAATTCTTTACCCTTAAATATAGGTGAAAGATACACCATTGTTAGACTTAAAAAGAATGCTATAGCCAATAAATGGGGTAAAAATTTCTTAATTACGGATGAATTCATATATGTGATTTTTTCAAATTTAGCTGATAAAATGCAAACCTACATATTTTTTTAAACAATACATAGTTTGTTAGTTTTCGCAACAGGGCAACCGCATTTAAAATCCCGATAGGGATTTAATATGAATAGCCCCGGGTTTTCAACCCGGGGTAAATGGTTTTGTTGTACAAAAACGGCGCAAGCATTGAAAATTCATGGAAAATAAAAAGAAACCATGCGCCGAAAATGGAAATTTAAAATTGAAGTTCTTAAATGCGGTTGCCCTGATTTTCACAAAAAAGTATAATAATTATTCTATCAAATTATTTCATTGAAATAAGGTAGTAATTTGTAGTTATCTGAAAATCTCCAAAATAAGATATTGCACCTACGTGCTAAAATTATAGCGTGTATTTTAGCGTGTATTTAAATGAATGACTATTTTTGGCTTTCTAAATGGGATAATATACAATTCTATTGTTTGAATTATTGCTGTGTATTTACCCCTTTTAAATATTTAAATAATACAATGTCAACTACTTAACTCACTTTTGCATCTATGCGTAAAATAAATTTTCGGGGTTTTTTTAAAGGGATTTTCTTTCTTCTTAGGCTCGATATATGGTATCCAACAAAAATATTATTGCATTTGAGTCATACCAGTATGCTTTCAAAATGGATCCGTAAAAACGCCAGCCATGAATTTAACGATTTTTATACTCCTAAATTATTTTACAACAAACGTCTACAACTATTTGAATATGTTATAGATAAGTACATTAAAAATGTTCCGGTTGATTATTTTGAATTTGGAGTTTCAACAGGAGGTTCGTTTCGCTGGTGGGTTGATAAATTAAAGAATGAAGGGACTAGGTTTTATGGTTTTGACACATTTACAGGTTTGCCTGAGGCTTGGGGACCCTATAAAAAAGGCGATATGGGCAACGGGAATGAGCCGCCTGTGATTGAAGGAAACCGACATTTCTTTTATCAAGGATTGTTTCAGCAAACACTTATTGGTTTTTTAAGCACTTATAAGCAGGGTAAACCTAAAATTGTGCACATGGATGCCGATATTTATTCAAGTACCTTATATGTGTTAACTTTAATTACCCCGTATTTACAAAAAGGCGACATTCTATTGTTTGATGAATTTAATGTGCCAATGCATGAATTTAAGGCATTCACCGAATGGGCTAATTCATTTTACATTGATTATGAGGTGATTGCATCGGTTAATAATTATTACCAAACAGCCATTCGTATTAAATAATATAAAAATGTTAAATAACAAATCAGTATTAATAACAGGTGGAACAGGATCATTTGGAAAAAAATTTGTAGAAACAATCCTTTCCCGATTTCCAGATGTTAAAAGAATTGTAATCTACTCGCGTGATGAGTTAAAACAATCAGAACTTAAGCAGAAGTATCCTGAAAAAGAATATAGACAATTACGCTATTTTATAGGTGATGTAAGAGATAGGGAAAGAATGATACGTGCCTGCGAAGGTATTGATGTTATAATTCATGCTGCAGCCATAAAACAAGTAGATACTGCTGAATACAATCCTGAAGAATGTATAAAAACAAATATTAATGGGGCTCAAAATGTGATTGACGCGGCTTTAAAATGTGGTGTGAAAGAAGTTGTAGCCTTATCAACCGATAAAGCTTGCGCTCCCATAAATCTTTACGGGGCTACCAAGTTGGTTTCCGATAAATTATTTACTGCTGCAAATAATATAAAAGGCTCGCGCGACATTCGTTTTAGTGCGGTACGATATGGCAATGTTATGGGTTCACGCGGATCGGTAATACCCTTTTTTATGAATAAAAGAAAAGAAGGAGTGATTCCAATTACGCACAATGATATGACACGATTTAATATTTCGCTTCAAGCAGGTGTCGATTTGGTTATGTTTGCCATTGAAAATCATTTGGGTGGAGAGATATTTGTTCCTAAAATTCCGTCGTACAAAATATTAACCTTGGCTGAAGCAATTGCACCCAATTGCAAGCTTATTGATGTTGGAGTTAGACCGGGCGAAAAATTACATGAAGAGATGATTACCGATACCGATTCATTAAATACCATTGATTTAGGTAAGTATTATGCCATTCTTCCTTCAGTTTCATATAGCCATCAAGAGGAGGATTTTATCAAACACCATAATGCAAAAAAAGTACCCTTTGGGTTTAAATATAATTCAGGAACCAATTCAGAGTGGGAAACGGTTGAATCATTAAGGAAGCTTATCAAAGAACATGTTGATCCAAATTTTGAAGTTTAGATTATGAAGCCAATACCATACGGTCGCCAATTTATTGATAAAACAGATGAAGATGCTGTTATGGCAGCATTGCAATCGGATTTTATGACACAAGGGCCTCGCATTGCTGAATTTGAAAAAGAATTTGCAGAATATGTGGGTTCCAACTATGCCGTGGCTGTATCAAATGGTACTGCGGCGTTACACCTTTCCGCAATGGCAATTGATGTGCAACCCGGTGATAAAGTAATAACTACCCCAATTACTTTTTCGGCGAGCGCCAATTGTGTTAGATATTGCGGTGGGGAAGTTGTATTTTGCGATATTGATTCGGAAACCTTTACCTTAAGTATCGAAAAATTAACGGAAATACTTAAAGCCTCGCCCAAAGGAACCTATAAAGCTATTATTCCTGTTGATTTTGCAGGTTATCCTTGTGATATGGAAGCGATATATAAACTTGCCAAGGAATATGAATTTAAAATTATTGAAGATGCTTGTCATGCGCCGGGAGGATATTTTATTGATTCGATAAATGAAAAACAAAAATGTGGCTCAGGTAACTTTTCCGATTTGACCGTTTTTTCATTTCATCCGGTAAAACATATTGCCTGTGGAGAAGGCGGAATGATTACCACCAACAATGAAAGTCTTTACAAAAAACTATTATTATTAAGAACGCACGGTATTACAAAAGACCCTGACAGCTTAATTGAAAACCACGGGGGTTGGTATTACGAGATGCAAGAATTGGGTTATAATTATCGCTTAACTGATATGCAAGCCGCATTAGGCATTTCGCAATTGGCAAAACTTGATTGGAGTGTTGCCAGAAGAATTGAAATTGCTGAAAAATACGATGAGGCGTTTAAAGGAACCAAGGTAAAAATTCCCAAAAGGGCTAGTAATATAAAACATGCCTTTCATCTTTATGTAATACAAGTTGATGATAGACTTGGTTTATACAACCACTTAAAACAGCATCAAATTTTTGCTCAAGTACATTATGTACCCGTTCATACAATGCCCTATTACAAAAAAATAAAAACCTATTCATTGCCAATTGCAGAATCATATTATTCGCGATGTTTAAGCATCCCCATGTTTCCAACACTTACTGCGGAGGAGCAAAACTTTGTGATTGAAAAAGTATTAGAATTTTGTAAATGAAAAATATAATAAGTACCAGTAAATATGAAGATTAAGAGAATTGATATACAAATTAATTAAATAGTTTTTAGAATATGGGAGAATTTAAAACACAACAAGAAAATTTCTGGGCTGGAAGTTTTGGGGATGATTATATTAATCGTAATAATAGTCCTGAATTATTAGCTTCGAATATTAATTTTTTTTCGAATGCATTTAAGCATGTTGGACGCCCCAAATCAATTATTGAATTTGGAGCCAATATTGGTATGAATCTGCGGGCTATTAAGTATCTTTTTCCAAATGTTGTATTAAATGGAATAGAAATAAATAGTACCGCCGCAAGCGAATTGTCAAAACTAATTGGCGATAATAATGTATTTAATGGTTCAATTTTAGATTATTCAGCAACGCAAAAGTTCGAAGTAGTATTAATTAAAGGAGTTTTAATCCACATAAATCCAGAAATGCTATCGGTTGTTTATGAAAAATTGTATCAATCGAGTTCTAAGTTTATTTTTATTGCTGAATATTATAACCCTACACCGGTTACAGTAAATTACAGAGGGCATTCTGATAGGCTTTTTAAAAGGGATTTTGCAGGTGAAATGTTAGATTTATATTCGGATTTAGTTTTAGTTGATTATGGTTTTACATATAAAAGGGATATTTCATTCCCTCAGGATGATGTAACTTGGTTCTTATTAAGAAAAGAAAATTAATCATAGCCAAAGAACAAAATATTTTAATTGAAAAAGCATTAGAATTTTATAAATGAAGAACTTAGCAATTATACCTGCAAGAGGTGGAAGTAAAAGAATACCCCGCAAAAATATAAAACCTTTTTTAGGTAAACCCATAATTGCTTATTCTATTGAAGCAGCTATTAATTCCAAGCTTTTTGATGAGGTAATGGTTTCAACTGATGATGATGAGATTGCAGAAGTTGCAAAAAAGTACGGTGCTAAAGTGCCTTTTATGCGTAGTGTTAAAAATTCGGATGATTATGCAACAACAGCCGATGTTTTGTTTGAAGTACTCGATAATTATAATTTGAAGGAGTTTGATTATGCCTGTTGTATTTATCCAGGTGCGCCAATGATTACAAAAGTTACCTTAAGTGAAGCCTATGATAAACTTATTAGCCACAATTTTGATTCCGTTTTTCCGATTGTTCAATTTAGCTATCCTATTCAAAGATCGTTGAAGGTATTTGATGCTAAAGTAAGTATGGTTTACCCAGAATATTTAATAAGCAGGTCACAAGATTTAGAAAAACGTTTTCATGATGCCGGACAATTTTATTGGTTTTCAATACTAAATTTTTTGAAAATAAAAAGCTATTTACTGAAAACTCAGGTTTCATTGAATTAAACGAATTGGAGGTTCAGGATATTGACTCAGAAACTGATTGGAAACTTGCAGAGTTAAAATATAAATTGCTTGAAGAAAAAAAATATTAATTTGAAGTGAGCTTACGAATAGCTAAAACCAATAATTATCAAAAAAATTAAAATACTTATCAATAATAAAAATCTTATGCAAAAAATTAAGGTACTTTCAGGAGCAAGTGTTAGTGAGCAAAAGTTACGAGAGGATTTTATAAAACTTTATCTAGAATCACCAATTATAGATGAAGAAAAAATGCAAAATATCGGGTTGTTTATTAATAGGATGAGTTTGTCAAGAATACTGTTTATGCATGAATTGTATCAGAAAATTATTAATGTGCATGGAATAGTAGTAGAATTTGGTGTTCGATGGGGGCAAAACCTTGCTCTTTTTTCTAATTTTAGAGGTATTTACGAACCCTATAACTACAATCGTAAAATAGTGGGTTTCGATACTTTTGAAGGTTTTCCTGAAGTTACAAAAGAAGATGGGGAGTATAACTTGGTTGGTAATTATGGTGTGACTGAAAATTATGAAGCATATTTGAATAAAGTTCTGCAATGTCATGAATTGGATAGTCCAATTTCTCACAAAAAAAAATTTGAATTAATTAAGGGAGATGCTACTTCTACTTTTGGAAAATATCTTGTAGATCATCCAGAGACAATTGTATCATTCGCATATTTTGATTTTGATATATACAAGCCTACAAAGAGTTGTTTAGAATTGCTAATGAACCGTGTTACAAAAGGGTCGGTAATTGCTTTTGATGAACTTAATTGCCCAGAATTTCCAGGTGAAACTATAGCCCTAATGGAGGCTGTTGGATTGAAAACATATTCAATAAAAAGAACACCCTTAAACCCCCTAATATCTTATATTGTTATTGATTAGTAAAGTGCAAAATATGCATCATGAATAAGCGGAGAATAATATTCAGGGCAGATGGAAACTCAGAAATCGGTTTGGGTCATATAATAAGAAGTCTTGCTTTAGCCGATATGCTAAAAAAAAACTTTGAATGTGAATTTGCTACGAGATTTTTAACTGATTTTGTAAAAGTAGAAATAAATAAATCCTGCACCAAAATATACCATTTACCTGAAAGTGAACAAGAACATTACGATTATTTTTTAGAAAAAATAAAGGGTGATGAAATCGTGGTTCTGGACAACTATTTTTTTTCAACAAATTACCAGAACAAAATAAAAGAAAAAGGGTGTAAACTTGTTTGTATTGATGATATGCATGACAAACACTATGTTGCTGATTTAGTTATAAATCACTCACCGGGTCTATCTAAAAAAGAATTTTTATGTAAAAGTAGCACTAAATTATGTTTAGGATTGGATTATGTACTTCTTAGAAGTCCCTTCTTAGAACAAGCAAAAAAAAAATCACAAATAAAAGAAATTAATACAGCTTTTGTGTGTTTTGGGGGCAGCGATTCTTTAAATTTAACGTGCAAAGTTGTTAAATTCTTAATTCGGTTTATTTGGGTAGAAGAAATAAATGTACTTATAGGTGATGCGTACAATTACAAAAATGAATTAGATGAATTAATTCGGGACTCACAAATAATTAATTTGTATCAGAATTTAGATAGCTTCGGTGTTATTCAATTAATGCAAAAATCAAACTTTGCGGTTGTGCCTGCAAGCACTTTGCTTTTTGAAACACTAGCTGCTAAGCTACCTGCAATTACTGGGTATTATGTTGATAATCAGAAACAATTTGAAAAAGATATTTCTGAAATTAACAATGTTGAATCTGTTGGAGATTTTGTTAAAATGAAATATATTACCTTTGCAAATCGAGTAAATTCATTAAAAAAGAATTATACTTTTGAAATTGATTGCATTGATGGTAGATCAGGAGAACGGTTATTAAATATTTTTGAATCGTTATAAAATTAGTAATGGATAATTTAATTAAGGTTAAAAAAAATAGATTTGGTTATTATGAGGTAATTGATAAACCAACTGAAGAAGAATTATCAGAATACTATTCTCAGAAATATTATCAAACGGAGAAAGGAAGCTATCAAAAAGAATATTCTGAAGATGAGCAACTATTTTTTAATAACAAGCTTGAGCAAAAATATGCGATAATTAAAGATTTAATCAAAAGTGAAGGTGATAACTCGTTACTAGATGTTGGATGCGGGGAAGGATGGGCTTTAAGTTTTTTTAAATCTAAAAACTGGGAGGTTACAGGAATTGATTATAGCGATTATGGTTGCAATCATTTTCATCCAAAATTAATTAATAATTTAATTATTGGGGATATCTATGAAGAACTTGAAAAATTGGAAAACAGGAATAAAAAGTTTGATTTAATATGGTTAACTAACGTACTGGAACATGTTATTAACCCGGAAATTTTAATTGAATCTTTTAAAAACCTTCTGAATAACGATGGTGTATTATTAATTCAAGTACCCAATGACTTTTCACTTGTTCAAACAATCCTTTTAGATAGAAAATGTATTAGTAAACCATTTTGGATAGCCTTGCCTGACCATTTATCTTACTTTTCAAAAGATGGCCTTGTTAATCTGCTTTCATCAAAGGGGTTTAGTGCTAAACGTATTACTACTGATTTTCCTATCGACTTTAATTTGTTTAATCCTGAAACAAATTATGTGGAAAATAAGAAATTGGGCAGAAATGTTCATCTTTCAAGAGTTGCCATTGAGAACATGTTCCACGATATTTCAGTTGAAAAAACAAATAAATTGTATGAAACATTGGCTTCTATGGGATTAGGAAGAGAGATAATTGGGTTTTTTAAAAAAAAGTAAATGGAATTACATAAAAATATAACTATTGGTAAATTAAAATTTAAAAATTTTATCAACTTGAATCTGGAAGAAAATATTGAGGTTTTAGGCTGGAGAAATGATGATAGAATAAAAAATATGATGTTTACAAAGGATATAATATCATTATCGAGCCATTTAAACTTTATAGATGCTCTTAAAAGCTCTTCGACAAAGCTTTATTATATAGTTGAATACGCAGATGCTAAAATAGGAGTTGTAGATTATTATGATATTGAGGTTGATTCTGCATATTGGGGGTTCTACCTTAATCCAAATTTACTGAATAGCTCTTTTGGGGTTTTGTTGGAATATTATGTACTTGAAATAGCGTTTGGTTTATTAAAGATTGAAACCCTTTATTGTGAAACGCTGAAAAAAAACGAGCGAGTTCTTAAAATGCATACCGAATTTGGCTTTATTGTTGACAAGCAAATAGATGACTCTATTCATACAAGAATAAGTAAAGTAGATTGGGAGAAAAAAAGAGTAGATTTTGAACCACTAATGCGCATGTTCTAAAAATAATAATAATGAACTTTCATCACATAGGAATTGTTTGTAAAGACATAGAATTTGCAACAAAAGAATATCTTAAAATACATCAAAATTCAAATCTATCAGAAATTGTTTTTGATGAACTTCAAAATGCAAAATTGCGCATGATTACGAATGAAGATGGTTTACGTGTTGAATTTATTGAAGGCCCATCATTTACAAAAATGTTGATAAAGGGAATCTCATATTATCATATTTGTTATTCAGTTAAGAGTATTAAAGTTCAAATTGATATGCTCATTAAAAATGGAGCAATTTTAGTATCAGATTCAAAACCTGCTATCTTGTTTAACAACAAAAAAGTAGCGTTTCTTTTTGTTTCTTATGGTTTAATAGAATTACTTGAGGAAGAATGAAAATAGCAGTACTAAGTAATGTTAATTTAATGCCAATAAAGTCTTTTCTTAACAAGAAGGGATTTACAGATGTTAATTTCTCAGAATATGGTCAATATCATCTCGATCTTATTAGCCATGATTCTGAAATACATAAATTTCCGCCAAAATATCTATGGCTTCATATAGATGCCGATATTCTGTTAAATTCAGAATTGAATCAATTACCGAGCGTAAACATGATAAATGATGTAGATGATATTTGCATTGCTCTTGAAAACTATTCTAAACTTCATACTTTAACACAAATAATTGTATCCTCATTTGAATTATCGAACGCTAACTTCATTAATTATTTGGAGTTTAACTCAGAGTATTCTTTCCGAAAAATTGAAGAGGGTATAAATGCAAGATTATTGGAATTAGCTAAAATTAACTCCAATATTTTTATTATGAATTTTGGAAAAATAGTCCGTCAATTTGGATTTAATAATTTAACTAATTCTAAATTCTGGTACTTGGGTCGCATAAAATATACCAATCAATGCTTTGAAGAATTTTCAAAAGAAATTAACTATATTATTAGAGCAATTGAGGGTAAGACAAAAAAAGTATTAATCTTGGATCTAGACAATACTTTGTGGGGAGGAATTATTGGTGAAGATGGGATGAATGGAATAATGCTATCTGAGGATGGTGAAGGAAAAATATATCGTGATTTTCAACAAAAAATAAAATCGCTAAAACAACTTGGTGTCATACTTGCAATTTGTTCAAAAAATAATATTGAAGATTCAAATGTTGCTTTCAGTCATCCGATGATGGTACTAAAGAAAAATGATTTTAGTAGTGCTAAAATAAATTGGGAAAGTAAGGCTAAAAATATTAGTGAAATAGCTGAAGAATTAAGTCTAGGATTAGACTCATTTGTTTTCATTGACGATAATCCCCGTGAACGGGCTATAATAAAACAGAGTTATCCTGAGGTTGAGGTTCCAGATTTTCCAGTTGATATTACCGATTTAAATAGTTGGTTTACTGAAATTATATATGAATATTTTGGCAAAGTCACACTTTCCGATGAAGATAGAACTAAGTCAGAGCAATATGAGAGACTAGCTGCAAGAAGTATTGAAAAAAGTAGCCTTAATTTAGATGAATTTGTAGCAAGTCTTCAGATACGTTTAAATGTAGATAATCATCCTGTTAATCATTCAAAAAGATTGTCCCAATTAAGCCAAAAAACAAATCAATTTAATCTTACAACTCGAAGGTATAGTGAAACTGAAATTCTAGATTTTTTGAAAAGCGAAAAGCATATTGTTTTTGCTTTAGAATATGAGGATAAATTTGGTAAAGAAGGAATTGTAGGCGAGGCTATTGTTGAAGTTTCAAATAATATTGCAATTATTGATACCTATTTGTTGAGCTGTCGAGTAATTGGGAAAAACGTTGAATACAACTTTTTAAGGGAGATTGGTATATTTATTTCTGAAAAATTTCCTGAGATAGAAACAATTAGAGGTTGCTTTATACCTACCTCAAAAAACATTTTAACCAAAGATTTTTACCTTAATGCGGGATTCATTGAAGGTGAAATTGAAAATGAATTTTATATTAAAATTAAAGATCTGATTAAATAAACATACAAAGAAATGGATAGAAATGAATTACTAGTTAAAATACTTGATATCTGCCTTGATATTTTTGGAGTTGATATTCATGAAAATACAAAAAGAGAGGATATTGATAGTTGGGATTCTTTAGGTCATCTTCGATTAATGATGAGCATAGAACAGTCATTCGAAGTGAAATTCAGTATGAGCCAAATACCTGAACTTGATTCAATAAAAAAAATAGTTGAATCCATCATATTGTTGAAAAAATAATAATTTAAATGGAGAGAATATTTATTATTGCGGAATTATCTGCAAACCACAATGGTAGTTTCGAAACAGCTCTTAAAACAGTAAAAGCGGCCAAAGAAATAGGTGCTGATGCCATTAAAATTCAAACCTATACGGCTGATACAATTACATTAGATTGTAAAAAGGCAGATTTTAGGATTAGTAATGGTGGATTGTGGGATGGCTATTATTTATATGATTTATATAAAGAAGCCTACACACCTTGGGAATGGCAAGCTGAAATTTTTAAATTAGCTAAAGAGGAAGGAATTATCTGTTTTTCATCACCGTTTGATAAAACTGCAATTGATTTTTTAGAAGAGTTGAATAATCCTATTTATAAAATTGCATCCTTTGAAATTACTGATATTCCTCTTATAAAGTATGCAGCTTCAAAAGGTAAACCCATGATAATCTCAACAGGTATTGCAAACGAAGATGATATACAATTGGCAGTAAATACTTGTCGCGAGGAAGGGAATAATGATATTACTTTATTAAAGTGTACTTCAGCATACCCCGCACCTATTGAAGAAGCCAACTTAATTATGATTAGAGATTTGGCAGAGCGGTTTGGTGTAAAAGTTGGGCTGAGTGATCACTCGCTTGGAATAACACTTCCAATAACCGCAGTAGCTTTGGGAGCTACTGTAATTGAAAAGCATTTTATTCTTGACAAATCCATTGGTGGTCCTGATGCAGCATTTTCATTAGATAGGAAGGAATTTGCTCAAATGATTAAAGCTGTTAGGGAGGTGGAACAAGCCATTGGAAAAATTGATTACAAATTAAGTGAAAAACAAAAAATAAGCAGAGAGCATTCTCGCTCACTTTATGCTGTGTCAGATATTAAGGCTGGAGAAATATTTACGGATAAAAATATTAGATCAATTCGTCCAGGTTTCGGAATGCACCCAAAGCACTATTGGGAGGTGCTAGGTAAAACAGCAAAGAAGGATATAAAAAGAGGTACCGCACTATCATTTGATTTATTTATCTAGCATGGTTAATGATTTAACAACCGTTATTAATGAGATTGCTTCTGAAAAGAAGAAACTGTATTATAAAGGTTTTTGTTTGGATGATTCGCTGGCAAGTATAAAATATCTTAAATCGTTTGGGATATATCCAGAAAACAGGTGGGAAAATATAGCTAAAATTTTTGTTGGCGTTATTTATAAGTCCTTTAGAAGGAAAAAAATGACTATTCAAAGCGCTGGAACCCTTTACCAAAAGAAGATTTTAGTTGCGATAAACTTTCCTGCTGATGACAGGCGTCATTCAAAGATTTTACTTGATTTTGTTTTCAATTATCCGATGAAGGGAGATATCGTTGTTTTTACAAATCAAAAATCGATATATGAAATATGTAAAAACGATACTATAACTTGTGTATATATCATCAATCCACTTTTCAATTATGATTTTAATTCTTTATTCAAGGGTTATACCTATAAAGAGTCACTTACGCTGAATAACTTTAAAAATTATATTGATGTTTTACCTAAATACCTTGACCAAACAAATGTTAAGCTTATCCTTACCACTCAGGATGTTCTACGCCCCGATTATAATTATGCCATAATAGGTAAAAAACAGGGATTAACAACGGTCACACATCAACATGGGAGTATTCCAGATGCCGATAAAACACTTTACAGCCTACTCACATCGGATTATATGTTAGTGTGGGGAGAATCATCGAAAAGAAATTTAATGAGAAGTATTAGCCCGGAAAGGCTTAAGGTTGTTGGAACAACTAAATTCAATCGGGATTCAAAGAATACAAAATTTGAGGGTGTGAGCAAAGGAATTTTAATAACACCAACAATTGAGCCTTTTGAACCTCAAAAGAAGATAATTGAGAAACTGCTATTTGAGCTAAAAGAGTTTTCAAACATCTCAATAAAACTGCATCCCATGCATAATTATAAAAAATGGAAAGCCTTTATTGAGGTATTAATGTCTGAATCTAAGGCTTCTAATAAGATACAAATAATCCAGGGATTTAAGGAAACCATTTATTTTGAATTTGAGATATTAATAAATATGAACTCATCTTCATATTTGGAAGGCTTATTAGGTGAAATTTCTATAATTGAGTTGGATTTGAATAGGGAGTTGAGCACCCCAATTAAGAGTATCAAAGAATCCTATGTTGCTGTTGAAAATACCGCTAAAGAAATTTTGAATAGGTTAAATAATCCTGAATACAGTGCAAGTATAATCAAAAAGCAAAACGAACTATTAAAGCAAGATTTGGCAAGTACTGGTTTAGAATTGGAATATAGTTTTATAAATGAACTTCTTAGTAAACAGCCAGATGATCGGTAAAATCTAAAATTTCAGTTTATTATGTTACCCTTGCTTTAATTTATTTAATATTTCAGCAGGGTTAGTTTCAACACCATTAAATGCAAAAGGCTCTAAAATATTTCCCTCAGCCCACTCATTCCATGCTTTAATAAAAACAATATCCAATTTATCTTTTCCAATTTCCTCTTCAAGCACCTTGAATTGCTTCTCTAAAAAGGTAGGAATATCTGAATTGAATAAATACCCTTTATTCCCATACCTCGGTGTATTGTCCCATCCCGAAAACAAACAAGGAATATAGGAATTTCCATTGTTGTTATATTTTCGAATATTTTTACGCAGGGCTTTCAAATATAGATTTTCAGAAAAGGTAAGGCATTTTTTAATTAAGCCTTTTTGTTGAAGAAGCCGAGCAATCATGAAATATGGAATTTTCGTATTTGCAGGAGGAAACCCAACTTTTGAATGTTCAAAGTGTGCCACTTTTTCTACGTTTTGCCTTTCAGGAAAAAGCCAATAAAAACCTTTTCCAAATGATTTAACAGCTTGGTCTTCTAATATTTGAATATATTCAAAACAGCTATCGGTTTCAGGTTCAAAAACTTGAAGCACAGGTTTATCGTTAATCCTAACATACCGCTCATCAGTAATGAATTGCTTTAGGTACTTAAAATGTTCAATGGCCGATTCTTTTGAATATTGTTGTTTAAAAATTAGGGTTTTATCTTGTCCTATCCACGACTTGGTCCAGTCGTGGTTTGCCCACGAGAAGAAAAAATTTTGCTTTATAGCTTTATTTGCCAAATGCATTTCGGGAACTTTCTCCAATGTTTTGTAGCCATTGTCGAACCAATAATGCCAATAGCAAAATGCATCAATTCCCATGGTCTGCGAATAATCACATATCTCCTGAAGAGTTGCATTATTGCTTAAATCATAATAGCCAAATTTTGTTGGTTCCAAAGGTTGCTTATGTCCTTTAAACAAGGGTTTTGCAGCTTTTACGTTGGTCCATTCGGTAAAACCTTTACCCCAATATTTATCATTTTCGGGCGTGGGGTAGAATTGAGGCAGAAAGTATGCAAAAAATTTCATTCGTGTAATAGTCTATTAATTGAGTTATTGTAAAGTATTTATCTAATCAATCCAATATTCTTTAAATCCGCAGTAAAGGTTTAACCTATTGTTAGACAGGGCTTGACTAGTTTTTGTCATATACATAGCGTACTGTTTTTCAAAAAAGTCAAACCCTGATTTGTGGATATATTTTATTTAAAAAAACGCATTATATTTTCTTTTAGATTCCCCGGTTTTCGCCAGGTATTAAATACAAGTGTTGCAGCTTCTATTTCTGTTTTAGTATAATAATTCATCAATAATAATACAAATGGGAATAGTATTAAAAGTATAAGTTTAATTAATAATCGGAGTCCAATGTTTAGGTCGGATACCAAAAGGCCGATGGAAACAAAAATTGCCAAGACTACAATTAAAACAAGGGTATTTCGTAATTCAAAGGGTATAAAATATGCCTTTTGGGCAGTATAATAAACCATCATAAAAAAGGTTATTTGCGACAGAAGCATGGCCAATGAAGCCCCATAAATATCCCAAATGGGAATAAGCATAAAATTCAGTCCAATATTTATTATGCTGGCTAAAAGCACCAAAAGGCCTACAATCTTTGTGCGTTTCTTTACAATTAATCCCATCATTGCATCATTTTTGAGTTGATTAAAAAGCAATGCAAATGAAATTATGCATACAACACCATTTGCTTCCCAATATATCGATGAACCCGCTAAAACTTTTAACACTTCAAGCGAAAATAATGATAAAGCGAGTAAGCTTACCGAAAATAAAAAGGAGGAGTATTTAAATATTTTGGCAAAAAACCGTTCATTTCCGGCCTCATCTATTTTCTTCATTTGCATCGGTAACAGTGCCAATGACAGCGACATGGTAACGAGTATTTTTAATGTATTCGCAATTCTAGAGCCTACCGAATAAATAGCTGTTCTGTCAAGCCCCTCCATCGAATTTAGCATATACCTGTCGGCAAATGATAGTAAAACACCCGAAAGCGATGCCAGCATTAAGGGAAAACTATAGCTGATCATGTTTTTTAAAACATCAAGTTGTATTTTAAGCTGCGTGTTTTTAATAATAGTCGGAATTAGCACCAAAAAAGTTACGACTTAAACAATTAATGATGCTTGACAGATAGCTAAAAGGCCAAGGCCTTTATATTTTAATCCCCAAATAATTAGTATGAGTAAACTGAAAAGCTTAAAAATTTGAATAGATACGAAAAAGGTCGATTTTGATTTTAAGCGCAGAAGCCATAAGGTTAAATTGTTTGTAACCTGAAATGCAGCAGTAAATATGGTCAACTTTAACAAAAACGAATAACTGGTATTGCTAAAAATAAGGGTTGAAAGATCAACGGAAAAATAACTAAGGCTGATGGTAGCTGGAACCAGTATTAGAAGTAAAAATGACAAAGTGGTAAAAAAAAGGCTTTTCTGTTCATTCACGAATTTTTTATCCCAAAACCATCGGCTAAAGCTGCTTTCCATTGATAACGACAAAACGCCTACCAATACAGCAAGCGTAGCTTCAAGTACAGCCAATGCACCATAATCATTTATACTTAATAATGTGGGATTGGTGTAAAATGGAATAAGTAAAAAACCGACAAATTTTATTCCAAAATTGCCTATGGCATATACTACTGAGTGTTTGGCTGTTTGTTTAATTTCTTTTAACATTTACGTATGATATTATAAAACAAATGTTTAACTTAATATTTTATTAGTGAAGTATCAAAATTCATAATTATTTTGGAATAATTGTTGAACCCTTGTATGGGTAGCTGATTGCTAAAACATATAAAGCCCAATCAATTTGACCGGGCTTTACTTTTTAATTATGTTTTTTTTACAAGGTCCGTTTCACTTCCACTTGTTCGTAAGCTTCAATGATATCGCCCTCTTTTATGTCGTTGAATTTTTCGATGTTCAATCCGCATTCATAACCGGTGGCTACTTCTTTCACATCGTCTTTAAAGCGTTTGAGTGAACCCAAGTTTCCTTCATAAACAACAATTCCCTCGCGGATGATCCTGATTTTTGAGGTGCGTTTGATTTTTCCCTCCCGCACGTAACAACCGGCAATGGTGCCCACTTTGGTAATTTTAAATACCTCGCGCACTTCAACAGTTGCAACTATCTCCTCTTTTATTTCAGGCGAAAGCATACCTTCCATGGCATCTCTCACTTCGTTTATGGCGTCGTATATTACGGAATACAAGCGGATGTCGATTTCTTCCTTCTCGGCTAATTTACGGGCAGCCATTGATGGCCGAACCTGAAAACCTAAAATAATGGCTTCTGAAGCGGCAGCCAACAGCACATCTGATTCCGAAATCTGACCTACTGCTTTATGTTTCACATTAACTTGTATCTCTTCGGTTGAAAGTTTAATTAATGAATCGGCCAATGCCTCAATAGAACCGTCCACATCACCCTTGATAATTACATTCAATTCCTGGAAATTTCCAATAGCAATTCGCCGGCCAATTTCATCGAGTGTAATGTGTTTCTGAGTACGTAACCCTTGTTCGCGGGCCAATTGCTGACGGCGGTTTGCAATATCTTTTGCATCGCGATCGCTATCCATAACATTAAATTTATCGCCAGCCTGTGCAGCTCCACTTAAACCAAGCAGTAATACCGGAGTCGATGGGCCTGCTTCCTTTACCTGTTCTCCACGTTCGTTATACATAGCTTTAACGTGACCGGTATGATTTCCTGCTAAAATAACATCGCCTAATTTCAACGTACCGTTCTGAACCAACAAAGTAGTAACATAACCGCGTCCTTTGTCGAGCGATGATTCAATTACTGTTCCGGTAGCTTTGCGGTTTGGATTGGATTTCAAATCAAGCATTTCTGCCTCGAGCATTACTTTAACCAGCAGTTCACTAATATTCAATCCTTGTTTGGCCGAAATATCCTGCGATTGGTACTTACCTCCCCATTCTTCAACCAATAGGTTCATGCTAGCCAAACCCTCTTTAATTTTTTCAGGATTTGACCCAACCTTATCAATTTTATTGATGGCGAATATAATAGGCACCCCTGCAGCTTGGGCATGGTTTATTGCTTCTTTGGTCTGTGGCATAATACTATCGTCGGCTGCAACTATAATAATAGCAATATCGGTAACTTGAGCTCCCCGTGCACGCATGGCAGTAAATGCCTCGTGTCCCGGAGTATCTAAAAATGCAATTTTTCTGCCATCTTCGAGCGTTACGCTGTATGCTCCAATATGCTGGGTAATTCCACCGGCTTCACCGCTCATAACACTTGTTTTACGAATATAATCGAGCAACGATGTTTTTCCATGATCCACATGCCCCATAACAGTAACAATTGGTGGTCGTGGCATTAAGTTGCCTTCATCCTCTTCTACTTCATCATCGAACGATTCAAGAAGCTCTGCACTAACAAATTCTACTTTGTAACCAAATTCATCGGCTACTAAAGCCATAGTTTCTGCATCGAGCCTTTGGTTGATAGAAACAAATAATCCAAGGTTCATGCAGGTGCCAATTACTTCATTAACAGCTACATTCATCATAGTTGCCAATTCGTTAACCGACACAAATTCTGTAACCTTTATAATATTTTTGTCAGCTTCTATTTTAGCCAAATCATCGATACTCTTTTGGCTGTAAACATCGCGTTTATCGCGGCGGTGTTTCGATCCTTTGCTTTTACCTTTAGTTGCCGTTAAGCGAGCAAGCGTATCTTTAATTTGTTTTTGAACATCCACTTCATTAACTTCTTTGTGGATTGGCCGTTTCGCTCCTTTATGCGGGGTTTGAGCATTATGTTGAACCGGTTTTGCTTTTTTAGTCCTATCCCCAGTTGCGTTAGCAGCATCTGGTTTAACTTCAACCTTATCTTTTTTAATGCGTTTTCTTTTCTTTTTCCGGCGCTCTTCTTCGGTCATTTCACCTGCCGGTTTATCTTTCCTAGGGCCTGTTGGTAATTCAATTTTCCCAATTACAACGGGTCCTGAAAGACGTTCTACCTTGCGTTGAATAAAATTCTCATTTGCAGCAGGTTCCTTGGTTGCAGTTGCTTCCGGTTTAGCTGGTTCGGTCGGTTTGCGAACAAATTCCCTATCTTTCCGTTCTTTGGTTTTTTCTTCCTTGGTTTTCCGCGATGGTCTGGTTTTTTGATTTAACATATCTAAATCAATTCTACCTACCACTTTTACGTCTTCAATTTGTTCAAACTTGGTTTTTATTTCATCCGGTTTCTCTTTAACTTTAGTTTCAGTAGGACTTTCTGCCTCATTTTTTGCAATGGGTTTTGGTATTTCAATTTTAGCAGCTTTGGTATCTGTTTTTTCAACATGCTCCTTAACCACCTCTTTCGCAGGATGTTCTTTAATTGGCTTTTCGTGCTGTTTTACATGAGCTGCGGGTTTTTCATGTGGCACCGGTTGCTTAGCTTTTTTATTTTCAAGGTCAATTTTGCCTACCACAGTAACTTTAATGGTTTCAACGGCAGTCTCAATTTGTTCAACAGGTATTGGTTTGCTGGCTGGTTTTTGAGCATGAGCATGTTCTTTCTCTGAATGTTTATGGCTGCTTGTATCTTTAACCATAACTTCATCAGGTTCGTTGTCCTGATCGTCATCGTTTTCTTTCGATTCTGAACTAATAGTTACTGATTCCTGCTTTCCGCGATGAGCTCCCAATTCCAGTTTTGATGATTCTTCTTTAACCCTGATATCAGTACTATACTCTTTCAAAAGCATCGTATAATAATCAGAAGTAATTTTTGTGTTCGGATTCGCATCTACTACAATTCCCTTTTTATGAAGGAACTCCACAATAGTGCTTATCCCAACGTTAAACTCGCGCGCAATTTTGCTGAGTCGTGTTACTTTACTAGAGTCTGTCATTTCTTGACCTTTACTTATTTACTTAACCTATTAATGAACCAATACTAAGTCTTATCACCGCTTATTCAAATTCGGCTTTCAGAACTCTCATAATTTCTTTTATTGTTTCTTCTTCCAAATCGGTTCGTTTCACTAAATCGGACACTGATAAATCAAGTACACTTTTAGCAGTATCGCAACCAATGGCTTTTAATTCGTCAATTACCCAACCTTCAATTTCATCGGAAAATTCTGACAAATCAACGTCTTCATCGTCTTCAGTCGATTCGCGGTAAACATCAATTTCATATCCGGTAAGCTGACTGGCTAATTTAATGTTTGAACCGCCTTTTCCGATAGCCAGTGAAACCTGATCGGGTTGCAAATAAACCTCAGCCCGTTTGTCGGTTTCGTTGAGTTTAATTTGCGAAACCTTTGCAGGACTTAATGCCCGCTGAATATAAAGCTGAGTGTTAGTGGTATAATTGATAACATCAATATTTTCATTTTTCAATTCGCGCACAATTCCATGAATCCGTGAGCCTTTCATTCCTACGCAAGCTCCAACTGGATCCACACGTTCGTCATAAGACTCTACGGCAACTTTGGCACGTTCGCCAGGAATCCGTTTTATGTTTTTTATCATTATCAGGCCATCGAAAATTTCTGGCACTTCCATCTCAAATAACCGCTCCAAAAAGGTAGTGCTGGTCCGCGAAAGAACAATCAAAGGAGAACTATTTCGCATTTCAACCCGAACCACAACAGCACGTACGGTGTCACCTTTACGGAAATAATCGGATGGTATTTGTTCTGTTTTAGGAAGAATGAGCTCATTACCCTCATCATCAACCACCATAATTTCCTTCTTCCAAACCTGATAAACCTCACCAGTAATTATATCACCGATGCGATCTTTATATTTTCCAAAAATATTATCTTTCTCTAACTCTAAAATCCGTGATGTCAGATTTTGACGTAACGCAAGAATTGCCCTCCTACCAAAGTCGGCCAGTTTTACTTCGTCAGTCACATCCTCACCAATTTCATAGTCGTTATCAATTTTCTTTGCGGCAGTTAGTGTTATCTGAATGTTTGGATCTACTATTTCAGAATCGGCAACAACTTCCCGGTTTCTCCAAATTTCAAAGTCGCCCTTATCAATGTTTATGATGATATCAAAGTTTTCGTCTGTTCCATACTTTTTCACCAAAATGCTTCTGAAAACATCTTCAAGCACTCTCATCATGGTTGGTCTGTCAATGTTCTTTAAGTCCTTAAACTCCGAAAACGTGTCTATCAAATTCAAATTTTCCATTTTTCTATTAAATTAACTCCCGTTAAAATATTATTATCTCTTTTACTGATTTTGTATGTGAAAAATCAATGGTTTTTTCTTTCTCAACCATGATTGGACGTTTAGCACCCAGCGGTTTTTCTTTTACGGAGTACACCATAGTAAAGTCGGTATCAGATACCGCCTTTAAAGTACCTTGAATTTTTACTCCATTTAAGAAAAGAACTTCAATGGTTCCTTCAATCAATTTTTTATATTGTTCAATAACTTTAAAAGGGTCACCAATTCCCGGAGAAGATACCTCTAAGGAATAATCTTCCACTTCCCTGTCAATTGATTCCTCAATAAACCGACTTATTTCAACACATTGGTCAATGCTAATTCCTTGAGGTGTATCTAAAAAAATTTGGACTTGATTCATGGTGTTCACTTTAATTTCGACCAGAAAAATATCAGAGCCCTGAATTTTATTAGTTACCAGTTGTTCAATTTGTTTTGCATCAATCATATAATCTGCAATAAAACAGGGGACTTCCTGTCCCCTGATGTGTTCAATCCCCACAATAATTGGCTGCAAAAGTAAAAATAATTATCAGAAAAACCAAATATTCGCTTGAAAATTACTCCTTTAAGCAAGAAGCCGTTCTTTTTAATCGGTTAACTTTATTGATTCCGTTCTAATTTTTACTTAAAAAATTTCTATGTAAAATGATTGTCTTATTTTCGTAGGATATAATTTTACCTATGCAGCTATTCGATTCAAACATTCCTATCAACAAAAAGAAAATTGTTAACGACCCGGTTTATGGATTTATTAATTTTCCGGCTAACAAAGTGTTCGATATTGTTGAGCATCCTTGGTTTCAGCGGCTACGCCGAATTAAACAATTAGGATTAACCGATATGGTTTATCCGGGAGCCCGGCATACCCGTTTTCACCATGCATTGGGAGCTACACACTTAATGGCCTCTGCTTTAGAAGTACTGCAATTTAAAGGTCATACAATTTCTACTGAAGAAGCTGAAGCGGCTATTTTGGCTATTTTATTGCACGACATTGGCCACGGCCCTTTTAGCCATGCATTGGAGCACCAAATTGTAAATATTAAGCACGAACAATTGTCGTTGCTTTTTATGGAAGTACTTAATTATGAAATGGGTGGTGGCTTGGAATTGGCTATTGAAATATTTACCAACCGGTATCATAAAAAGTTCCTTCATCAGTTGGTTTCCAGCCAACTCGATGTGGATAGGTTGGACTATTTGATGCGCGATAGTTTCTTCACAGGTGTTTCAGAAGGAATTGTGAGTTCCGACCGGATTATTAAAATGCTGGATGTGGTAAACGATCAACTGGTGGTAGAGCAGAAAGGCATTTATTCCATTGAAAAATTTCTGATAGCCCGCCGGTTGATGTATTGGCAGGTTTACCTCCACAAAACGGTACATGCAGCAGAACAACTTGTATTGAGCATCCTAAAACGTGCCAAGTTTTTGGCCAACCAAGGCCACGACTTATTTGGCACTCCGGCATTCCGCTATTTTTTATACAACAATTGCGGCATTGATGAATTCCTGAGCATATTACCAAAATTTGATGGAAAAACAACCTTGGAGCTTTTTGCCTTACTCGATGATGACGATTTGGTATCGGCCATAAAGGTTTGGGCCGGGCATCCCGATAAGGTTTTATCAATGCTTTGCAGTAATTTTGTGAACCGCCGGCTGTTCCGGAATATTGTGCAAAATAAACCATTCAAGCCTGAATTAATCGAAGAAGTAGTTGAAAAAGTGGCTGCTTACTATTCCCTGACAAAAGACGAAGCATCCTATTTTGTGATTTCCGATACCATTGAAAACAATGCCTATAGGCAGGAATCGGATCAGATTCTGATAAAAGAAAAAGATGGAAAAGTTACTGAAATTGTAAATGTAGCCGATATGTTAAACATTAAAGCCCTTTCGGGAACCGTTTCAAAATACTTTTTATGCTACCCCAAAGAAATTAAGGTTTAAATATTGGTTTCACTGTAATATTTACGAAATATTCATGTTTGTTTTATAGCTTTGTCGCAAATTTATTATTAAGTGGATTATGGAGTTTACAGCTAATCAGATTGCCGTATTTTTAAAGGGCAACGTTGATGGAAATGGAGAAGTAAAGGTGAACAATGTGGCTAAAATTGAGGACGCAACCCCCGGTACATTGGCTTTTTTGGCCAATCCAAAATACGAATCCTATCTTTATTCAACCAATGCTTCTGTAGTGTTGGTGAACGTTGGTTTTAAACCCGACAAAGCGGTTAAAGCAACCCTAGTATATGTAACCGATGCCTATCAGGCTTTTGCTTCGCTATTGGAATTGGTTGCACAAGCTATGTACGAGCCAAAACTTGGAATTGAAGAGCCGAGTTATATTCACCCAACAGCCACTTACGGGAAAGATGTTTTTATAGGTGCCTTTGCATACATTGGTAAAAATGTAAAAATGGGCGAAAACGTAAAAATATATCCTCAAGCTTATGTGGGTAACAACTGTACCTTAGGCGACAATTGCATTCTTTATTCCGGTGCCCGTATTTATCACGACTGTCAATTAGGAAGCAATATTACCATTCACTCCGGTGCCATTATTGGAGCCGATGGATTTGGTTTTGCCCCAACCGATACCTCAAACTATAAAAAAATTCCCCAAATAGGAAATGTAATTATAGAAGATTTTGTTGAAATTGGAGCCAACAGCACTATTGACCGGGCCACTATGGGTTCAACCATTATTCGAAAAGGAGTTAAACTCGATAATATGGTGCACATTGCCCACAATGTGGAAATTGGAGAAAATACCGTAATGGCAGCCCAAGGAGGTATAGCTGGTTCGGCAAAAATTGGCAGCGATTGTATGTTTGGTGGGCAAATAGGTATAGCGCCGCATGTTACCCTTGCAAAAGGAACTAAGTTAGGAGCAAAAAGTGGTGTTAATTCTAATATAATTAAAGAAAATTCAACTTTGATTGGTGCCCCCGTACAAGAATATGGCGAATGGGCTAAATCGCAGGTACATTATCGGAACTTACCGAAAATTGTTGCCCGTTTGAATGCCCTTGAAAAGGAATTAGCGGAACTTAAGAAAAAATAAGAATTTTACTAAAAAATTAAAGCCGATGGTTCATTCATCGGCTTTTTTTATTTCATTGAATAAGGGGAAAGTTTGTTCTCTTTCCATCAAAACCTTCTCCTGCTCATCTTTGGTTTTACTGCAACAAAAGATTCTTCGCCCAGTTCTTTCACTATTTCAAAATCGAGTTGTTTTTTAGCCATATTAGCCGATACCACTTTTATGGTAACATCGTCACCCATGGTATATCTGCGTTTGGAACGTTCTCCAATCAGGGCAAACTCAGCCTCATCAAACTCGTAAAAGTCATCGGTTAAGGTGCGCACCGGAACCATTCCCTCGCATTTATTGTCGTTGAGTTCCACATAAATGCCCCATTGGGTAACACCTGAAATAACTCCTGTAAACTCTTTGCCCACGTTGTCTTTCATAAACTCCACTTGTTTGTATTTCACAGAAGCTCTTTCGGCATTGGCCGCCAATTGCTCCATGTCGGAGGAGTGCTTACACATTTCTTCGTACGGGTCTTCAGAATATGATTTTCCACCTTCCAGATAATGTTCTAGCATTCGGTGTACCATCATATCGGGATACCGGCGGATGGGTGAAGTAAAGTGCGAATAATAATCGAATGCCAACCCATAATGGCCAATATTTTTGGTTGAATATATTGCTTTGGCCATGGTGCGTATGGCTAGGGTTTCTACAACTGTTTGCTCATTTTTCCCCTGCACATCAACCAAAAGTTGATTCATTGATTCCGCTATTTTCTTGGGAGTTTTGGTTTGCATTTGATACCCAAACCGTTTAATAAATAAAGAAAAAGCATTTAATTTTTCCTGATTGGGTTCGTCGTGCACCCTATAAACAAAAGTACGAACATGATTGTGAGCATCGGGTTTACCAATAAATTCGGCTACTTTTTTATTAGCCAACAACATAAACTCTTCAATGAGTTGATTGCTTTCCTTGTTTTCTTTTAAATAGACGCCAATGGGTTTTGCATTCGCATCGAGATTGAATTTAACCTCACTGCGTTCAAATGCTATTGAACCTGCCTGAAACCTTTTTTTGCGGAGTTTTTTAGCCAATTCCTGCAAGGCTAAAATCTCTTCACTTAAATCACCTTTACCGGTTTCAATAACTTCCTGAGCTTCTTCGTAAGCAAATCGTCGCACAGAATTAATAATGGTTTTCCCGAACCATTGTTTAATAATATGAGCCTCAGCATCCATTTCAAATACCGCCGAAAAACAGAGTTTGTCTTCATTTGGCCGTAATGAACATATTAAATTTGAAAGCCGCTCGGGTAACATAGGAACAACCCTATCAACCAAATAAACAGAAGTTGCCCGTTCATACGCTTCCTTTTCCAACGTGGAATTTGGCCGTACGTAATGGGTAACATCAGCAATATGCACCCCTACTTCAATGTTCCCATTCTTGAGTTTTTGGTACGAAAGGGCATCGTCAAAATCCTTGGCATCAAAGGGGTCAATGGTAAAGGTGGTTATCTTCCGGAAATCACGTCGTCGTCCGATTTCCTCTTCGGAAATTATATCTGAAATTTTTTCAGCCGATTCAAGCACCCGTTTTGGAAATTCATAAGGAAGGCCAAATTCCGCTAAAATGGCATGCATTTCCACTTCATTATCGCCGGGCATTCCAAGCACTTCAATAATTTCACCAATGGGGTTTTTTTGATTTTCAGGCCAATCAATGATTTTGGCAATGGCTTTTTGACCGCTGGTGGCTTTATTTAGTTTATCGATGGGAATGAAAATATCGAATGGCATTTGGTTTTTTTCAGGAATAAGAAATGCAAAATGCTGGGAAACCTCAACAATGCCTACAAAAGTATCGCGGTTGCGTTTCAGAATTTCAACTACTTCGCCTTCCACATGGTTTCGCATTTTTCGGGCATATACATACACTTTCACTAGGTCATCGTGAAGGGCGTGGTGCAGGTTTTTTGCTTCGATAAAAACATCGCGTTCAATTTGATCGGAAATAATATAGGCTGAACCTTTTGCCGTTAAATCCACCTTTCCGGTGATGTAATTCCCTTGTGTTTTGAGTTTAAATTTACCCCGGTGTATTTCAATTAAATCGCCCTTTTTCGACAACTCAACCAAGCAACTATTTATTAATCGGCTGGTTTGAGCATCTTTTATATGCAAAAGCTTGGCCATCTGTTTGTAATTCAACGAGCGTCCAAGGTCTTCGTTAAATACCCCAAGTATTTTATTTATTAAAGCCGGACGGTTATAAGAAGGAGCATTTCCACTCTTGCCACTGTGTTCTGGTTTCATTTTTTTTGACATGATTCAATTATAAATTGAGTGATAACATAAGACCTGATGTAATAATAAATCCAAGCATGAACCCGGAATATATCTGGCTAGGGTTGTGCTCCTCCAAATAAAGCCTTGAAGAACCAATGAGGCCAGCCATGAAAATAGAAACCATTAAAAGGTTGTTTAATTGAGATTGATATAGAACCCCTAAAACCGAAAGAAGACCAATAAATCCTCCAATACCAATCATGTGAAGACTTATTTTCCATTTCAAATGAACTGCTGTGGCTATTAAAAGTGATACAAACGTAGCAAGCAAGAACTGCTGAAGTATTAAAGGGGCTGCCGACCGGTGCATTAGGTAATATCCAAAATAATAAAAACCCGCTGTACTTAACATGGGCAGAATCCGTTCGCGACTTTCTGACATTGTGATTCCGGTAATTACCTTATAATAATAAAATATTGGTAACATAGCCAGAGGAAAAAACAAGGTTGTTAAGGATACAATCCACAAAATGGCAGCCTTCCCATTGTGAGGTAAAAGCGATAAATGGCTGAAAGCCAAAATAACCAGAATCCCTGCCATAGGCATTAATACAGGATGAAACAGGTACGAAACAGTTTTTGATGCTTTTTTAATCATGGTTTTAAAATATACTGACAAGGTAGGTTTTTTTGATGGTTTTTTGTTTTTTTTGAGACATCAATATAAAAATGGTGAGGTACGATTAGGCATGTTTGCAATATTGTAGGGTCATGTTTATTTTTTAGTATTGGATTTTCCCCCTCTCCCTTCGGGTATCTCCCCCAGGGGAGAACTTGCTCCGATTGAGCGAACAAGTCTTCCCCTTGGGGAAGTGCCGATAGGCAAAGGGGGAAGCCAATGTTCTTATTCTGATAATATTCGATTGATTTGAAATTATAGCTCCTTTCGCAGCCGGGCTACCGGTATTCCCAATTGCTCGCGGTATTTGGCTACGGTGCGCCGGGCAATTTGGTACTCTTTTTCGATAAGTATTTCAGTCAATCGCTCATCAGTAAGTGGTCTTTTTTTGTTCTCACCATTAATTGCTTCTTCAAGAATGCTTTTAACTTCGCGGGCACTTACTTCTTCGCCACTGGTTGTTTGCATGGCCTCAGAGAAAAACGACTTCAACGAAAGTATTCCAAAATCCGTTTGAATGTATTTACTATTGGCAACCCGCGATATGGTTGATATATCAAGCCCGGTGGCATCGGCTATATCTTTCAATATCATGGGTCTGAGTTTTTTCTCGTCGCCGTCAATAAAGTATTCTTTCTGATACTCAAGAATGGCTTCCATGGTAACCAACAGTGTATTCTGCCGTTGCCGGATGGCATCAATAAACCAACGTGCTGAATCCAATTTTTGTTTAACAAACGTAATGGTTTCCTTATCCGTCCTGCTTTTTTTTGCTTTTTTCCGGGCAAAGGAATCCAACATGGTGGAATAGGTTTTGCTTACCCTTAGGTCAGGCACATTGCGCTCGTTGAGCGATATTTCAAATTTTCCTTCAATGTTTTCAAGTACAAAATCCGGTGTTATGGGTCTATTGGCCTGATCCCGTGGGTCGGCGTATCCCACACCCGGTTTTGGGTTTAAATGCAGAATTTCATCGAGGGCTTCTTTCAACTGTTCCTCTTTAATATTCAGCTTGTTAATTATTTTATCGTAATGCTTGCGGGTAAATTCCATAAAATGGTCGGCCAATATTTGCTCGGCTAAAACATTGGCATGATTGCTTTTATCGCGCTTACGGATTTGAATCAACAGGCATTGCTGTAAGTTGATAGCCCCTACTCCCGGGGGATCAAAGTCCTGAATAACGGCCAATACATGTTCCAATTGTTCCATGCTGGTTTCCATATTCAATGCAAATGCCAGATCATCCACAATGGCATCCAAATCGCGTCGCAGGTAGCCGTCGTCGTCAATGTTCCCAATTATATACTCTGCCAACTTGCGTTCAAAATCGGTGAGTACTCTTAATCCCAATTGAGCCAGCAAACTTTCATGAAAAGTGGATCCCAACGAAAAAGGAATCTCTTTACGATCATCATCGCTCGAATAGTTATTGGTTTTTAATTTATAGGATGGGGTATCGTCTTCATCGGAAAGGTAATCTTCTAAGGAAACTTCTTCCTGTTCCTTTTCCTCTTTGTCATCGTTATCCTGATCGAAATCGGCATCCGTATTCCCCTCCTCCAGAGCCGGGTTTTCTTCAATCTCTTTTTTGATGCGCTGATTCAATTGCATGGTAGGAATCTCCAACAGCTTAATGAGCTGTATCTGTTGGGGAGATAACTTCTGTAATAACTTTTGTTGTAATCGCTGATTTAACATGCAATGTTGTTTTTTCGTTCAATTAAAAATAGGATGCAATTTAGTGAAAAACCTTAGTATTATTGGTGTAAAATTGCATATTCCATAATCAAAAATCATATTATGTAAACGAAAAAGGACCTGCTTTTGTTGCAGATCCTTCTCAATTTAGAATGATTCTTATCTTTTAGAATTCCGCATTTTTTGGGGTACGGGCAAATGGAATCACATCGCGGATATTTCCCATGCCGGTTACAAAAAGCATTAAACGCTCAAAGCCCAGTCCATATCGACTGTGAGGCACGGTACCAAATTTCCGGGTTTCCAGGAACCACCACATATCCGCTTCATGAATTCCCATTTCGTCGATGCGGGCTTTCAGTTTTTCATAGCTTTCCTCCCGTTGCGAACCTCCGATAATTTCGCCAATTCCGGGGAAAAGCACATCCATGGCACGGACGGTTTTGCCGTCTTCGTTTTGTTTCATGTAAAATGCCTTAATCTGCTTGGGATAATCGGTTAATATTACCGGTTTTTTGTATTGTTTTTCAACCAAAAACCGTTCGTGTTCGCTCTGTAAATCGATGCCGCATTCCACAGGATATTGGAATTGACCTTTTTGATTGGGTTTCGATTTGGTGAGTATATCAATGGCCTCGGTGTAAGCCAACCGTACAAAGTCGTTTTTGGAAACAAATTCCAGCTTTTCAATCAATGGCAAGTCGGAACGTTCGTTCTGAGGCTTCAATTTCTCTTCTTCCAACAACCGGTTTTGAAGGAATTCCAAATCATCGTGGCAGTTATCGAGTGCATATTGTACCAAATACTTGAGCATTTCCTCGGCCAAATCCATGTTGTCGGTAATGTCGTAGAACGCCATTTCGGGTTCAATCATCCAAAACTCGGCTAAATGGCGTGAGGTGTTGGAATTTTCGGCACGGAAAGTAGGTCCAAACGTATATATTTCGCCCAAAGCCAAGGTGGCCAATTCGCCTTCCAACTGTCCGGAAACGGTGAGGTTGGTCAGTTTACCAAAGAAATCTTTTGAATAGTCAACTTTACCGTCTTCGGTTCTTGGCAATTTGTCAAGGTCGAGCGTTGTAACCTGGAACATTTCGCCGGCGTCCACAGCATCGGAACCGGCAATAATGGGCGAATGCATGTAATAAAACCCTTTGAACTTTCCCTTAAAAACCTGAATTTACCCCACACTCTTATTGGATTGTATTAGCCAAGTTATTTTTGCATAAAACACACGGCCATTGTGTGGTATAGGATTTTGTCCTCCTTGATACGGGTTTAAGTAATGTGCTTTTGATTGCGTAATGTTTTTAACACCCCCGGCTAATTTCCAGTTATTTTTGACTTTGTATTCAGTAAAAACATTTATTACAGATGAGGGTCGGTAATAAATTTCGGAAAGTTCACTCCAGTTTTTATTTGAATGAATATAAGTATAACGTTTACTCATAAATTTACTGGTAGAACCTAAAGTAAATTTTGGACTAAGAGCATAGTTAACTACTAGTGTGGCACAGTGTTGAGGAAATGCACCATAAGCTTTATCATTGCTTTCAATGTTATATTCATCAACAGTATTATTGTTTTTTTTGTAATAAGCATACGATAGTGAAATATATCCCTTGGCTTGTAAGTATTTACCTGTAAATTCAAAACCTTTTGAACCCGTTGTTTCAGAATTTATGTACGAATCGGCTCCGGTTGTTGGGTCAGGAATATAAATAATGGGGTGTTTAATCAAAATATCGAACAGATTTAGCGTAAAGTTAAGTTTGTTTTTTAGTAATATACCCGTTTCCATTTCATAAACCCGAGTTAATTCAGGTAGAATTTCAGGATTATAATCAATATTTGAAATGGTTGGGGCTTTATAAGCATTGCTATATAGTAACTTTAAATGTATATTTTTGATGCTTTTTGTATAGGCAATACGGGGGACAAAATTACCCTTATAATGGCTATGGTAATCATACCGGATTCCAAGGTTAAGATAGCCGAATTTTGTATTTACTATGGCTTCAGAAAACAAGGAACTTCTGGCAAAGGATATGTTTTTTTGGTTATTAAGGTTAAACACTACTGTATCAATTTGTTTTTCAGAAGCATCGTTATTATATGACCCACCAATAATAAATGTTACTTTTTTATTTAGTGCATAATGGGCTGATAATCCTGAATTTAATTGTTGATTAATGGTGTTGTAAAATTCTTTTTCAGGATAGTTTACAAAAAACCAGGGCTTTTGGTAGCTATATTTAATATAAGGCTTTAATTCAAGTTTCTCACTCAGGTTGTATGAATAACTTAAGCCACTATAAACACCATCAAACGATACAAAACCAATAGCTTCAGTATTTTCAGTTGAATAATTGTCGTATAAAAAGATGAAAACAAGTTTTTTATAGTTTACCTGAAAATTGAAATTACCGTTATAAAAATGAGAGCTATCATGGTAATTAATTTCGTTTGTGTCAAGAGTGGTAACCATTTGGTTGCTATTGTTTCCGGTATTGTATGAAGCTGCAATTTTATAATTAAAATCTTTTTTAAGGCTGTTGCCGTATGCAACCTGTATGTTTGATTTTAAATAGCTCATGTTCTCAATATCCGACGAAACCGATGATTCAACATTTCCATTTAAATCGGCTCCATTTTTTGTAATTATGTTAATAACTGACAATTCCGCCATACCTCCGTAAATTACTGAACCAGGGCCGCGGATAACTTCAATTTTTTTTATATTATCGGTTAAAAAATGGTTTTGGAACGAAAATGTACCAAAATTGGTTTCGTTCAATTGCATACCATCTAGTAAAATAAGATATTTTCCCTCAGTTGCGTTGTTCCCTCTTATTCCTAAGCCAATTATATTGTCCCATTCTGCTGAAAAATCAAAACCAGGAATAAGTTTAAGTAACTCCATTAGTGATGATGCTCCTGAATGTTTTATTTCTTCTTCGGTTAACACCGTTAAAATTGCAGGTGATGTTTTTAGATTGCTTGATTCATTGCTGGCAGCTTCTACTTTAATATTAACAAGTTCTTTTAATGGCATATCAATAAGTTCCCAATTTATTAGGGACTGGGCAAAACCCGAATAACCTGTAATTACAATAAAACAGGTACTTAAAAAAATTCGCGACATGATAATTACTATATTATTGGCATTTCTTTTGGAAATTCCATTCTTACTGCCGCTCATTTGGGATCAAGGTTATAACATGTAATACGTCCTTTGTGTGCATCAAGAATTAGTTTTACTAAAGATAAATCAAGACCTGAATATGCAGTAGAATATTTGTCTTCTGTAATAAAAGGTTCAAAAATGTGTTGGAGTATTTTTTCAGAATAGCCATCGCCTTCATCGGTAATTAATAGTTCAATTGATTCAGGTTTTTTGGAAAGGTTAATTCTTATTGTACCGCCTATTTTTGAATACTTAACGGCATTATCAAAAACCTCTTTTACACAAATGTAAGTCAATTCTTTATCGGCTTTTAGCATTACATTTGAATTATTACTGTCAAATACAATATTCAATTTCTTATCTTCAATGTCTTTTGTATATAAATCAATTACATTATTTATTTGTTGACAAATATTGGTTTCAGTTAAAATAAGTTCATAGTTACGTGCCTTTAAGTGGGTTATGTGTAACGCAGAAAGGGCAAATTGTTCAAGTCGTTTTACCGATACATCTAATAAATAAACTAATTGTACCATGCTTTCTGATAATTGGCTGTTATGCAACTCTTCTTTAAGCATTTGAAATGGCCCTATCAGGCTGTTTAAGGGAGTACGTACTTCATGGCTGATTATGAATAAAAAGTCGGATTTAAGTCTGTCATATTCAATAAGTTCAGCATTAACCTTCTCTAATTCTAAGTTATTTTCTTTCAGCGTATTTTTTAATTCATGGTTTTCTTTTTTAAGCAGATACGATTCCAGATTTTTTTCAATTAATTTCCTTAATTGGTCTTCATCCCACGGTTTTTGAACAAATTGCGAAATCTTGGCTTCATTAATTGCTTCACTTAATGCTCCAAAATCGGCATAACCGGTAACCAAAATCCTGTTTAAATCAGGAAAATCGATCAAGGTATTTTTTAAGAATTCAACCCCGGTCATTTCAGGCATGCGCTGGTCAGTAAGTATTAAATCTACTTTCTCTGTTTTTAGAATATGTAAGCCTTGTTGAGCGCTTGTTGCTAATAGCACATTATATTCTCTACGGAAAGTATTTTTGAATACATTTAAGTTGGTTTCTTCGTCGTCAATATATAATATGGATAGTTTTTCAGGCATGAAGCAATTGATTTTTAGTTGTTAGTAAATTTAATTAAATTTTGTTGTTTCAGTGGTAAATTAATAATAAATTCACTACCCTTGCCAGGTTCTGAAATAACAGTTATTGTACCCTTATGCATTTCAATAGCCGAAAAAGTAATAGATAAACCTAAACCTACTCCCTCGCCAATTTCTTTAGTTGTAAAAAAGGGGTCAAAAATCTTTTGTTGGGTTTCTTTATCTATACCCTTTCCAGTATCTTTTATTGAAATAACGAGTTCATTTTTAATGCGTTGAGTTTGAATAGTAATTGTACCTTTTTCTTCAATAGCATCAATGGCATTATTAACTAAATTCATTATTGCTTGATTGATTTTATCGCGATTACATGGAATCTGAGGAATATTTTTATCATAATTGCACACAATGGTAATTCTGTTTTTTGTTTTGTTCTGTAACAACACCAAAACATCATTAATGCTTTCATGAATATTCATTTCTTTCCATTCTTCTTTTTCAACTCGCGAAAAGTTAAGTAAACCCCTTACAATTTCAATTGCCCTATCGGATCCTAATTTAACATCGTGAACTGATTGATCAATGGCTTCAACGGCTATAAAAAAATCGAGTTGTTTAATCATTTTCTGAATTTCGGTATAATTTTGTCTGAATTGATCAGATTCAATATCGAGGGTTTTTATTTTATTTAAAACGGGTAAAACATCTTGTAAATCGCGAATTATATTTTTAACTCCACCATATACAAAATTTAGTGGATTATTTAATTCATGGGCTATTCCAGCAGTAAGCACACCCAGCGAGGCCATTTTTTCGGTTTGCAAAAGTTGGGTTTGGGTAATTTTTAACTTCTCAAGGGTTGAATTAATTTCCTCGTTTTTTTCAAATAATTCTTTATTCGACGATTGAAGCTCAAGGTTTATATCCTGAATTTCTTTCTTTTGAGATCTAAGAATTGTATTTCGCCTGCGATTGATTCTAAGAGTTAAATAAATACTTATTAATAATATTACTGATAATGCTATTATTATTACAAAAAGAATTAAAACTAACCGTTGACGGGATATTTTTACCGATTGTTCGGTTAGAACTTCTTCATTTATTGCAATTTCGTTGGAGAGAGAATCAAGTTTAGTGTTAAGTTGTTTGAATTTTATATTTTCCTGTTCAAATTGTTTTTTCTGAATATTCATTTGTTGTTGCAATTGGCTTAAGGCATAGTCTTGTTTTCCAATGGATGAATTTTGATCGTTTAAAACAATTGTTTGGGTATCAATTAAATTGAGCTGTTGGCTGATTTTGTGTAGCTGTAACTGTATTTGGTTTTTATCGTTTTCAATTAAAGCTTTTTGTTCTGCAATAGTGTTGTTTTTTTGGCTAATGCTATTTTCAATAAAAAGTATTTGTTTGTTTAATGAATCGAATACAACTTGGTTTTTAGCAAGCAGTTTTTCCATTGAACGCAAACTTTGTTGCGATGTTCGGTATAATTCGGCTACATCAATTACACTTCCGCCAACAAGTAATACCTCATCATCGATAGTAAGGCCTTGATTAATAATATTTGCATGGTTTATTTCAAAGTTTATTTTATTATCGCTTGTGTTTAAAAAATTTACCATTACCAGTTTTTTGTTCATGTAAGCATTGCTGATAATAAGTATAGGTTGGCTTTCAATTAAATCAAAAACATCAATATAAAAGCGCTCAAATTCATCAGAAATAAAAATTAAGTGTGAATTTGTCAGGGCTTTTTCTGGTTTTGTAAATGTTGATAAATTAACGGGTTTATTATGGATTTTCCGTTTTTGCGCAAATACATTAAAAGCAATTATCAAATCTTGATTGCTTGTAAATAAGGCGATTGAAAAGGAATCAGTTACCACTCTTTGGGGCCATATGGTTTGTTCAGCAAGTTTTACAATTAGTGCCAATTGTGTTTCATGTCGTTTGTAAACCTGACCAAAGCTATTTTGTAGGAACAAAATGCTTAAAACAATAATTAAGGTTAAAACACCAATTTTCATGGTCAACTTAAAATTAATTGTTTATGAGGAACTAAGTTAGTTTAAAAATAGAGATTATTTTTTAAGTTATCAAGTTGTAACTCAAAAGCCAATGATAATATTTAAGATTTTATGAGAAATATTAAACTAATAAAATAACCCTTTTAAAAAGGTAAGTTTTAATTTGTTAAGAGTTAAAATAGAATTTTGCTGTTTTAAATTGCCTTAAACAGAATTAAAAATTAACCGTTTGTCGTTAAAAGCAATTTTTTAATGCTAGATGGTTAGGCCTTCTCCATTGAGTTGATCGCCATAGTTGACAAATATATCTTTTTGTCAGCCTAAATTATGAACTTATTCTTGACCCTTGCTGCAAAGTTTGTTCAATTACTTTCTCATTGGAACATATACCAATAATCTTAATGTAGTTGACTCTTCTTGATACCTTGTTGGCTAACACAGGAGTATTACCACCAAAAATACAGCATTGTGGAAACGTCACTCTCCAAAGCGGTGAATTGAATAATAATTGTTTTAAATTAAGCAGCTTGAAACTAGCAGTACCCCATTTCTTCGGGTAGGCTACTACGATAGAAATAATGACGAATCAACCTGTTTTGCTTTAGCTAAGCACTTTACTGTATATAAAGCAGTTTAATCAGATATGCAAAAAAAACTGATTTGGTTAATTTGCATCTAATGACACCTATTGATTTGGAATTCTAATTATTTTCTAAAATTCCGCATTTTTTGGGGTGCGGGCAAATGGAATCACATCGCGGATGTTTCCCATGCCGGTTACAAAAAGCATTAAACGCTCAAAGCCCAGTCCATATACGCTGTGGGGCACGGTACCAAATTTCCGGGTTTCAAGGAACCACCACATATCGGCTTCATGAATTCCTATTTCATCGATGCGGGCTTTCAGTTTTTCATAGCTCTCCTCACGTTGTGTACCTCCGATAATTGCTTTCAGTTATTCACATTTAATCCATTTTATTCAATTCAGCTATACTCAATTATCTTGTACAATTCTTCTATCTGTATGGTTTGCAATCATGGAATGCAACATCTCAACTATGCTTGCTACGAAAATTCAGTCTGTTTGATATTAAACAGTTTGCGCTACTGAATAAAGCCTTATTAATAGCAAAATAGGTTTGTTCCAATTATTTGAAAGTATTCCCTGAAAATAACCAATACTTATATTTTTTCCCAATGCCCTATTTTCTTATATAAAATCACCTTGTTGTTGTAATATGATGCAATTATATCATAAGTAGAATTATAATCAACATCATTCAAGTTGCCTTGCTCTCCAAATTCCTGAATAATTGATTCTTCTTGATCCAGTAATGTAATTGTCCCGTTTGAAGATGCAATTATATAATTTCCGTTTGCATCAGAAAAAATTGACATCGTAGGAGAGTTTCTATAAATAGTTCTAATATTGTTACCTGTACTTTTATCCCAAATTATTACCGAATTCTCTTCATGACTTCCACTTATAATTTGTGATTCGTCCGAATTAAAACACACAGAACTAATATGACCTGTATGTCCGGTATAACTTTTAATGATATCTCCTGTTGATGTATTGTAAAGTTTTACTAAATTATCATTACTCCCAGTTAATAAAGTGGTTTCATCTTTAGAGTAAGCCAATGCATGTGAAAATGCACGATCTTCATTAAAAGTTCTGATTAAACTTCCATCTGTGGCATCTAAAATTATAATTGGTTCGCCGCCAACAATTATTTGCTCATCTGATTTGTTAATTATAATTTCCCATGATGCCGAAATTCCAGTATCAATTTGCTTAATTAATGATAAATTTTCCAAATCCCAAATTCTTAACCCTGAAGAATTTGCGCCTTGACCAGTAATAAAAAATTTTCCAGAATTACTTATATCTAAACCTTTTGAACCTCCAATTTGACTTAAACTATTTTGTGTGCCATTATTTGTATTAATAACCGTAAAATTATCATCCTGATAATTTGTTAAAACAATCTTTTTACAATCTGGTGATAAAGAAATTTCGCCATTAATATCCTCTGGTACTGCATAATTATTAAATGAAAGATATTTCGTTAAAATAAATTTGATTTTTAAAGAATCAGAGGATAAAGAGAATTGACCAGAATACGGTTCAACCAGATAAGTATAACTATTTATTGTGTCAATAGAATTATCTTTGAATGATGTCGAATTTTTAGCCAGATTGCCAATTTGAATAAATTCATTATTTCCTTCTTTCCTCCTAATAAGGTAACCATCTTCAGAATCATTATTATCACTCCACATTAATTCTGCTGAGTTCTTTGAAATAAATTTTACGTTTACTATTGGTTTTGAAAGTTTGTTTATTTTAAGAGCTATAACATTCGAATTATAAGTATTACCCTCTTTAGTATAAATTTTTAGAAAAAAGTTATGTACTCCATTCTCTTGTAGTTTATTAGTACTAAATAAAATATTTGAAGGTACTGCATCATATCCTTCATATAATTCAAAATCTATATAGCTTTCTGTTCTTACTATATTAAGATTATTATCTACCTGAAAGATAATTGAAACAGTATCATATACAATTGTGCTGTCTTTCGGTGATACTATTCGAACAGTAAAATCATTTGTCACATCCTCCTCTTTACAGCTATAAATTAAAACTAAAAGAATTAAAGACATTAAATAAAAATAATTTTTCATGTGTATATAATTTTTAAGGTTATGCAATTGATAATAAAAGATTTAAACACTGAATTAAAAAATTTTAAAAAACTATTTTTATCCTGTTTTTCTATTTTTTCTCCATCACGGTTATGTAAATAAACTCTTGTGTTACACAATATATTTGAATTACTTAGGAAAGGTAGACAAAAAAAGCAAGAAATTGATTACTTCTAAATTTCCGTGTTGCAACAAATTTTGCTAATGCAATTTAACATTTTTAACAATGTAACCAAAATTTCTTTTAAATATATAATTTGCGTAAATTCAAGAAGCTAATGCAACACATTTGAAAAATACATCTTTTGGCATCTTAAAATTTAAGTTCTTCCTCGGTCTTCTGTTAATTTTATGTTGTACCTGTTTTATAAACTCCTCATCAA
>Ga0172379_10000458_pt1 | contig 102491 bp, 105 predicted proteins | sample GrowelOW334metaG_FD_119756 | JGI IMG/M metagenome (GOLD analysis project Ga0172379, IMG submission 119756) | Groundwater microbial communities from an aquifer near a municipal landfill in Southern Ontario, Canada - Groundwater well OW334 metaG | ecosystem: Environmental > Aquatic > Deep...
GAAGCCCGGATGCGTGTCAGTCTCAATCTGCAAACCTTTGTACTTTTTACCGCCGATGAAGCGGATGCCTCCGTCCTCGACAATATATTGCCCGCCCATTCTGCGCACGGCGTTCAGGAATGTGATCATGTCTCGGTGTTCAGCCCCCTCGCAGAAAATCTCGCCTCTCGTAGCCAGCGCCATTGAGGCATAACTCGCCGCCTCCATGCGGTCCGGAAGGATGCGATGAGTACAGCCATGAAGCTTCTCGACGCCCGTAATCTCAATATGTCTCCCCGCTCCCATTTCAATAATCGCTCCCATCTTCTGGAGCATCATAATGAGATCGACAATCTCTGGTTCGATCGCGGCATTCTTGATAACGGTTCTGCCCTTCGCAAGTACGCCGGCAAGAATGGCCGTCTCAGTCGCTCCGACTGATGGATACGGAAGATCAATCAACGTCCCCTTCAATCCATCTTTCGCCGTTGCCCGGTATCCTTCCTTGTCAGCTTCAATAACAGCTCCCATCTTCTCAAGCGCATCAATGTGGAAGTTCACTGGACGAGGACCGATCTTGTCTCCGCCAAGCATTGGCACGTAGCCCTCCCCCGCCCGGTGAAGCAACGGAGCGAGCGCCAAAATCGCTAACCGATTTTTCCTAGATAATTGCATCGCTGAAGTACTCGCAATCTCCTTCACCCGGATCTTCAAAGTATGATCGATGAGTTCGGTCTTGGCGCCAAGCATGGTAATAAGCTCGCGCGCAATTTCGCTCTCTTGTTGTAGTGGAACATTTTCCAAAATGACCTCATCCGCCGTCAGCAAACAGGCGATCATCATTTTTGAGGCTGCATTTTTTGCTCCGGCAATTCTGACGGAACCTTTGAGCGGTTTACCGCCGGTCACTTTCAATGTGTTCATAATCGAGGGGGGGGCGAGGCAAGCCTCGCCCATACGGCGGGTTCAAAAGAGAACAACGATGTTCATAGTAGTGAAAGGATACAGAGGAAGCCCAAAAAGGGAAAGTTTTAAAACACAACGGCCGAGCTCTGCATGCGTGCAAAGCTCGGCCCGTGGTCACTGGAAACGTTGTCTACCGCTTCGGGAGCACGAGGCCCGCGGCCGACATGCGATCACCGAACCAGTCTTTGAGCACGCCGCTGGCCACGTTCCGCTGGCGGTACGCGGCATGGGACATGCCATTCCGTCCGTACTTGGTCCGCAAGTGGAGATCCAAGTTGTGGGAAATGTGCTCCACCGTAGGGGCTACCCACCGCTTCCGATCTTGGTATTCCCGATCGCGATAATCGGGCCTGACGTAGCGCCCCAGGATCTTCAACACCTCCTTCGCATAGCCGGAATTTGAGTCTGCGTTCTCCGCAGTGGGGTCAGGAATCTCAACCAGGTCGCCGGTCCAAAAGCGGGCCCGGAGAATCTCCTGGTAGGCCCGCAGATCAGCAGGCGTGGGGGCGCGCACGTGGATGCCGTCGTTCGAAACGCCCACGAGAATATGCCTGCTCCCGCGCCGATCAAGAACGGCACGTCCCCGCCCCGCCTTGATGATCAAGGACTTCTTTGGCTTGGGACGAAGCGTGGAAGAAATGAAGTACGTTACCCCACCGTCCACCACCACGTGGCAGTCATAGAGCTCAGTCACGATAGATGAACCCTTCGGGGGCTGACCGATGAAACGCTCGCCGATGAAAATGGGGTAATCCGGATGAAGGACATCCCCAGTCTTCTCGTCTGGTTCCCCAGTGTGGACAAAGCTTCCCCTCAGGGTGACGGTATCCCCCGAAAAGTGGCGCTCGTCAAGACGGTCAGCCAACGCCGCCACATCCCATTCCACGTACTGTTGCGGATCGACCGCGTGGAAGCTGAGATACTGATTGCCAACAGCCAATCGGCGAAGCGCCTCCTTGCGCTCCACAACAGGACGCCCGGCCCAGCTTTCCGCAAACGGATAGAAGGTCCGAACATCACTCTCCTCACGCGCAATGCGCACCGAGCGATCACGCCCCGCGTACCGGACAAGACTGAGCGGGTCACTCCTGGCCGCCACGCCGTCCACGGGCTCCGCACACATCTGGAGTTCGGGGATGTGAACCGCCACCACGTCTTCAATTACCTCTTCCGCGTCACGGAGCGAGGTGCGGTAATCACGGACGAACTGGCGCGCGCCGAGCGCGTGGATGCGTGAACCAGTAATTCCCGAATGAAGTTCGCACCAGGCGAGGTGAAGAGCGTCAAGACCGTGAAGGTCCGCAACCCGCTCATGATGAAGCGCGCTTGATTCGAGCTTCTTCGAAATCTCATACTCAGTAGCATACGGACGGAAGAAATCCGTCAGATCTGGCTTATACGCCTCTTCCACGAGCTCCGCATAATTCGGCTCGATCATGTGAGAAACCTCCATCGAAAATTGGTTGCCCGCGAAACGGGCAACACCGCAACGTAGCAAATACTCGTCCATTGTGCAAATACAACAATAGGGGTCGAGACATGGCTCGACCCCTACGGCGCTCGCGTGCCATTAAATACCCTCGCCGAAATGGAACTTGTCGGTTAACTTTTCGTATGCAAAAATCTCATCATCCTTAAAGAACCGCTTGATTTCAACTTTAGCGGAGTCTACGGAATCAGATGCGTGGACCATGTTTGAGGGGACGTTCATGGACAGATCTGCGCGGATGGTGCCGGCGTCAGCCACGCGGGGGTTTGTAGAGCCAACAATAATGCGCACTGTTTCAATGGCATCCAGTCCTTCAAGCACCATGGCGATTATCGGCGTCTGCATCATGAAGCCAAGCAGGGACGAAAAAAACGACTTGTCCTTCAAATGACCGTAATGCTCAGTCAGCGTGGCTTCATCAAGGTGCGCCATTTTTATGGCCACGATCTTCAAGCCCTTGCGCTCAAATCTGCCGATCACCTCTCCTGCAAGCTCGCGCTGTAAAGCATCTGGCTTCACGAGCACGAGTGTCTTTTGAATTTCTGCCATAAAATATTGGTTAATTGGCCTAAAAGATACGGGAGGTAGGAGTGTTTGTCAAACAAATATGAAACGGCTAAGGTGTCCGCGCATTGATGGGAGCAGTCATGACCCAGATTCTTTCTTGGAATCAAATTCAAACCGGAGCCATTCCGAACAGGGACAGGTTTGCGGAGGCGCAGGCCTTCCTCCGCGAAAGGCTGGTGCTCTGCCCGCACTTCTACGGAGCGATCATGTGCGGTTCCGTCATCATGGGATCTGCCGAACCGTGGAGCGACTTTGACGTCCTCCTAATGCTCGACATTGACAATATCCACAAGCGAAACGACGCCCACCACTTCGTGAAGTCGCTCGTCAAAATCACGGTACGCAGGACGCACATCCCGCTGTCCGTCATCCTAGAGGAGCTGAAGGTGGCCAAGCGCGGGCGCCACAGTATCACGATCGGCTTCCGCGACCACCTGTCCTGGGCGCGAGAGAACGGCGGATTAGTAGGCAAGGATCCGCTCGAGTACATTCGCGTCACCCGGCCGAAGAGAAAACTCAGAAAGGAAGCGTGCACGTACATCATCTACTCCATTCAGCGCCTGACCGCGGGCCGAGTAGAATACGACAGCCTGTCAGAGGAAGGCCGGAACAGGGTTCTTGGCAAGGCGTTTGACCTGCCGTTCCACGCTACCAGGCGGTACTTGGAACTGCATGGCCGAGACTGCTCCCATATGGGGCGCCAAGAAGTGCTGGAGACTGCCCAATCCGCAGGCCTGCCGAAAGACATGCTGGAGTCGCTTCAGCACATCAAAGCACGCCACAACGACTACGGTAATCAGGTTCAGGCCAGACTCATGGATCCGAATCGCAAAGAATACGAGCGGTTCATCGAGTCGCTCCAAGAAGTGATGGAGGTGGCCATCCACTTTCTCTACGAGCTGGGCGGAATCATCAACTAGTGCCCCGCTTCTCTCGCGTCCGTCCCCCTGGGGCGGACGCGTTGTCGTTTCAGTGGCCTCCCCCTAGAGACCATCGACCGTTGGCTCTCCGCCACTACTCGTTACTCGGACATCTCCATTCGTGTCCGTTCGATAAGTTGTTACGCCAAATTTTGTTAGGCGGGCAAGAACATCTTCATCCGGCAGTCCGTAGGAATTTCCGACGCCGACAGAAATGATGGCCGTATTCGGCGAGATCATTTTTAATAACTGTTCACTCGATGAGGTTCGGCTCCCATGATGTCCAACTTTCAAGACATCAACATGCGGAAGAACCCAATCAGCTTCTTGGGCAATGCCGGCATCGCCCGTCAAAAGTATTGTCGTCTCTCCATATGTCAATAAAACCGCCACTGATCCATCATTCGGGTCATCAAGCTCGGCCTTCTCATACGGCATACTCGGCCAAATAATGTCGAGTCTAGCGCCATTCCCAAGATCATAGGTATCGCCATCTTTGAAATGAAGGGACTCCGGCGCCAGCTTTTCATACTCGTGAAACTCCGGCGTGGTGTAGCCCTGCCCGCTATCCGCCGCTTGAGCGACGTGATAATTTTCGAGCACAGGAACGAGTCCCATCAAATGATCGGCATGCGGATGCGTGTTGATAACAAGATCAATTGATCTATCCCACGGCAACATCACGCTTTGCAATTTTTGGAGAACCGCCGAGTCCGGCCCGCCATCAATCAATACTTGTTTTTCTGGCCCGTCGATAAATATCGCATCGCCCTGTCCGATATCAAAAATAAATACCGAAAGCGATTTTGGCTGAAATAGTTTACCTCGAATAATCTCGATTCTCGCTAAAAATAATCCGCAGACAAGAACGGGAATCGCGACAAGCAAAGCTGTTCGGCGAGAAATGATCATAGGTTGAGAACAGCGAACGGCAAGCTAGCCATGGCGTCGATCACTCGGAGAATACATTCGAGGAAGAACCAGCCAGGGAGAGACAGGAGGCCCCCTCCTACTCCCCCATAAATGGGGGAGAGTACGTGGGTGATCACTCCCGTAGTGCCGGCGGACATGGCGTAAGGGAGAAAAGGTAGGACGAGCAAGTTCGTAAAAGGCCCGATGATCGATAGCCGATGAAAGCCAAAAATAATTACTGGCAAGGTGGCGAGGGTGGCCGCCAGCGTACACGAAAATGATTCGCGCAAGCCAAATGTTTCGGGTATCCATTTAAGTCTCTCGGCGAGAGGTTTGGCGAATGCCATGAGGCCCGCCGTGGACAACACCGAAAGTTGGAACCCCGCATCATCCCGTAGAATCCTTGGCGAGAAAAAGAGCATGATAGCAACCGTCAGCAACAGCGCATTCCAACCCGAACTTTTTCGTCCAAGCTGAGACGCGGTGATGGCGATGGCGCCCATGATGCCCGCGCGCATAACCGCCCCTTCCCCGCCAGCAAGAATGACAAATCCGGCAATGGCGCAAAGCACAAAAGGAAACGCATACTGCCGTTTCAAACCCGCATAAATGAGAAATGCCAGCGCAAGCGAGGACACCAGCGCCACGTTATACCCGCTCGCCGCCACCACGTGCGAGGTGCCCGTTCGCACAAAGCGCTGTTTCCAATTATCAGGAAACGCGTTGTCGCCGATGAGCAAACCGGCCAACAATTGCGCATGCGGTTCGCCATACGTTTTTCTGATCTCGGTTACAACACGCTCGTGAATCTTGCCGAGTACTATCCTTGGTCCCATCTTCACGCCTCGCGCCAACACAAACGGCTCGCTTCGGGAATAGCACTGCGCAAAAATACCTTTAGCTGCCAGAAATCTGTCATATCGAAAACCATCAAACGGTTCAGGAGACTCTAGATCGCAATGCACGCCGATCTTATCGCCCAGCTCGCCATGAGAATAGAGTGGAACGAATGCTAACACCTTATCGGCAACCGGCGCGCCATCCACTATCAGATGTTCAAGGGTCAACTGCTCGCCCTTCTCACCCACTGCCCGTTTCATGATGATGCCCGTGACGCTAGCGTTTTTGCTGAGGTGAAAAGCAACAGAATCTGGCCGAGGCTGAAACCCCGGATAAAACGAATAGACCGCCACGCCGAAAATAAAAACGACGAGCAAGGCTCTTAAGGCTTTGCTCGGCGTCATCTTCATCACACAACGAAATTCACAATCTTGCCCTTCACTTGGATCACTTTTTTCGGCTCGCACGTGAGGAATTTCTGAACGTTAATGTCTGCTCGAGCAAGCTCTAGGACTGATAAATCTGATAGGGCCGATGGGACTAATAGGGTGGCGCGGAGCTTGCCGTTTACCTGAACAGCAATTGAAACATTCTCATCCACTAAAAGCTTCTCATCTGCCTCCGGCCATGCTTGTTCCTCAACAAACCCCCTCTCCCCCATCTTCTCCCAAAGCTCATTCGCAAGATGCGGGGCGAACGGGACAAGGATGCGCAAGAACAGGGCAAAGCTTTCTTTCGAGATGCCCTTCTCCTGCGCCTCATTCACAAATGACATCATGGATGAAACAGCGGTGTTGAATTTGAAATGCTCGATATCCGCTGTGACTTTGCTGATGGTTTTGTGCAGAGCACGGGCCACCTCGGAGGCCGAGACGGGGTCGAAACGTAGTTCGACCCCTACGGCGAGGGCCTTCTCGGACAAACGCTCGATCTTATCCAAAAATCGTCGAACACCAATCACTCCGTTGGTGCTCCACGGTACTGGCTCCTCAAAAGGCCCCATGAATAACTCGTACACACGCAGAGTGTCGGCACCGAACTCCTTCACGATCTCATCCGGATTCACCACGTTGCCCTTTGACTTGCTCATCTTTGTTCCATCTTCAGACATGATGAGGCCGTGGGAGTGACGACGAACATACGGTTCGCTCGTCGGCACGAGTCCTTGATCAAATAAAAACTTATTCCAGAAACGCGAGTACAACAAGTGAAGCGTGGTGTGTTCCATCCCGCCGTTATAAAGGTCAACCGGCATCCAGTACTTAAGTGCTTCTTTCGAAGCGAATGCTTCGTCATTGTGCGGATCCGCGTACCGCAAGAAATACCAGCTTGATCCCGCCCAGTTCGGCATCGTATCGGTTTCCCGCCTTGCCGGACCACCACATTGAGGGCACGTTGTGTTTACGAATGACTCGATGGATGCGAGCGGTGATTCGCCGGTGTCCGTGGGTTCGTACCGTTCAACCTGAGGGAGTTCGACGGGGAGTTGAGAGTCAGGGACGGCGATCCAGCCGGCCTGAGACTCCCCATGGCCACCCTGAGACTCCCCCGTAGCCCCCTCTTGGAAAGAGGGGGAGCGCCCATCCTGAGAGACAGAGCGCCCGTTCTGAGCACAGCGCTCGCAAAAAACGAGTGGAATTGGCTCGCCCCAATAGCGCTGGCGAGAAAAAACCCAGTCGCGGAGTTTGAAGGTAGTTTTCTTTTTGCCTAAACCTTTTTCTTCAAGCCACTGGATTATTTCCTTCGTTGCCTCATCAGAAGTCATCCCATCGAACTGACCTGAATTTATAAGCCTGCCACGATGAGAGTAAACACTTTCACCCATCTCAACGCTTTTCTTAATAACTTCAAGAATCCCCGCTTCATCTGACGCTTTATACGTCGTCATCCATTCCCTAACTCCATTCCCTATAACAGCAGGAAGAACAACTTCCTTGAATTTCAACTCAAATTTCTTCGCGAAGGCAAAGTCGCGCTCATCATGGGCGGGGACGGCCATGATGGCGCCGGTGCCGTAGTGCGGGAGGACGTAGTCGGCGATCCAAACGGGAATTTGCTCGCCGGTAGCGGGGTTCGTAGCATAGGCACCAGTGAAGACGCCGATTTTTTCCTTTGAGTCATCGCCACGTTCGATTTCGGTTTTTTTCTGAACCGAGAGCACATATTTTTCTACCGCTTTCTTCTGCCCGCCAGTAGTCAACGTAGCGACGAGGGGATGCTCTGGCGCGAGGACGAGGTACGTGGCGCCGAAGATCGTGTCGGGGCGGGTCGTGAAGACGGTGATGGGGTCGATACTTGGATCGACCCCTACGGCACGGAATTCGATCTCCGCGCCTTCGCTTCGGCCGATCCAATCCTCCTGTTGCTTTTTGATCTTCGGCAAATAATCGACGTCTTTAAGGTCGTCAATCAACCGATCGGCATATTTTGTGATGGCAATCATCCACTGCTCCTTCTCGCGCCTCTCAACGGCCGTACCGCAACGCTCGCAACAACCGCCGACAACTTCCTCGTTCGCAAGACCGATCTTGTCCTTTGGGCACCAATTGATGAGCGCCTTGGCTTTGTAGGCCAGCCCCGCTTTGAAAAATTGCAAAAACTGCCACTGCGTCCAACGATAATATTTTGGATCCGTCGTATTGATCTCCCTTGACCAATCAAAACTGAAACCAATTGATTGGAGTTGCCGTCTAAAATTATCAACATTCTGTTTGGTCACCACGCTAGGATGAACACCCATCTTAATGGCGTAATTCTCCGTAGGCAAACCGAAGGCATCCCAGCCCATGGGGAACAACACATTTTTTCCCTCCATTCTTTTCTTGCGCGCAACAACATCAAGCGCCGTATAACTGCGCGGGTGCCCCACGTGCAGGCCCTCGCCCGACGGGTACGGAAACTCGACCAAGACATAATACTTGTCTTTGCCGGAATCCTTGGCCTGAAAAATACCAGACTCTACCCAGCGCTTCTGCCACTTGGGATCAACTGACGAATGGTCGTACGACATACGCAAAAAAGTTAGGCAACCTCCCTCTCCTCTTCATCTCTTTCGGCTGACGTAGACCTCTCCGTATTCTTAAACCAGGCAGAGATAGCCGGATTCCCTTCGGCAATTTCCTCATTCATTTCTCCTTCCGTCATCAGTGGTTTGACCGGCTCGGACTTCTTCTTCTCTACGGGCTTTGGGAGAGGGATTACTTCCGCGTAAAGCGTTTTGGCATAATCCCTGGCCTTGGTAAGCCAGCTGGCCTTTGTCTCCTTCGGAAACGGAATCACGTTCGTGGGCACAGGTTCGGACGGACGAATAATCTTGTCCGTAATTTCATCGGCGTAACTATCCTCATCCCCGATGGGTTCAAGCTCAACCGCCGCTGGCTTTTCCGGGGCATCTGAAATATCAAGCGTACCAACGTTCAGAAGAGGATCAAAATCCTTATCCGATTCCGAATGTTCTTCGCCCTTCTTAAACCACGCCTCCACATCCCCCGATGCGGAAAATTTCTCTTTCATATTAAGAAGCCTTCCCGCCTTCTACCGCATAGCCAGCTTCCATCCAGCCCATAAGTCCGCCGGTCAACCTGGTCAATTTTGTATAACCCGCTTGTTCAAGCGCCTCTGTAGCCGTGGATCCTTTACCAAGCTCATCGAATTCTCCGTATACCACGATATCCGCATCCTTGTCTTTGAGCATGGCGGAACACGTATCCCCGCACTTGTCGCCAACGGGAATGTTCACGGCCCCCGGGATATGACGGTGCTCAAAATTGGCCGGCTCTTGAAGATCAATCAACGTGAGGGCCTCACCCGCCTCAAGCTTTGTTTTCAATTCTTTCACGGTTAGAATATTCATAGAAATTATTTCTTTGAGGCAAGTAGTCTTTCAAGCGCCACAATGAATGCCCCGCGCCGAAAATCCGTCCCATATTTTTCCTTGGCCTCCCAAACGGCAAGAGCAGATTTCTCCATGTAGTCTTTTAGCATGGCGTCTACTTTTTCCGCCGTCCACTTCTCGTCCCTCATGTTCTGCTCCCACTCAAAATAACTGACCGTCACCCCGCCCGAGTTCGCAAGAATATCCGGGATCACCACAATCCCCTTCCCAAGAAGGATATCATCTGCTTCAACAGTTGTCGGGCCATTGGCCAGCTCAAAGACGACTTTCGCTTTAATCCGCGCCGCGTTTTCACTGGTAATTTGATTTTCAAGGGCTGCCGGCACCAGCACTCCACATTCGAGCTCGAGCAACTCGGCGTTCGTAATAGTCTGCGCTCCAGGAAAACCAGACAGCGAACCCATGGACTCTTTATAGTCCTTCACGGCATTGATATCGAGTCCTGCTTCAGAGTAAATCCCGCTCTTAGAATCCGACACCGCAACTATTTTTACCTCATGCCTGGCACAAATGTCTGCAAACGTTGCCCCCGCATTTCCAAAGCCCTGAATCGCTACAGTAAACGTCTCCGGATCAAGCAACAGTTTCTCACGCAGGGCAGACAACACATACCAGCCTCCCATGGCCGTAGCGGTATCACGGCCAAGCGATCCGCCATGCTCAATACTCTTGCCCGTTACCACCGCCAGGTGCCCGAACTCTTCTGCAATGACGTCCATCTCAGCACTGGTGGTATTCACATCCGGCGCCGGCACATCGCGCTCAGGACCGAGCACGTCGCGAAAGGCACGGGCATACGCACGCGCGACTTCAAGCTTCTCAGTACTCGACAATTTCTTTGGATCAACAGTTACTCCCCCCTTTCCTCCGCCCATGGGAATATTTGCCACGGCAGTTTTAAACGTCATGAGCGCGGCGAGCGTTCTCACTTCGTCCTCATCCACGTTCGGGTGAAACCGAATTCCCCCTTTGTACGGCCCTCGCCAATTATTATGCTGAATGCGAAAAGCTGGCAATTGAACGACAGATGCGTCATCCTTTTTTACGGACAGCGCCCTCTTTTCAAGATGTTGCGGGGCAACCAAACCGGAGACAATGTCTTTTGAAAGGCCCGCAGCGACACTGGCCCGTTCAAGCTGAATAAGGAAATTCTGATAGGAGTTTGGCATAGAGGTACACTAATGGTATATTTTTTTCATTGATATGCACAAGACCGTTCTCACCATGGGGGTAACCCTCTCATTATTACTCTGCCTTGGCGCCGGATATTCCGTCAGTGCGCAAAGCCCGCATCGGGTTATAGAGAGGTATTTTCACATAACCGAAACATACGTCTCTGGATACACCGATGAACGCGGAGTTGGCATGATCACAGTTAGCCATGAAAACTCAACGCTTGGAACCCTCACAAGCGTGCTTGAGGTATCGCCAGCTACTCGCTACCTCCGCCTTCAGGGCGCAAAAATGACGTTTAGTGATCTAAAAAAGGGCGATGACCTCTCCATCACCACACTCCGAAATTCTGACGGCAAACAGTTGCCAACGGAAATTATTGATAATAATACTTGGTTTCTAGAAAATGCAGTGACAAAGGCGGAAGTTACCACCGTTGGCGCCACAGCCATCAGTGCCACGGAAACTTTGGGATCGAAAAAGATTTCTGTCCCTTTCACAAAAAATACACTCGTGCTAAAACCTGATGGAAAATCAGGAACAGTGGAGGACATTGCAGTCGGCCGGCACATTCGAGCCCGCGGGATCATGCGCAAAACGGGTACGACTACCGTCATAGAACAAACGTATGTCATCTGGATTTTGCCCGAACACGGCGAGTAATACATGAAAGACCCCCTTCCCCCAGCCTTGCGAGAACGCCTCATTAAACAGTTTGGAACCGGAGCCTACAGCCTGCTCTTACGGGCTTTTTCAGTTGAACGAAAGCCTACTTTTCGAGTAAACACATTAAAAACAACGGATGAGGAAGTCATGGCCGTCATGCGAGACGAGCAAATCATGTTTGAGCGAGCGAAAGCCGTCCCGCATGCTTTTCTTATCAAGAATCGGACGGATGATGAATTACTGGAACATCCGCTCGCCAAGGAGGGAAAAATCTATCTGCAGGGGATCTCATCAATGGTCCCGCCGCTCGTCATGGATTTAGAGGGGTCATTGAAAATTCTCGATCTTTGCGCCGCGCCAGGATCGAAAACCACCGAGATTGCTTCGATGACACGCAATACCGCAGAAATTATCGCCTGTGAGGACAATGAAGTTCGTTTTCAAAAACTGCTGAACACTATTCGTATTCAAGGGGCCAAGGTGGACGCTCGAAATGTAGACTCGACAATGTTACAAAAAGAACTCCCCGAATATTTTGACCGAGTGCTCGCTGACGTCCCCTGCTCTGCCGAAGGCCGAATGAACATTCTTGAAAAACGTTCATTCAGCTACTGGTCAGAAAAGAATATCGTCGAGCACGCCAAGCTCCAACGCAGGCTTCTTCGCGCCGCGGTTGGTTGTCTCAAACCCGGTGGCATACTTGTCTACTCAACCTGCACGCTGGCACCCGAAGAAAATGAAAAAATGATCGACTGGCTCATTACCGAATTTCCACAAATGAAGCCGGTCGAAATCTCGCTCGCCCTCACGAATATCAAGCAAACTGCTCACAAAACAGTCACCATGTTGCCGAGTGAGATGATGGAGGGGTTCTTTGTAGCAAAGCTGATGAAAGTCTAGGGGTGAGCGGGCGACACGATCTCGTCGCTCGAAAAGAAAACCGTCCGAGCACGAGCCCGGACGGCCTGTCGTATCCGACGACAAACGAACTACTTGAGGAGCCCGGCCTTGACGAGCGCCGTGATCGAGCGACCGTCCGTGGACTGCGCCACGAACTCCGCGGGCGTCATGACGATCGTGCCCTCCGCGAACTCCATCGTCCGAACGTACACGGCGATGAAGCCTCTGATGCGTTGAGGGTTCGCCTCCATGTAGCCCACGGGCTTCTCCTTGGCATCGGCGAGCTCGCCCTTCGTGATAGACGAAGGCTGCAACTCGAGGATCGGACCGTTCAGGCCCTGGTTCTGACGGATCCGAACCTGCCCGATCGCGTTCTTCTCGATGATGACGTGGCCCACGATCCGACGGTGCTCTTCGTCGAGCTCCACGACCTTCGGTTGCTCGTTCACTGCGGCCATCCAGTGCCCTGCGGGGTGCTGGAACATGCCGGCTTCGTGAAGCTCTCCGTCACCGCGCCGAATGTTGCCGGTCGTGAGGTCAAATCCCCACACCTGATCTTGCTTGCCCTCGGCGAGCTTCTTCTGCCACACGTCCGCTGGCTCGAGCACCACGAAGGTATCCGCACCGAGCTCCTGACGAACCACATCCACATGAACGAAACGCTTGTTGCCCATATACGACACCAATGCCCCACGCGGAGCACCGATTCCTCCGAACCCCAGATGAACTGCAAGGAACGAGAAACGTGATTGTTGTGGGATCACCCCACCCATCCCGGAGGAAGACAAACACGGCGCGAGAATAAGGAAAACCCCCGATTCCGTCAAGGTTTCGGGGGCTCACGTCACACGCCGCAACACGCGGACGTACGTGAAGTAATAGTTGAGTGCAGCCACGCAGTGAAGTGACCCGATACCCATACGCATGTACTCATCCTCCATGCACCGCAGGGGGATGAAGACCAAACGCTGTTGCGGTGGTCCGAGCACTCGCCGACCCCACTTCTCGTCCTTGCCGTACAGCGGAAACTTCAGAACGAATTCTGGATCGCCACGAAGGCCGAGATGAAAAATGGGCGTGACATTTGAGCTGTTCCCCGTGTTCTCCCACGGCAGGCTCAAAAGCGTGAGACGCTCGGGAGTAATGACCGAGCGTGCAAGAAGCGAACCGAGTTCGTTCTTCACAATGCCGATCGGCAAGTCACACGTGCGAATGACGTTGAGGTCCATGTCGACGGCCACAAAGTCATTCGGGATGGGAAGCCTGCCGAACACAAGCCCACCTTCCGGCACGTACCCACGAGGAATCTCTATGGTCCAGTCCTGACACGTTGGACCTCTGTGCTGTTCGATGCACACCATCCATTCGTCGTTATATGTGGTTATGCAGACAGCGCCCGTCGCCGCAACCGAACCCATTTCCGTCGAAAGCGGGGTGTGCTTCGCGTTCATGAGCACGGCATACGTATGCTCCTTCGTCTTCTCCTTCCCATCGTGACGGATACAAAGGTACGTCACGATGTAAAAGTATGGATCGGGGTGATCCTCACTCTCACCGTATCCATGCACCCCAAGAATCGCCTTAACTTCGTCTTCACCGTCCAGGTGATTCCCGAGCGTGTGAAGAAGCGGGAGGCCGAACTCGGCAAGTCGTTTATTGATTCGCCGCAACCGTCTGCCCCACATCTCTTTCTGATCATGCCTTTCTTCGTCCCCTGGCACGGGGACCGGAAGGTCCTTTTTCCGTGCTGGTTTCATGATTTCCTCTTCGACTTCAAGCGAAGCCGACTAGCATCTTTACCAGATTATCCTTATAAATGTCAACAACTGCTACCCCATCTGGAATGCCACCGTATGTACGCGCTGTCTCCTTACGAACAGAACACCGGATGGAGAAAAAAGTTTCCCCTCTTTCACAAGCTCCGCCACTTCCTTTCGTGAATAGAACGTGATGCCCTGTTTGAACTCTTCGTAACGCTCAGGCGCTGGGAACAGCGATCCGAGGTCTTCGTATCTGCCGCAAAAAGTGCGCGTCAAGGTTCATAACAGGTAGACCACAATATTATTTAAATAACGCAGGGATCCGCGAAAGCAAATTCATCGGCGACGCCCAATCAACGAGGTGTTCAAGATACCGCGCAGTAAACCGTAGAAAGTTTGCAATGCGTTCTACAAGATCCGTACGTTTCATGAAATGTGAAGCGTCAACAACTGACGAATCATCAAACGGAGCACCGATAACAAGCCGGGTAAACGCCGTTGGATCAAGATCAATGATGTAATCAGCCCAATGTACACCGAATAACTTTGTGGCGAGCTCTTCCGTGGGAACCCAGTGAATCACTGAGTTATCAATCGTTGCGTCCGCATCAAAGGCATACACCCGGTTTGAGCTCACGATTTTGACAAGGACAGTCCCCGGTTTTGGAGGCATGGGTTTGCCAAGAGGATGACCCTGAAGAATCTCCTCGGATACAACCTGCACGGTTGTAAAATCGCTTACATAGGTAAAGAATTCTACGGCAGAGATGAATGAATGCCGTACGCCATCATCACCAATGAAATATACCGTTGATGAAGTTTCCGTGCGCACAAAGTTCGTATAGCTTGTCTCAGAACCCCCGGGGGCTGGCGGAACCACGGGTTCAACGGGAGGCTCAATGGGTACTACGGGTTCAACAGGTGGAATGACAGAACACGCGGCTGAAAGAGTGATCGTATCGGAGACCTCTGAAGACACGCCTCCGGTTGCGGTACGGAACTGCGCATAGACGGTTTTCTCGCCCTCATCTGGAGAAAGAATCCACGGCAGAGTCATCGTTCTGATAAACGAACCGGAAGCGCTTGGCGTGATGGGAATACTTTCATCCGCAACAAACGGGATGTACTCGCTTGAGTCGCCCATGCCAAATGGCTCGTTTGACACGCGGACGCTTGAAGCATTCGCTGCCACAAGATGAAGCGTGGTCTCGGCGGTTGGGACGCATGTCGCGTCTTCAACGATGGAAACGGAGGCGTTCGTCACACTCTGTGCAACGGAAGAACCCTCGCCCGCTAGGGTAAACGCCACAGAGTCAACCGCTGGTTGGCTGGCCAGGCTGTCAGTCTCAAGAGTAACGGCAAGGTCAAGGTTAGCGGTTGCTAAGGAGAAGCCTCCCGCGGTTGCCCAACTGCCGGGAAGGATTCCGGAGAGAATCGTACTGGTCATTCGATTATTCGTTGCGCCATTTTCTACGGCAAGAGAAATGGCTTCTGCAGAAGTGTTTGTGGGAGCAGGAGTCCAGACGCTGGCATCGTTTCGATAATACCAATTGCCATTGACCCCGCCGTGATCTGTTGCAAGACTCGATGCAATAGTCCGCCAACCACCGCTATAAGCTTTGAAGCTCTGGCGAGCATCAAAAGAAAGTGCGTAATAAGCATTCCCGCCATCAAGAGATTCTGAGGCAACCGCAGACGCCATTTTATTCGTTCCAGCAAAGTCAAGGTTTGAAGATGCAGTCGTAAGCGTGGTGTAGTACTTGCCGACGGGAGATGCGCCAAGAACTAATTTATGAAGTACGTTTCCAACCAGATCAAACGCCCATAACGTCCCGTTACTTTGGAGAGCTAGATCAAGATCCGGCGCATCCACCGCGTAATCAGCCAAACGGTCGCCGGTGTTCACATCAAATTCATAGATGCCCGAAGCGGATCCCCCAGGAGGAGACAAGTACTGCGTGGCATATGTCACGTAAATTTTCCCCGCAGTCTCATCAAGACGCATGCCGTTCGTTCCGGGACCAGTTACGTATTCTGCTAAAATATTCCCTGTCACCGGATCAATTTTTGTTAAACGATCAATACCGTCTACCTCGTAGTTTGTAAATTGCCACAACACGTTCCTGGTAGCGTCAAGAATGAGCCTATCCGTTCCGTCAGTTGAACCGCCAACGGCGATTGGATACTGGCTTGAGCCAAGAGTGCCGTTTGTATACGCGCCGGTTGAAGCGGTGATTTTCACTAAATTCGCACCACTCCCGCCTGCATACGCAGAAAACCAAACAACGTGTTGTATCGAATCATAAATAAGAGAGGTGAGATGTCCACCCGCGGCAATAGTTCCAATGATAGCGCCCGTCACGGGATTTATGCGCTCGACCAAGTCCGAACTTCCGCCTTGTGTTACCCAAATTTCATCAATCTCGGGGTTGTAAATAATGCCCCACGAGTTACCAGCCCCAGTAAGAAAAGAGCTTGCTCCAAAAGTTCCAAAAGCATAATCACCAGTGGAAGCATCATAGGCCGTCACCCTGCTTGCAGTGCCCCAACTAGCTACCCAGAGCCTATTCCTTGTTGGATCAATGGCCATGCCCTCCGGGCTATCCCCGGTTGTTTTTCTGCTCATTTCTAGTCCGGTGGTACTCGATACGCCGATCAACTCGTCGGTATTTCCAATGGTGACCCAAATACGTCCATTTACATCGTCAGCAAGGACGCGGCCAAGAGCCCCAGCCGTGCCAGACAAATCCGGACTCAAAACAGAAAGTTGCGACATGCTTCCACCAAGTTTCACTGCATCTACAGGTTTTACCGTGCAGGTAATTTTTGTAACTGCCGCATCAACTAACGTAAGATAAATACTGTCTGCCGAGGTTACGCCGTCAGTCAACAATACCTGGCCAGTAACATCCTGGCTCACGTGGCCAATGAGGTAATCAACGCCCCCAACCGTAGCGCGACAACCGGCCTGGATCTTCATAGCCGAAAGATTCACTGCAGATCCACCGCTTCCCGTTTTAAAAATTCCCGTTCCCTGATTTACCGCATCAAACCAGGCAACGGTTCCTTTCACGTCTTCTTCAGATAATGTACTCGAACTGTCGAGGTCAATGGTCATCAAATTCGTCTCATCATCTTCCGTAAAAATCGAAACGTCCGCAGGATTAAGTCCGCCATAAAGCGCATCCGAACTGGTAGCTGAACCGAGCACAACTGAAGACGAGATGCCTCCGTCATCATCAGTATCATCAACGCCCGTTACGGTCACCGTCTGAGGTGTTGCGTAATTGACAGCGGTAAACGCAAGCGAAGAAGGCGAAACGACCGCCTCCGTTATATCCGACGAAGAAAGGGGAATGGCCACATCTGCCTCTGGTTTTCCACGAAGCGCTACCGTGAATGTAGCGGTTGATCCCGCTTCCGTGACATTACCGGAAATTTTGGTCGTCGTAACACCAGGCGCACCAAAACGAATATTTGTGTCATTCCCATTATCTATACAATTTGAATAGCAACGGATTTCACTGACTCCAATGTTAGCTATGTCCTTAAAATGAGCGGCTATCGGTAGAACATTTCCTTGAAAATCTACATTCGCAACAACACCAGATGAATCGCTAGCAACAGTGATCGCCTTGTCATCATACACACCGGCAATCAAGCGAGCATTTCCTATGATAGTGGTTGTACTCGCGGTTGGAAATGTTACCGCAGTATTGATGTTCGTCGTTGGCCGTAAATAAAGATTATTGAATGTCGTGGCACCGGAAATTGCAACAGAAGCACCAGTCATCTGTACTATCCCGCTATTGTGCGTAAACGTACCCGCCGAATGCGTAAAGTTCCCGCCAAGCAACGTGGTGCCCGATGAAGCGGTGAACGCACCGCCCGTCAATGAAAAGTTTGTTCCGATCGTCAATGACTGGCTATCCGCAGTGAACACACCGTCAGCCTGGGCGAATGTCGCGCTCGTCGTAAGTGATCTGGCCATGGTGATGGTCCCGGTGTAACCAGCGTTGATACTGATACTCGTAATCGTTCCCGTGAATCCGGCATCAACCGTTGCATTCTTCGTCGAGGTCGTATCAAACACCACAGCATCGCCGGCACCTGGCAAAGTATCACCCAACCAGTTCAACGCACATGACCACTTATTCCCGTCCCCCGCTCCGCCTCCACATGTACCATCCGCGCCTTCACCGTCCCAAGTAATCGTGGCGGCGTATGCTGGATGAAGAAGAAGCGAAGCTGTCAGCGTTGGCACTGTAATCGCAACAAGAATCGGCAAAATAATCCGGTGTAGCCGGTGATTGAGCCAAAAGCTTATGCGCTTGTGAAGCATATTTACTTTAGTATAGCAAAACTATTCTAAGAATTTTGTGTTATGCTCAACGTGCTCATCCTTTACGTGATTAACTATGAAAAAAGTTCTCGTGGCAATGTCCGCGACCGCGCTTGTCATAAGCGCAGTGATACCGATGCATGCCGTACGTGCCGCCACCGCGGGTGATCTGATCAAATGCGCGGACTCAAGCGCAATCTACTATCTGGCGAAGGATGGAAAACGCTACGTCTTTCCCAATGAAAGTATTTACTATAGCTGGTACGCGAATTTCAATGCTGTAAAAAATATCTCTTGCGGAGACCTGGCAGTGCTTCCCATTGGGGAACGAATCATGTATCAGCCGGGCACGGATCTTGTAAAAATCCCGAGCGATCCATCAGTATTTGCCGTAGAGGACGGAAACGTGCTCAGAGAAATCCCCAATGAAAAAACCGCTGTCGATCTTTTCGGCACGGATTGGAACAAACGAGTAAAGGATGTTTCCGAAGCTTTCTGGCCAAGTTTTACGGTAGGAAAGCCCCTCGCTGACACGGAGATTCCTGAGGGAACGGTTCTTGAAGACAAGGACCATAATCTTTTCCGCGTAAAAACAGATGGAACGGCAACAGAGGTTGATACTATCCTTACTGCAGAACAAAAAGCCGTTCTCAGTGAACACGCGCTGTTACTGCAAGATGTGGAGGATCACCTAGGAAAGACGGTCAGCCTCACCCCAACGGCCTCGGCAACGGCAACAGACCTCTCAACTCTCACCACGCATCTCGAAACAGTTGACACTGAAGAAGCTGACGAAAAAGACGTCCCAGAAATCACAGAGGTTGATGAAGAGAGCACCGAATCCGGAGACACGCACGCGGATACAAGCAATGGAACAGATGCATCCTCGGGAGGTTCACACGAGTCAGGCAGTAATGACAGCGGATCAAGCGATTCCTAATAAGTACAAAACGACCCGCACAGGGTCGTTTTTGTTTTTACGAACAATTACCGTACAATATTTTTATATGGACCTCTTTGAGACTCAGCTTAAAACATCCTTGCCAAGTACCCCGCTAGCCGAACGCATGCGGCCACGAACACTCGACGAGTTTTTCGGGCAATCAAACATTGTGGGCGAGGGTAAATACTTGCGTACAATGATGATGGGAGACAATTTGCCTTCGCTCATTTTTTGGGGTCCGCCAGGAGTTGGGAAAACAACCCTGGCGCAAATCATAGCTAAGATGACGAAAGCTCGGTTTCTTCCATTGAGCGCAGTCTCTGGCGGAGTAAAAGACGTGCGCGACATCATCAAAGACGCTGAAGAACGCCGAAAGTTTTATGGCGAGCGAACGATTCTCTTTGTTGACGAAATTCATCGCTTCAACAAATCACAACAAGATGCATTTTTACCGGCTGTTGAAAAGGGCATTGTCACTCTGATCGGTGCCACAACTGAAAATCCATCATTCGAGGTGAACTCGGCGCTTCTTTCACGCGCTCGTGTAGTAGTGCTCGAACGCTTGGGCGAGGAAGACATTGTAAAAATTCTTCGTCAAGCACTCGCTGACAAAGAACGCGGACTCGGCAAAGAAAAGATTGAGGTCAGTAACGAGACACTCACGGCCCTTGCCAATATAGGCAATGGAGATGCGAGAAATGCACTGAATACGCTGGAGATTGCAGTGAAAATCGCACCACTCTGCCCCTCACCCATGGCGCTCGTGCCCTCACCGAGCCTCTCCCAGGATGGGAGAGGTCCTCAAGGCGCTTCCATCGTGATTACGAATGACATCATCGCTCAGGCACTCCAGCGAACACATTTGGTATACGACCGTGCCGGCGAAGAACACTACAATATTATTTCAGCGTTGCATAAATCAATGCGAGGTAACGATGCGAATGCTGCGCTCTATTGGCTTGGCCGAATGCTCGAAGCTGGCGAAGATCCGCTTTATGTGGCCCGCCGTCTCGTTCGGTTCGCTTCCGAGGACATAGGACTCGCTGACCCGAACGCGCTCGTGCAAGCGGTGGCTGCGCACCAAGCCTCCCACATGCTTGGCCTGCCCGAATGTAATGTCATCCTTGCCCAATGCGTGGCGTATTTATCAAACGCTCCCAAATCAAACGCACTCTACACGGCATACTCGGCCGTTCAACAGGATATTCGCGATCTACCAAATGAACCCGTTCCGCTCCACATCAGAAACGCCCCGACCAAACTCATGAAAAATCTTGGGTGCGGGGACGCAAAACAAGAATTTCTGCCTGACAAACTGCAAGGAAAAAAGTATCTCAGTTCGTAGTATACTTATGGAGGCTCATGCCGACTCCAATGGAAATACGTTTTCGCAACAAGGCATTCAGAATGATCTGGAGCGTTTGTTTACTTATCGGACTTTCTTTTTCCGGTCTTTTAGTGGCGCGCGCTACAACTCCAAATCCAGGGCATCCTTGGGCAGGCGTTGGGGACGGTGTCTTTGCCATCACCGGCCCCTCAATTCTCCGCACCTTCACCTTTCCTGACGCGGACGCAACCGTTCTGACGTCGCTCACAAATGATTTTGACCGCGCCACTGCCGGCGCGCTGACGTTCGGAAATACAAACGCCACCTCCGTCAGCGTCTGCAACTCCCTGGCTTGTGACACTGTGGATATTGCCACAAATGCAGACGCGGACACCGTCACCATAGGCGATGCTCTAGACAGCGTTGCGCTTGCTTCAGCAAACTGGAGCATTACCGCGCCGGGAGTTGCCACCTTCTCCTCTCTTGGCCTCACCGGAGATCTTGACCTGGCTACGCACATCATTACGAATATTGGCAATACCGGTACGGACTTTGTTGCCACTACCGGAGCACTTAATCTAGCGGGCGTCCTCACTGCAAACGGCGGAATTATCGTTGCAGCGAACCAAAACTTTACTATCGACGCTGGAACGGGAACGGCGACGTTCACAAGCACGGGCGGCACTTCGTTTGCTCGTAATTTATTTTCATCCGGCACAAACGTCATTGCGGCCCAATTTGGAAGCGGATCTACGTCAGGGTTCACTGCTGACCAGTATGGTGGAGCAGTCCGGTTCAATGGCTCGGGTGTGGCATGGGGTGATATGTCATATTACCCAAATGGTGGAGCCAGCGGAAGCCAAGGAAATTTCAGACTCTCTACAACTGGTGGAGTACTCGCAACGACACCAAGCGGTAAACTCGGGATCGGAGAATTATATTCAGTGGGTAACGTCGGCATTGGAACTGCGGCGCCAACTCGCATACTAGATATCGTCGGAGGTAGTCCCCGATTTTATAACTCCACCACGCCAACCTACAGCAGTTCAGTAAACTTAGGAGTGACCGCCCTTGACCTTGTAAATCGCGCCGCCAACGGCTCTGTTTCTGGCCTTCATGTTTACATGAGCGGAACAAATTCTGGAACGTTTCTCACGAGTACAGCGAGTTCTACCGGCTTCTGGTCTTCTGGCGCAAGATTTCACGGTTCGGGTCTTTATGTTCCTACTGAAACTACCGCAACATCAATCATGGAAAATGCCGGAGCCATTCAATTTCTTTATGGTACTGGTCTAACGCCAGGAACCACGACAGCATTAACTGAGTCGATGAGAATTTCAACCACCGGAAACGTAGGAATCGGTACCACGACACCAACAAAGCAATTAACTTTTGGTCAAGTGGCAGCTGATCCTATTCAAATCCGTCGCGACACAACATCCCAAGGAAATCCGGCGGTGGGCACAGGTATCTCATGGACGTGGAATAACGCAGCGGAGAACGATAACACATGGGCAGCCATTAGAGCCATCATGCCTGGTAGCACTAATTCCCATTTAACTTTTTCAACAACCCCCGTCGCGGGTGGTGCGGCGGGTTTACTGGAAAGAATGAGAATTGAAGATTCAGGAGATGTTGGCATCGGGGATGCTACCCCGGCCTCAATGTTCACCGTGGGCAATGGTGATCTCTTTCAAGTAAACTCAAGCGGTGCTATTGCGGCCGCAACGGGAATCATCACGAGCGGGGCATATGTCCAAACGTACACTGGGACAGGAAATGCGGCCTCCATCACATCTACCTCAACCACAAATGGCTCAAAAGGCCTCATTATTCAAAACACCGGTGCTGTCACCGGAACTGGCTACGGTGGCATGTTCATAAAATCTGGGGTATCTACAACCAATGTGGGTCTCTACGCTTCCGCCTCCGGTGGAACAAATAATTACGCGGCCATTTTTGATGCGGGATACGTAGGAATCGGAACCGCGAGTCCGATAGCAAAATTAAATATACAGGGCAGTTGGGCTCAAACCCTACTAGATGGCGACAACGTTGTCATAAGAAAACCAAACTACGCCGGAGGCGGGTGGGCCAGAACTTTGATGAATTTCCAAGAATATGACGGAACGACAATCACTAGCTTAGGAGCACTCGGCACTAACAATACCTTCGTTTACGGATTCATTGGAGCCGCCTACAACGACGCCGCAATCCAGTGGTACCCCGATAAAACCGTTACCCTCGGTGGCAACGTCACCACCGTAGGTAGCGTTGGTATTGGGGATACCACTCCGGCCTCCATGCTCACCGTGGGTAACGGCGACCTCTTCCAAGTAAACTCAAGCGGTGCTATTGCGGCGGCAACGGGGATTATCACAAGCGGGCAATACGCGCAAACTTTCGCCGGCACAACAACCGCGGGAGCTACAATCACCGCGAACTCGCTTACAACCGGTACGGCACTCATTATTCCTCACACGACATCAGTCATCGCATCCGGTGGCTCGCTCATTCGAGCATCCTCATCATCCGTTGATACTTCAACAACGACAGGAACGCTCCTTGACCTTGCGTCAACCGGTTCAACCGCAGGAACGATTGCTTTGATCACGAATAACACCGCTCTTTTTACCGGCATTAGCGAATCAATTTCAAACACGGGTCTGACCACGGGTACAGGACTCGCCATTACCGGCGGGAGCACAATTACCACAAATGGTGAACTCGTTAATCTCGACATAAGCACCTCCACCGCAGGACAGGCACTCAACATCCAAGGAACAGGCAACTATGCCGGTACCGGACTTGTATCCATCGTAGAAAATAATTCGTCAATGACGAGCGGTATCGGGCTCCTTCTCAGTAACGTAGTGACCGGCGGAAATACAAACTCCCCACTTATCTCCCTTCAGGGAAACGGCTACACCGCAATTGGCCCTACGAACATTACCGGTGCGTTTACGCTTCAAACCATTCCGTCCAATGGCTCAGCGGGCAAACTCATGATCGCTCAGACTGGCTGGGGCGTGGCAGCGGCCAATGATCTTTCCATTTCTGAAACCGGTGCCGTTGTGACAAGAGGCGGTGTCACTACCGGTGCCGGTACCCCTGACATTGCGGAAAACGTACCCGTGTCTGACCTCACGCTAGAAAAGGGCGATGTCATGGCTCTTGATACCTCCGCAACCGGCGACGGATCACTTTACAACAACTTCAAAGCAAAAAAAAGCCAGTCCGCATATGATAGCCAGCTCCTTGGTGTCGTTTCAACGTCTCCAGGTCTCATCCTCAACGGGCCGGACAATGTTGCGGATGAGAACATGAGCAAACCGAACGAACGGCTTCTTGCACTTGCCGGCCGTGTTCCGGTAAAAGTCTCTGATCAAAATGGACCGGTAAAACAAGGCGATTATCTTACATCCTCTTCAACTCCCGGCGTCGCAATGAAAGCAACGCATGCTGGTGCTGTCATTGGACAGGCACTTGAAAATTGGGACACAACGTCTGGCAAGACCCAGGTACTTATCAGCGTAAAACCGGGATATTACAACGGAGAAAGTTTGAACGAAGTGGCAGGAACATCAGACCAAATCCTTGCGAAGCTTCTTGCGGATCAAACAAGCGGAGGAGCACTGACCGCATCAGCCGAGCTACTCACCGGACGCATCGCGGCAGGACTCGAGATCATCACACCGAGCATCACCTCAAAGGGATTGAGGATCGACAACATCACTGCGCTCAATGACATCATCTCATTCCAGTCTGACATCGCATTTATTGGCCGGCCGTTCTTTAACAAAGACACCGGTGGATTCGCCGTTATTCATACTGGCGACACTTCAGTACACGTCGCGTTTGAAAAACCATATATCGCAACACCTGTTGTTCAAGCGTCAGTGACATTCGACGAACTCGCAGATCCCATCGCCCAAGCGCAAGCCGAAACAGATTACTTTGCGAGCGGAACACAGCTCATCATCACCAGAAAATCTCTAGCGGGATTCACCATCATGCTGAACGTGCCCACAACAAAAGATCTGAAGATCAACTGGCTAGCACTCGCTATCACGGACGCTCGAACAGATGAGTCCGTTCCCACGTCAACCGCACCTGTTACTGCCTCAATTAATCCGGTGACAACGATTGATCCAGCGCCCTCTGCCCCTACTACTACAATAGATCCTGCACTCACCACATCAACCACGACGACCGTTGTTGATCCAACAGCTTCAACTTCAACCACCACCACGGTTACAGACCCTACCGCAGTAGTCACAGATCCAGCAGTAACCGCAATTGATCCAGCACTCACAACTACAACAGCCACCGTTGTGGATCCCACGGCAACAACCGTCGATCCTACACTCACAACTACATCAACTACCGTCGATCCGACAGTCACCACCGTTGACCCCGCACCTGCTCCAGCCCCTGCTCCCGATCCGGCTCCGGCTCCCGCACCCGATCCTGCACCGGTTATTTAAGCTGTCGCTCAAAAAAAGTGTCCGTGGTAGTATAGAAGCACTCATAAACGAGGAGGTTTTGCTATGAAAAAAATCGCCCTTGCCGTACTCACTGCTATCGCCATAGTCTCAATCGCCGGGAATTTTTACCTTGGCCATAAACTCACCGCCCTCGCAAAAAATGTTGCCCCTGTTGATGATTCCGCAAAAATCATTACCCAAGTAGGAAAACTTATTGAACTCCCTGACGGGGAAACGCCGACAATCGCCAAAGTAGATGACCCTGAACAACTCAAAAAACAGGGACTTTTCCAAAAAGCACAAAAAGGCGATACCGTCCTTATTTACCCCACAGAAAAAAAAGCTATCCTCTATCGTTCTTCGGAAAATAAAATCATTGAAGTCACCAGCGTGAACGTTACTGAAACACTGCCCACAAAAACTCCCGCGCCTGCCCCAGCACCCGTTCCCGCTCCGGCCGTAGCACCAACCGTACCACCCACTCCGTAAATGAAGAAGTCGGGTCACACCAGGATGTATGACGCGTGCCCTCCGCTCCATTTTTCTTACGCTATCCTTTATAGGGATTCTTCTTGGTGCACCCGTAGCAAATGCAGGCACTCTTTCATGTACCGTTGCCACAACATGTCCAACGGGCACCGTGGTTTATCGGCTCTATGACCCAAACGGTAACCACGCAGAGATGCCAAGCCAATCGCTCTATACTTATCTAGCGTGCTGTACAGGCGTGCCTGGTCTGGGAAATAGCTGTATCACCGGTACAAATGCGGTAGTAGTAAAACTTTCCGGAACAAGCAATGCGCACATAGAACAAAACGCCCAAGCAAACTACGCTAATGACGCCTGCTTGTCAGTTGATACAGGCGGAACGGTTATTGTTGGCTACCAACTAGTGAACTGTAGCGGTTTTGATACCACCATCGGCTCTATGACCGCCGTTACCAATAGCCACGCTGGTGACGGAAGCGCCTATGCCATTAAAATTTGTGCCACCGCGCTCGCCCCGCAAACCTTAACCTTTGACGTTTCAGATGCCACCATTGGATTCGGAACCCTGTCCTCCGGAGCCGCTCGATATGCCACGGGAAACCTGGCCGGATCTGCGTCTGAGGTAGAAGCGCACACGCTCAGCGTCAGTTCAACGGCATCAAGCGGATACACGCTCACTGTAAGAGGAGACACGCTGGCGAATGGCGCAAAAACAATTACGGCAATTGGCGGAACAAACACCGGATCAAGCCCTGGCTCGGAACAATTCGGCTTACGATTTGTTCCCTCCGGCGGAAGCGGAACGGTGACAGCTCCATACGCAGCTGCGGGATTTGCCTTCAACGCCACCGGAACATCCACCGTTCAAATAGCCTCAACAACCGCTCCTGACACTACGCCAACCGTATTTTCCGCACGCTATCTTGCAAATATTACCGCCGTAACAGAAGCGAGCGACTACTCCACAACACTTACCTACATAGCCACCGGAACGTTCTAATTTTTTGGTGGTATACTTGCACGCAGATAATACTGTTTTGCTATGGCAAGTACCCACAAACATTTTGTCCGTAAACTTTCACGATCGGCATTGAGCTTATTTTTTGGCGTTACCGCAATGATTGTTGGTCCGCTTCTACAGATCGGGGTTTTGACGCAATACGCCCACGCTGCAGGAATCTCTGTCGCGTCTGACACAATGACTAACCAGGCAACAAGCGCAACCTCAACTCACACCCTTGTCTGGACAAGCAGTGGATCAAACGTTGCGAATGACACCATTGCCGTCGGCTTTGTCGTAGCTGATTTTACGTTCAATTTGGCGGGAGCGTGGCAAACAACTGATTTCACCCTTTCTGACGGATCACACGCAATACCAACCGCGCCATTAGCCGTTGGCGCAGCACCAGCCTGTACGGCCACAGATAACTATACTGTTACTGTTGCCCCAGTCTCAAGCACGCTGACTATCACCTTCTGTTCTGGCTGGGTGAGCGGTACATCACCCACCACTTTCACCGTTTATGGTACGGCGACCACTGGCGCAGGAACAGTCACGAACAACGCAAGTAACGTAGAATCGTCGATTATTTCCATTACATACGCATCAACTAACACCACGAGTGGTAATGTGGCCGTTGCCATTGAACCAAACGCAGACGTGGTTATCACCGCTACCGTGAACTCCACACTCACCTTCAATGTGAGTGACAACACCATCGGATTCGGCGTGCTGAGTTCTACCGCCGCCGCGTACGCAAACGGAGCAGGAACCGGATCGGCTACACCGGTCACCGCGCATACGTTTGACGTTGCAACAAACGCCGGGAGCGGGTTCACTGTTACTATCAGCGGTCCAACACTAACATCCGGAGCAAATACCATCACCGCAATTGGTGGCTCAAACACCGCCTCGGCAACAGGCACTGAACAATTCGGTGTTCGCTACACAGAAGCCGGCGGAACGGGTGCAACGGTAACCGCGCCATACGCAGCGGCCGGCTACGCGTATGACGGCATTGCCGCTCCTTCTCAGGTTGCGTCATCAACGGGCGCAACTGCCACAGCAACCTACGACGCCATTTACCTCGCAAACATTGCAGGAGCTACTGAGGCAGGCGCCTATTCAACCACTATTAACTACGTTGCCACGGGGCACTTTTAGAAAAAGGTCTATCGCACGGTTCCCCTAGACAGTCTGGGCGGTACTTGAGAACATGTACCCAGCTATGAAGTACTCGTTTTTTAGTCTTCTTTTTGTGCTTTGCGGGGTCTTTTTTTGGACGAACCACGCTTCTGCACTTACCGTTTCTCCCGTCAAAATGGAGATTGGCGGTGATCCTGGCCAAATTCTCACCGGAGATACGTATCTCGTGAATGAAGAAAATCACGAGATGACGTATTATTCTTCATTTGAAAAATTCGACGCTCAGGGAGAATCAGGCAATCCCGTCTTCTCACCCACCACGGAAGGACTCGCCACCTGGATGAGCATTCGGCCAAGCATCACTATCCAGCCCCACGCCCGCCTCACCGTCCCCTATCGCATCACCATTCCAAAAAACGCCCCGCCAGGCGGAAATTTTGCGGCCATTTTTTGGAATACGGTTCCGCCAAGCAATCTTGATTCCACCCAAGTAGCAATTGGGGCAAAAGTCGGCATCCTTGTTCTTCTTAGGGTATCCGGAGACATCACAGAAGGAGGAACGCTTTTATCGTTCGGTATTGAAAACGGCCAAACTTTTTTCACTACTCCGCCCGTTGGCCTCTGGTATCGTTTCAATAATAACGGGGAAGACCGCGTCAAACCTTCGGGAACCATAACCATCAAGAATACGTTCGGCATGAAGTCTGCTCAATTCAACGCGAATCCCACAGATGGCAACGTGCTCCCCGGGAGTATTCGCCGGCTAACCACGGCTTGGAATGATAAAGACGCTTGGGGGAATGATATACAACCGCCGGAACAAAAAAACTTTGGGACGCTTGCCCTCTATGAGCTCAAACATTTCCATCTTGGCCGATTTTCCGCCAGTCTTCATCTTGAATACGGCACTGCAGGAAAAACAGTGGACGCCAAAGTCTCATTCTTCATGATTCCCTGGCACGCCCTCGTCATCATTATCCCGGCTCTCATCATCCTCATGATCCTTGGTATAATCTCTATCAAACGGTACAACCGTTGGATTATCGCAAGGGCCAATGCGTCGCGGTCATAAAAATCATGGAGCATTTTTCGTTCTCTCTCTTGGCGCGCTTCTCCTGGCGGCGGGTGTTTGGCATTTTGTCGAGCTCTCCCGCGCATCAATTTCCAACACGGTAACAATCACCGCCACCGTTCTTGGCTGTGGAGATGGCATTATTCAACCAGGCGAAGCTTGCGACGGCGCAAACATGAACAGCCGGACGTGCATTACTGAGGGATTTACTGGCGGAACGATAAGTTGCCAGGCTAACTGCACGCTACAAACGTCTGCCTGCACCGGCGGAACGCCAAGAAGTGGAAATGTTGGTGCAATCGGCTCTGTTTCTTCGTCAAGCGAAACCTTCCTGGGGCTCGCCTATCCCAACAGCTCAGTCGCTATCCTCAAAGACGGCCAGCTGGTGGCGACCGTTGAAACGGATGCGAGCGGAGGCTTTAGCTCAAAAATCACAAACCTTTCTATCGGTACTTTTGCGTTCGGTTTTGTAGCCACGGATACGCTCGGCAATCACTCAGCGCTTACAACCGTTGAGATTACCGCCAGCGGGAGCTCAACCACTACCCGTGACATTTTCCTTTCGCCAACCATCGCTCCCATCGGTTTTTTTGTCTCATCAAGTGCCGTCGTAGCAGTCACGGGGTCAAGCGCACCTGACGCAGACGTCAGGCTTTCAATTACATCAGTCTCCGGCGATGTTATCCTCACGCGCCATGCCCAAGCCGATGCGAATGGCGAATATTCCATACAGCTCGCTCCGAACGCCCTTCCTGCGGGGTCATATACCGTCACCGCGACTGCCACACTCGGCGGACTCACAAGCACGCGCAGTTTGCCGGCCTCTTTCGCCATCGGCGCCCCCAACGCACCCCTCTCATATCTAAAAGGCGACTATAACGAAGATGGCCAGGTAAACCTGGTGGACTTCTCTATCGCGCTTTACTGGTACAAACAACCGCTCAGCCCGGCTTTCAAGGTACTTGAACTACACCATGGCAACGGCGATGGAATACTCGACCTGGTTGATATCAGCATTCTTGCGTATTTCTGGACCGGCTAATCTATGTTCATCCTTGCCAAAAGAATGTCCGTCCTTATTCTCTCCTTCCTCATGCTTATTCCGCGAGCACTTTTTGCGGCGCAAGTGACCGTTCTCCCCCAACAAACCGCGGTTATTCAAACCGCCGAATTCCAGACAAACATCACCGTGGACACCGGGGGCGAATCCATCAACACCTTCGCCGGAACGATTACGTATCCGGAAAATATCATCGCCCTCAAAGAAATTCACAGTGGCAACTCAATCGTCAACTATTGGGTCGAGGCGCCAAAAAATGCCAACAACAAGATCACCTTTTCAGGCATCACGCCCGGCGGATATGTTGGCAATCATGGGTTTCTTTTCTCGCTTGTCTTTACAGCCGTCAAACAAGGCAACGGATCTATCGCGATCAGCAATCCGCTCTTCCTCAAAAATGACGGGCTGGGAACTTCGGCTAGAATCGCTATCTCGAACTCGAGCATCAGCGTGCTACCGCCGGATCAACGGCGAAACATTGTCATCCCTCCGCTTCAAGACGCCACCCCACCGGAACCGTTCCGGCCGGAAATCTCGAAAACGCCGGTCCTGTTTAATGATTCATGGACTCTCTTCTTTGGAGCGGAAGATAAGGGATCTGGTATTGATCATTACGAGGTCCAAGAATACTCGCCGGGAATTTTCAGTTTCTTCTCGCCGTGGATTCGCACAACGAGTCCATATCTCATCAGAGATCAATCACTTGAGAAAGCCGCGGCCGTCAGAGCGGTTGATAAAGCGGGGAACATTCGTACGGCCCATGTCCTTCCGCGCAACGCGCCCGCCTGGTATGCCAATCTCACGAACTGGTTCCTCTTGGCGAGCGGACTGGCAATCCTCGCGGTGCTTAAAACCTTTCTATGGCGAAAACGATAAAACACCTGGCATTCAGCCTCACCGCAGTATTCTTTTTTGCAGTCGGCGCTCTGCCGAACGTGAGCCAGGCGGCCAGCCTTTCTTTCTCCCCCGCCTCCGCCGTAACCACAGTTGGTACGCCGTTCACCGTAACCGTTCTGCTCTCAACTGAGGGTGTGGTGGCAAATGCTGTTGACACAGTGCTCTCATTCCCCACAGATAAACTCACCGTCAGCAAAATCTCCCCAGAAAATTCCATTCTCTCTTTGTGGGTGCAAGAACCAAGCTACTCAAATACCGCCGGCACCATCACCTTCACAGGCGGAACGCCAAGGCCCGGTTTTAACGGCGCGTCCCTAGTACTCGCCACCATCACTTTCGTTCCAAAAATGACCGGAACATCCATCATAACCATCACAAATGGCTCTGTCCTCTCTGGGGATGGATTGGGGACGGAATTACTAAAAAGCTTCAACGGAACGTCTGCCACGTTCACCACGAACCCGACTCCCCCATCGGCGCCTGCTCCCGCTCCAACGCCGGCAGGTACGTCGCCAAACCCCTCCGTCGTGCCCACAGCCACTTCTGGCGTGCCCGCAATACCCGCACCAGCCACTCCAGAATCACCCCCGTCCGCTAATTCACCCAGCACGCCTCCGGAAATCCCCACCAGGCCAGCCGTCTCTCCGGCACCTGTCACCCCCCAAACGGTCAGCAAAGAACAGCCAGCCCTGCGATGTCCTACCGTCCCCGCTCAAACGCTCCCTGTTCGTCTTCTCAGAACCTGGCCGATTGATCTCCTCATCTTCCTCACCGGCATCATTATTGGGTTTCTTATGCGAGAAATCATTCTCCTGGCGAAACGGCCAAAGACTCCGCCAAACAAACCTAGCGCGAAGACCCGTAGTACCCCCGTTCCTCCACCGGTAACATCCCCGCAATCTTTGCCATAACGGTGTGGACTGAATCGCCTTGGCCGAGCGTTAAAGACTCGCCGATTTGTACACGTTTGTCAGAAATCGCGATTGGCACAATGGGCGCGTCCTCACCAGTGAGACGCCTGTATTCATTGTTCACTATTTCAATCCCCGGATACGCTTTGCGTAAAACTGGCCCCTCATACGTCCACAAACCCTCGGGGAACATAGCAACAGCATCTCCGCGGGCCAGCAAGGCCGCGCTCTCCCTAGCAAATTTTCGGACAGAACCCAGATCAACAGGGCGATCAATGACCGTCTGATAATACTTGGCCACGTGCTTCGGTTTTTTTGGTACTCGGGTCATGAGCTCAGCCTGTTCTTCAGCAGTCAGATTGCCGAGCGAGCTTTTGACCTCAAATACACCAATCTTTTTCAAAAACCAAGTTATAGCCGGGTTAATCTGAAAATGCATATCAGCAGCGGCAAAATCAAGCGGACGCCTGGCCACAGCAGCCAGCGTAAACTGATCGCTATCGCGCGTGTGGTTTGACACGAGGAGACATGGGCCGTGGCGCGGAATATTCTCCCGCCCCTCCACCTTGCGCCCCTCAATCATAAATAACGCCTCGCCCACTAACGCCATAACTGGCGTGGCCAACGCTCGAACATTATTCGCCCGGCGCAAATGTACGGGCAGATTCCTCTCAAGATATTCGTACACCTTATTCGGCCTAACAGCTACCGAGAATTCGCCCTCAATGCTTTTGGCTATCTGCTCAGTTTGCTTGCGCTTTTCTTTAGCCGAATCTTCCGCCTCAACGGGTGCACCCGTCTCAATGACCGCTGGTTCGATCATATCTCGTTCAACCGAGTGAACAGGCAACACTTCCCGCTCGGCTGGCCGAGTGAATTCCGGGCGTGAATCAATCGGCTTGCCCGGCTTATCCATAAGTTTAATGCCCCGCCAGATATCTCTCCGCCTCAAGCGCCGACATACAGCCAGTCCCCGCCGCCGTAATCGCTTGACGGAAGTACGGATCCATCACGTCCCCGCAGGCAAATACGCCAGGAATATTTGTTTTCGTGCTTTTGCCTTCGGTAACAATGTAGCCCTTTTGGTCGAGTGTTACCGAACCCGCAAATAACTCAGTATTCGGCTTGTGACCGATAGCGACAAACAAGCCTTGCGTCAAAAACTCGCTCGTCTCCCCCGTCTTCGTGTTCTTGAGTTTTAGCGCTCGAATACTTGTCTCACCGAGCACCTCTTCAACCGCCGTGTCCATGAGGAAGCTAATTTTCGGGTTGCTCTTGGCGCGATCAAGCATGATTTTAGAAGCTCGAAAGGCATCGCTCCGGTGGATCACTGTTACTTTCGAAGCAAACCTCGTCAGGAACGTCGCCTCTTCCATGGCACTGTCTCCCCCGCCAACCACCACGATCTCTTTCCCTCGAAAAAAGAATCCATCACACGTGGCACAAGCGGAAACACCTTTGCCCTGTAGTTCCTTCTCGCCAGGGCATCCAATCCACTTGGCACTGGCACCTGTTGAAATAATAATCGCATCCGCCGTCAGCTCTTTACCGTTCTCACTCATCACCCGGTACGGCTTCTGCGAGAAATCAACCTTCGTCACCACGTCTTGCAACACCTCAGTACCGAATCGCTCGGCCTGCTTCTTCAGCTTCTCCATGAGCTCAGGACCGAGTACGCCGGTAGGTTCGCCGGGCCAGTTTTCGACGTCGCTTGTCAGCATGAGCTGGCCTCCTGGCTCTCGCCCCGCAAACAACACCGGCTTGAGCATCGCTCTGGCTGCGTAAATGGCGGCCGTGTAACCAGCCGGTCCGGAACCAATGATGACGAGGTTGTAATGTGTGGACATATATATGTTGACAAGTACTAGAAATATGTTACTCTATCAGCAGATCACCAATGGAAAAGATCACCCTTCAAGGTTCCGTCCTTGCGGGGCCTTTTCTTTTTTATGGGCCAATTTACTCTCAAGGTCATTCATAAAACGCAAATACGGTTTAATTTCAGGATACTTTAACAAACCGGAAAACTTCCACCGGTTAGGGACCATCATAGCAGCCAATTTCTTTTTTCCAATAAAATAGTTCGCTAAGCAGTAAAAATCACCGTCACCGGAGACAATAATGGCTTGATCATAATTTTCGTATTCGATCATTGCCTGTAAAACCAATTCGGCATCACAATTCCCCTTAGTCGTGCCATCCTTATACGTTAAAGTTGGTTTAAAAATACAAATAAAACCTGCCTGTTGTAACGAATTATAAAGTTTCGTATTCCCCGGTAAATAGCCTAAAAATACATAGGCCTCTTTGACAGCATATTTCTCGGCCAAATATACTCGAAATTTCCGAAAACTTAAAAACCATCCCAACGAACGGATCGCGAGGTTCAAATTCTGACTATCTATAAGCGCGTAATTCTTCTGCGGGGCAATCATATTTCTATCCGTCGAAGTCTAGCACGGGACCATAAAACAAAAAATCCCCTTCCGGGGACTTCTTGTGGTTAACCCGTAATCTGTTTCACCCTCTCCTTAAACGTCTCTTTGCTCATGGCGCCGGAGAACCTGCCTACCTCGCTCCCGCCTTTCATGACTACAAATGTGGGAATCGAGAGAACGTTGAATCTCATCGCCAGCTCGGAATTGTCATCGACGTTCACCTTGGCGAATGACACGTCAGACATCTCGTTTCCGAGTTCCTCAATCAAAGGCCCCATCACCTTGCACGGTCCGCACCACACGGCCCAGAAGTCTACCACCACGGGGGTAGTTGACTGGGTGATTTGAGAGTCAAAGTTTGCTGTTGTTAAATCCATAATAAATTCTTTACACTGCCAAGGTTCTCGCCTGGAGTTCCTCAGAGTAGACCTCCAGTGTATCACCTACCTCAATCTTGGTCTTGCCCTGGAAAGACAGTCCGCAGTCTTGGCCGGCGAGTACATCTTTGACGCTCGACTTGCCACTCTGCAAGGCTTCGATCCTGCCCTCGCCCATAATACTGCCATTGCGGAACACGCGGATAACCGCGCCCGGAATAAACTTGCCCTTCTTCACCTTGGCGCCAATGATGTGGCCCTTCTCCGTCTTCTTAAAGACGGCTAGAACTTCACCCGAACCAAGATCCGTATAAATCTTCTCGGAAGGAATGAGCTTCTTGAGACGCTCGACCACATTTTCAAAGATGCGATAGATAACCGTGTGGCCTTCAAGATCAACATTTTTTGTTCTAGCGAGGTCAGCCGCAGTCTGCATCGGTTTAACGTTGAAGCCGTAGATGACGGCTTGTCCCGCCTCGGCCCTCAGCACATCAGCCTCCGTAATATTGCCGAGTCCTTTGCCAACAATCTTCACACCAACGTGCGGGTTTTCAATCTTCTCGATCATGCCGATCAACGCTTCGAGTGAACCGAGTACGTCAGCCTTCACCATCACGTTTAAGTACAGCTTGCCCTCGCTCCCCTCTTTTTCTTCCTTGGGCTTGGCCACCTTGGTACCAAGATCCTCGGCGCTCGTCTTCCGCTTCATGTCCTCACGCACGTCTTCAAGCTCGTCCGGATTTTCGGGTACTTCGAGAATGTCTCCTACGGCTGGAGCGATTTTGAAACCAAGAATCTTCACCGGCGTAGATGGCGGGGCTTCTTTGATGAGCTTGCCGTCATAAGCGGTGAGTGCTCGAACTTTTCCATACAGATATCCGCCAACAGACAAGATGTCGCCTGCATGCAACGTTCCGGTTTGGACGATGATAGTTGCAACAGGTCCTTGGCCCTTGTCTACGCGGGATTCAATGATCGTACCGAGCGCTTTGCGGGTCGGGTTCGCTACAATGTTGTCCTTTTCCATGTCAGCCACAAGCAACAGAACGTCAAGCAACTGATCAATATGCAAATTCTTTTTGGCCGAGATAGGAACACAGATCGTCTTCCCGCCCCAATCTTCTGGCACGAGTCCAGCCTCTGACAGCTGACTCTTCACGAGTTCAAGGTTGGCATTCTCTTTGTCGATTTTGTTAATCGCAACCACGAATGGCAAGTGCGAAGCCTTGATGATGTCAATCGCTTCCTTGGTCTGCGGTTGTACACCATCGTCTGCAGCTACGACGAGAATGGCGATGTCGGCAACTTTCGCACCGCGGGAACGCATGACCGTAAACGCTTCGTGACCTGGAGTGTCGATAAATGTAAGCAAACGATCATTACGCACCACCTGGTACGCGCCAATATGCTGAGTGATACCGCCAGCTTCGCCTGCTACCACGTTCGCCTTTCTGATAACGTCGAGCAACGAGGTTTTGCCGTGGTCAACATGGCCCATGATAACGATGACTGGTGGGCGAGCAACAATGTTCGGATCCGTTACCCCGCTCGCATCAGGTCCGCCATGTTCAGAGCCCTTCGCCTGGGCGAGTCTATCCTCACCGGCGCCCAAAATAACTTCTGTTCTTGCTTCTGCTGGTTCGGCAATGAATCCAAGATCCTCAGCAATAATTGAAGCGGACTCATAATCAATCGGTTCATTGAGCGAGGCCAAAATACCGGCGCGCATCAGTTCCTGCATTACTTTCTGAACTGGCAGGTTGAGTAGAGTCGAAAATTCTCGAACAGTAATTTTGCTCGGCACTTTTACATGCTCTGCAGTACCAGAAGCCACCTGAGATTTTCTCTCAGCGCGGGCTTTCTGATCTTCCATTTTCTTCTGGAGGAACTGGCGCTTTTTCAAATCCTGCCAGGCGTTCAAAATTTTCCCAACATCACGGTCAGGAATTTTAATAGCCTTTCCGCCAATGTCAAAACCAAGCTCCGGCAGCTTGGAGCGCAATTCCTCTGTAGATACCCGCAACCGGCGGGCTAGCTCTGAAATGTTCATGGCAAGAGGATACGGGAAAGTGCCTGTTAAGTCAAAGAACTGGTGTATTTTACCATCCCAACATTGATCCCCATCCTGAGCTAGGCGAAGGATCCGCCTTTCCCGGCAGCAATGGGCCGTATTGGCAATTGAAACTTCCTCAAATCACTCCCAACCAATACTCGTTGCACATCTGTTCGGCTAATCAATGACTGGGTTGGCCGTACGTCGTTACCGCTCCCGGGAATGCCTGGAATTGAGAACCCGACGTACTCGATCCTTTTCTTCAACCGAAATCGTACCCAATCAACCATCGGTACAAGGTCTGTGTCCGAACTCACTAGAATAGCCGTATCGTATTTATTATCGACTGCGCCAGCCACTAAATCAACTGCAATCTTAACATCGATTCCTTTCTCACGGAACGTATGCAAAGTAATCTCATTGATACCTTTACTCAAAATCTGTTGATGATTCTCTACCCGAGAGTCAATCAACACCTTTTCCGTCCGCTCCCGAAGCTTACTTGTTTTGATCTGCCAAGCTGTCTGTTTCAAGCGGTTGAATAACTGCACCTGTTTAGCCATGGCTCGCCTACTTCGTTCGTCACCTTCCCGTTCTCGCACCGTTCCAATGTAGTATCTCTTCCCCTGCTCAGTAACCACCCTACTATCTGCGAGGAAATGAGCGAAGGCGTCAAAATCAAACCCCGCCGCCTGAATAGCCAATGGTTTGTGAGCGAGATGGTAAAAATTACCGCCATCAATAAAAATCTGTACTCGCTCCGCGTTCATAATGAGCAAAAAGTACCATAAAAATAAAGTCCTGCACACTCCCCGTGAGGGCAGGCGCAGGAGACTTTATGCTCAGAATATACCTCTCTTTTTGACGTTCGTCAATGATCGTCAACAAGCTAAATTATGAACCGCCTCGGCCAAACCAAACGTATTGCCATGTCCAAGAAGACCCAGATATGAGGCAACTACGCCTTCTTCCGGCTCAGCTCCGAGCCTCCTCATCATTCTGCGTTTTGTCGAACCCCTTAAGACCCGATGATCCGAAAATTGTACCCACCCTAAGAAATCCACCCCCGAAGCCATTGTTCGGAGCTCGATCTTTTGTGGGTGAAGTGTTAACTTCAGTTGGTCGAACAAAAACTGATGAACAAGTGGGAGAACAGATTCGAGATACCCTCGATGACGCGACAAAAATACAAAGTCATCCGCGTATCTCACATAATGTCTGATATGCAACTGATGCTTCACGTATTGGTCGAGTTCATTCATGTATACGTTGGCGAGTATCTGACTGGTCAAATTTCCTAGTGGCAATCCCACTCCTGGCACTCCCGACGGGAAGCTCTCGATAATCTGTTGAATACACCACATGATGCGCCAATCGGCTATTCGCCGATCCAATATGAGAAGAAGTGTACGTTGGTCTATAGACGCAAAAAACTTTCTCACATCACACTTCAACACCCAAACGGTTTTTCGATGATTCATCGATACTTCTTGTGCCATCCGAGTGAATCGATTATTCGCTCGATGAGTGCCTTTGGCGATCCTGCATGAAAAAGAATCAGCAATAAACGTCCGGTCAAAAAATGGATACAACTTTCGATACAATGCCCGATGGAAAATACGATCTCGAACAGACGCTTTATGAATCTGCCTTTTCTTTGGATCGTTAATAACAAAAGCTCTATATGGCTCATGACGATATGACATGTCCACAAGTGAGGCGTGCAAAGCCAGCAGATTGCTCATAAGGTTCCGGGCAAATTCTTGGACGTCCGGTTTAGAGCGCTTCCCGGGCAAAAATTCTCTCCATGCCACGAGCAAATTCTCGACGGAAATTATGTCTTCGTATTTTTCTTCAAAAATAATTCTGCCCATATGAGATCATTTAACGTCCCCCCCCCCCGAAACTGCTCCCACTACTTGAAGACTTAAAATCTGCATATCTTGTTTGGTTTTTATACTACCAGACCATCCCCAAAACACACAGGTACACTCTCGGCGGTCGTATCGATGATTTGCTGGTAGACATGATCGAAGCGACTGCCACAGCGGGCTTTCTAGCTAAAGCAGAGAAGCTTCCGTATGTCCGAGTCTCAATCCGAAAACTAGATACCATAAAAGTGCTTCTCATGGTGCTGTGGGAAACGAAATCACTTAACGACAAGCAATACATCACCCTTTCAGAAAAGTTTGAAGCGATTGGCAAAATGCTCGGTGGCTGGCATGGACAGCTCACCAAACAAACAACCCCAGGAAATATCCCGGGGCAGAAATGAAACCTCTGGCGGAGACCGCAGCCGGGTTGTTGCCGTTCCACTGGTTGCTGAGCCAGTTGTAGTTCACGTACCAGTTCTGGCCATTCCAGTTGAGGTAGTAGACGTACACCTTGTCGTTCACCGGGTTGCGGAATCACGTGAAGTGCCATCCATAACACCATCCTTTGACTACTCTGAGGATTGAATCGAATTCGTGATAATAATCACCTAGCACTCCACGCCAAGTTTTTTCATGTCAAAATCCGGAAAAGCCACGCTATTCCAAGCCGTAACCAGAAATATTCTGGACAAATTCGAATCAGGTTTGGTAGCCAGAAGTCTTAACCGCCGGCATATTCACCTTACCCGGACAAAGTATAACTCCAAATTGAAGAGGAGCTCCACGCAACGTTGCGCAGAGCTCCTCACGCGAATCCGAAAGTGCAAAGGACTGAGGATCTAAGGGCTAACGTGCCTAAGGATCTCAGGTCACAGTGCTGGGACTTGCGGAGACCGCAGCCGGGTAGCTGCCGTCCCACCGGCCGCTGAGCCAGCCGTAGTACACGCACCAGTGCCGGCCACTCCAGTCGAGGTAGCAGACGCACACCCCGGCGCTCACCGGGCTGCGGAAGCCCTCGCCCCAGAAGAAGATGGCGCCCGCTGTCTTCCAGCCCTCCGGAATGAAGTCCAGATTCGCCTTGAGCGCATCCAGCTCATTCTTGGAGGAATGGCCGGGCACGGCCTTCAGCTTCTCGTCCCAGAGGACTTGGCCGTTGATGCCACCATCGGCCAACTGGGCAGGGTCCACGTGGAACGTCATCGGCACGCCGTTACGGAGCAGAATCCGGTCCTTACCCGTCCCCTGCCAAGTGAAGATCACCGTGCTGGGCTTGACCACGTTCCATGCCCGCTCGGCCGTATCGAACGGAAGCTGGGAAGGGACGTCGTTGTAGACCTCGAGCGTGTGCTCGTCGATCCGCTTGAAGCGGAGCGGGGCCGGGGCGGGCTCGGGCGCGTTCGCCCCCTTGAAGGCGTCAACGCGACGCTTGAGCGCGTCCTTGTCCGCGAGACATTCCTCCGCCTCTTCCATGGACATGCCCGCTTGCGCGAACTTACCCACGAGAGCAAGGAGCTGGCCAGCCGGGAGCTTCAGAAGGTTCGTCATGTGACTACCCATCCTTTCATAATGCCGTCGGTACACCCTGTATGCGATCTATTCGCCTACAAGATTTCCCTGTGTTAAAAACGGCTGTTCTTGGCTAATGTTTGGCCAGAAACAGCTATTTTCAACCTAGTCATTATAACAAAAAAATGCACTTTTGTCAATGTTATAGGGCCATAATACAAAGAGCTCCTACACACTCCCCGTGTGGGCAGGCGCAGGGGACTTAAATCTATGGATTCGCAAATGTTTTAAGGGAAACGGTACCTGTATCTGCCCCGCAGGAACCAACCTCGATCATTTCGCCAGAAACGCTCAGGTAATAGCCGGTGCCAAAGAGGCCAAAGAGGGAATGTTTGGGATCACTCGGCGCGTCTTCGGGTTTATTGAAAATTTCTTCGGGCGGGAGGCAGTCATCCGGAACGGCGTCGTCTGAACAAAACCTGCCCCAAGCGCCGGCACAGGAAGAGCCGGTGCCGAGGAGAAATTTCGAGCCCGATCTATCGGACAGACGCTTCAATAGCGCGTCATACTTGTCCGGATGCGTGGTAGAAAGCGTCAGCACTGTCGTCATGATCTTCCGCACATCATCGCTCCGACGCTCATCACGCCGAAGGGCGAGCATCCTGGCCGGGTTTACCGCAAAGGCAATGATGCACACCGCCAGGCCGAGCAAGCCAAAGACAATGACATGATCAAGCCTGGTACCGCGCATGTATTGCCCATGTGGCATATGGCACGAATCATACCATTTACCGTTGGCACGTTGGACAATAATGGGTTCCTCGGCCAACCAGAACAATTTTCTTAATTGGGGTTTTGCATTTCAGGCAGGGCAAATTAGCTCGACCGTAGACCTTCAACAGAACCGAGAATCCACCTTGAGTACCATTTGTATCCACATAATCGTTTGAAGTAGTGCCGTTTAAGTCAATGGATTTCTGTAAAATCTTTTTCACTTCTTTTATGACCTCGGTGCGATTTTTTGCCGTTAAGCTCGAGAGCCTTCTAGTTGGTCGAATCCCTGCCCGATGACAAGCTTCATCCGCATAGATATTTCCCACGCCCGCAATGCATTCCTGATTTAACAGCGCGGCCTTGATGGTCCTCGACGACGGTGTGCAAAGTCTATCAGCGAGTAGCTCGACGGATGTTTCGAGTGGCTCAGGTCCGTATTTGCATAAGGCTTCATCGAGGCCCTCGACGGACACGCACTTCAGATAGCCGAAGGTACGGATGTCGGACCAGACGAGGTGCTCCGCTCCCCCGCTGAATACAAAAAGTATTCGATCATGCTTCTGCCGGACATAATTTTTCGGCACGAACAAAAATTTGCCGGTCATCTTCAAGTGGCCAACAATCGCCGTCCCATCGTCAAACTGGAAGACAAGGATTTTCGCTCGCCGGCTCACCTCCTCGATGCGCTTGCCGAGGATGGACTCGATAAACTTCTTCCCCATTGGCGTCTCCCTCCCAGATTTCCAGATTTCGACAGCCGAAATAACGCGCCCCTTGAGGCGCTCATTTAACTGGCGCTTGATTGTTTCTACTTCGGGGAGTTCGGGCATAGCTATTTCAGGTGCTCGATCAATATTTTTGTAACCTCTTCTGTCGGTGCCGAACTATCAATCTCTATAAACTTGGCCGTCGAGTACTCTCGAGCATACTCAGCTGCGGCTTTTTCAGTCTCGTAATAGCGTTTAATCCGATTTTCGATCACCTCGGGGACATCATCGGCTCGCCCGCGCTCGATTAGTCGTTTCCGAGCGAGTTCATCGGGAATGACCAAATGAATGAAGTGAGTGGGCTGATCGAATTCAAAATAGGTTTTCAAGGACTCAACGGATCTAGGGTAGCCATTCACAATATATCCACTGTTCTGAATTTCTGGGGACAGCAGTTTCTCTTTGTAGATGTTCGTCGCCACGCCTTTCGGAATCATTGTTCCAGACTCAACATACGGTTTAACCAGGAGGCCGAGCTCACTGCCTTTAGCGATCTCATCACGCAAAATCTGCCCCGTAGAAAAATGCGGAATGCCCAAAATCCTGGCAAGTGCTTCACACTGCGTGTCCTTGCCTGCGCCGGGGAGGCCGTAGACGATGATTTTGTAAGGCATATGATCGTTTTGTACTGTACGACAATAGTAGACTATGATCCAATGCGCCACCTCTAGACCCTTCCTAACGTCAGGGTCTAATCCTCACGTCGGGGTGGGACGGCCAATCAGATCCCTCGGCCGTCGGACGGCCTCGGGATGACAATGCCAATATGCCTTTCCTATTGATCGACAAACCCGCGGGGATCACGTCACATGATGTGGTCGACAAAGTTCGCAAAATTACCGGCGAGAGAACTGTGGGCCATGCTGGGACGCTTGACCCGTTTGCCACGGGGTTGCTTATTGTTGGGGTGGGACGGGACTCAACCAAACAATTATCAACGTACTTGGGGATGGATAAGGAGTATGAGGCCACGTTTGTGATCGGAGCAACCACCGAGACGTTGGATCCGGAAGCGCCCGTCGTGGTCGCGCCAAGGGTCGATACATGGATCGACCCCTACGGCGAGATTCGTTCCGCCATGAAAAAATTGACCGGTGAAATCTCCCAAATCCCCCCGATGCATTCGGCCATTAAGGTTGGCGGGAAGAAATTGTACGAACTCGCCAGAAAAGGCCAAACAATCGAAGTTGCCCCAAGAAATCTCACCGTTCACTCATTCGAATTACTCGAAAATCCGGATTTCTCTACCTGGCCAATCACCTTGAAGGTCAGAATCGCCTGCTCCTCCGGCACGTACATTCGAGCGCTTGCTAGAGACCTTGGCGTTCTTTTGGGCACAACGGGCTACGTTTCCAGTCTACGCCGGACCAAAATCGGCGAATATTCCGTAGCTTCTGCAAAAACCCTTGAAACCCTTTCTAACCCTTTATAACCCCCTCTAACCCTTCCCCTCTCAAGCATCTCATGCTACCCTCGTTCGGTAACAACTGGTAGAAATAATTATGCTTATCCCCCTCATTTTAGCTCTCGGGGGGTTGGTACTTGGCAGCGCTGTAGGATATTTTGTCCGCGCCACAATCGTCAAAAACCAAACAAACTCCGCCGAGGCACGTGCCGTAAGAATCTTAGAAGAAGCGAAAGATAAGGAACAAAAGATCATCATTGAAGGTAAGGAAAAGGCCATTGGGTTCATTGAAGAAGGCAAGAAAGAACTTCAGGAAAAGGAGAAGGACATCCGCGCTACTCAGGAACGCCTCACAGAACGTGAGCGCCTTTTTGATAAAACGCTGTTGGATTTCGAGACCAGAAAAGCTCAACTTGACGATTACAAGTCAAAGCTTGAAACCGCCAAAGCCAAAATTGATGAGGTCAGAGCTGCGGCCGATACGAAACTCGAAGAGGTGGCCGGTATGGGCAAAGAAGCCGCCCTCCAAGTAATCATGGACCGCGTGGAGGTGGAGCAACAGGACTCGCTCATGAGTTTGATCCGCAAGTATGACCAGCATTCTGAAGAAGAACTTGAAAATCATGCCCGCAAGATCCTGTCCCTCGTCATCCAGCGTTTTGCGTCGAGCCAGGTTGTTGACGCAGCTACCACCTTCGTTCAATTAACGAGTGAGGACATGAAGGGCCGAATCATCGGCAAAGAAGGCCGTAATATTAAAGCTATCGAGCATCTAACCGGCTGTGAATTGATCGTGGATGACACGCCGGGCATGATCACCATCTCCGGCTTCTCCCCCGTCAGACGCCAGGTGGCTAAGCGAGCGCTTGAAATCCTGATGAAAGACGGCCGTATCCAACCGGCCAAGATTGAGGACGCCGTGAAAGAATCGAAGAATGACCTCGCCAAGGAGATGCGCAAGGCCGGTGAGGACGCACTGTATGAACTCGGCATTCCGGTTTCATCTATTGATCCGAAGCTGGTCTCGATTCTCGGCCGTTTGAAATACAGAACAAGCTACGGTCAGAACGTGTTGCAACATTCTATTGAGGTGGCCCGCATCTCCGGCATGATTGGCGAAGAGCTGGGCATGGATCCATTCCCCCTGAAGAAAGGCGGACTTTTCCATGACATTGGCAAGGCCGTAGACCATGACATGCAGGGCGCGCACCCGCAGATTGGCTACAACATCATGAAAAAGTTTGGCTTCCCGGAAGAGATGGCCTACCAGTCCATTGCTCACCATGAGGACAGGCCGAGGACGATCGAAGGAGTCGTGGTCAAGGCGGCTGACGCCATTTCTGGCGCTCGCCCTGGTGCTCGCCGAAACTCTGTTGAGGAATACTTGCAACGTCTCCAAAATCTTGAAATGACCGCTGCCGGTTTCCCAGGCGTGGAAAAGGCCTATGCCATCCAGGCTGGCCGAGAAGTCCGCGTCTTTGTTGAACCAACTGAAATCGATGACTTCAAGGCCTATGAGCTGGCCCGCGACATTGCCAAAAAAATTGAGGCTGAACTGACCTATCCTGGCGAGGTGAAGGTGACGGTTATTCGGGAGACCAGGGTGATCGAGTTTGCACGATAGCGCCGTCGTCATACCGAGTACCGTTGTCATCTCGAGGCCGTCCGACGGCCGAGAGATCTGAATTGGTCGGCGCCAATCAGATCCCTCCTATCGTCGGGATGACACAAACCAATCAGATTCTGGCTAAGACTTGCACGATTTCGGTCATTGGGCTAACATAAGCCCATTATGAACAAAGCAGAACTTGCGCTCAAACTTTCTGAGCGCCTTGATATCCCAAAAAAGTTAGCGGAAGACATGTTGGAAAACTTTGAAAACCTCGTGGTTTCGGCCCTTGTAGCCGGCGATGAGGTAACGATTGCCGGCTTCGGCACGTTCTCCGCACGCATCCGCACCGCCCGCATGGGTGTGAACCCGCGCAACCCGTCAGAGAAGATTAAGGTGCCAGAAGTCCGCGTGCCAAAGTTCAAAGCAGGCAAGGGCCTCAAGGACGCGCTCAAGAAGTCTACAAAGACCGCCGAGCCCGTTCCCACCGTGTAAGGTAGGGTTTAAAACCCTACCTTACATGCAAGAAGATCCGCGTTCCCCAGGGGACGCGGATCTTTCGTTCTGCGAGTCGCCGAGCGGACCTCGGCTTACGCGTTCGTGGCGGATTCGGCGGTCAGCTGGCGGAGCATCGGCTGAGCGCATTCCTGAACATCATGCCAGGCGTGGAACAACTCATGGAAATCGCCAGCCAACACTGGCCGAGGAAGGCCGAGATATTCCTCAAGTGCTCCGGGAGACGAGTACTTCAGCGCCGCTTCGTACTTTCTCTTGAACTCGACGAGTATCTCGCTTACACCGAGACCGTCTGTCATGAGGATGATGCCGGCCCGGTACCAGCGAAGTCTGTCCGCGCCGTACTCGATCACACCCTCCGCCTCCAGAATGTCAGCGCTGTCAGCGGTCATAGGATCGCCCTCCATGCGCGTCTTCTCCGCCTTGATCACGCGAACCATGCGGTCGAATTCCTCCACCTTTCCCGCGAACGCCGTCTCGTCATACTCGCACATCTCCAGCACCAACCACAATGGCAGGCGCCCCTGTTCCTCAGTCTTCATGAAGCCTCCCTTGTTAGCTCTTTGCTCATCTTCAAAATGTCAGCCCACACGTCGCGGATGGGCGCATGCGAATCATCCGCCGGAGGCTTCTGAGCCAGGATGTCCTTCGTCTGCTTCGGGGTCTTCCCCGCCGAACGAATCATCACCCTGAGCTCGGCCACTAGACTCATGAATTCGTCAGATGACCGAAGCGCCAGGTCTCGCTCCAAGCGCGAAACGTGATCCCTGTGGCCCTGAACGAACTGATCGCGATTCTGCACAGCCTTCTCGAGTTCGATCCGAGCGAAACCAAGATGACGCTGAAGCGCAATCTCAGTCATCCCCGGAAACTCAAACGAAAGTACGACATCCACTGAAAGCGGACTAGACATGAGCCCTCCAAAACGAACCGGAGGCCACTCTACAGCTTTGGCAGAATCTCGCCAAGCGGGACAATAGAAGCCTCTGAACTGGCCCGATCCTTCCATTCCACACCCCCGGCGGCTAATGATTTCTCAGAAATGACTAATCTGACCGGTACGCCAATGAGATCAGCATCCGCAAACTTCTCGCCTGCTCTCATATCTTTGCGATCATCAAATAAAACTTCCATCCCAGCTGACTGGATACTCGCATAAAGCTCATTGGCCGTTTCCCAAATCTTGGCCGTTGCCTCCTCAGTCTTGGCTGATAAAGCAACCAGGTGAATACCAAAAGGCGCCACGGACTTGGGCCAAAGGATCCCACGCTCGTCATTAAATTTCTCAACGATCACGCCCATCACTCGAGAAATACCAATGCCGTAGCAACCCATAATCGGATATTGCTCCTGGTCATTCTCGTCTTTATAGGCAAGTTTGAAATCTTTCCCGTATTTATCGCCCAAATCAAACACGTTGCCTACTTCAGAAGCTCGGGCTTGGGCGAGTGTTCCCTTCGAGCATTTAGGGCAAGTGTCCCCCGCTTTCACTTTGGCAATCTCCGTATTCACGCAAAACTCGCACACGTCACAATAAAGAATATCGTCCTCTCCGGCATCTGTCAGCACCATGAACTCATAGGAAATCTTGGTACTAAACGCTCCCCCGCTCGCTTCCGTCACCTTTGCCGTTAGGCCAAGCCGGGAATAAATCTTGAGGTACGCCTCTTTGGCACGTTCGTAAAATTTGTCGAAGTCTGCCTGATCGCGGTGAAAGCTATACATGTCTTTCATAAAAAACTCACGTCCGCGCATGAGGCCGGACTTGGCTCGCAACTCATCACGAAATTTCCAGTGAATTTGGTAAACGGCCACGGGGAAATCCTTATACGAGGTCGCCCTCGAGAGCACGAGCGGGGTCACAATCTCTTCTTCGCTCTGGCCAAGCGCGTATTCCTTTTCTGTTCTACTCGCAATCTTAAAAAGCACGTCAATGTTGTCCCAGCCTCCCGTGACTTCCCAGTTCGCCTTTGGATGAAGCATGGGCATCAGCACTTCCTGCCCGCCAATAGCGTCCATCTCCTCTCGCGCTATATTCTCGATCTTTCTCAGTACTCGCAAACCCATTGGTAAATAGCTATACACGCCAGCCATCAACTGATCCACAAAACCCGCTTGAGTTAACAATCGAGCGTTGATCGTTTCCGCATCAGCCGGGGCATTCCTCACCGTTTTCGTGAAAAGTTGGGAGTACTTCATATTGCGAATAAGTCTAACGGAAAGAAGAAATAAAACAAGGGTTAGAAAAGGTTATCAGAAGCCCTTTCTCACCCTCTATAACCCTCTCTTTCACTACGGGGTCACTTGAATAACACTCCCCGCGATATGCGCAATAATCAGCACCACGCCAATTCCCATGATCACAAGCGCAATCTGGAAAACCATCTTTGCATCTTTGTCATCCGTCACAAAACCGATAAAAATGTACGCGGCGAAGCCGAGAATAAGGGCGAGCGGAACACCCGCTAAAACGATACCGGCGAGTAATAAGAGAGACATAGGATTTATTCCCATCCCGACCCTGAGTTTGACGAAGGGGAGGGATAGTATTGGATGTTATTGGAACGTTTGTCTCACAGTATATCAGAAAACCCTCCGCGCTTGGCACGGAAGGTTTATTCAAGGGCACGCGGGCCCTCTACACAGTCCAAACATTCGGGCGTCTCTTCTGCGCCGAACGCTTGTACCGCCGGTACGTTTCCAAACCCTTCATCAGCAAGTACTGCTGACGTTCGATCAAGATCCCCACGAGACGACCAATGACAAACGCCGGACTCGTACGCATGGGACACCTCCTAGTCGTTAACTCGGCCTACGTCTCACCTGCGCAGACAAACGGATGAAGTCCTCAAGCGCGCCTATAAAAAGAGGCTCGACCTTACGCCATTCCTCCTCCGAAATCACAATCATCTCGGAAGGAGGGTCAGTCCACATGAGGATCCGTGGTTCAGTTGTACCGAGCGTCAACTTCAGAGGCGCCCTCCCCACCCCTCCCCCTCCGTCCGGAGGCGGACCATCGAACAGCGCCTCACGCAGACGAATGAGGGTATGTTGCAATGCGACAATGGTGATGAGGATCGTGGTAACCGGGACAATATGCGCATCGTCCGGGTAGTAGCGCTCGAAGAGAACGGCGAGCAGGAAAAAGAAGATCCCCTGGCCCGCAATCAACAGCGACCCAATAAACCGCCGCCGAACATTAGCATTGCTCTTAAGACCACGAATCAAAGCCCGAACGGACTGGCGCATGGAACCCCCTGAGAATAGTTTAGCAGAAAATCAGAAGCCCCGATCGAACAGCGGTTCGCGGGGCTCGGACGGAAACATGAAACTCGGTCTCGACAAACGCTAGACACCGTTAGTCGGATAGCGCAACCGACGAAGCATGGTGAGAACGCGGATCTGCATGCCCACAAGGGGAATCCCCGCTACACCGGCACCCACCATTGGAAGACCCAAGAGCCAGCCAGCGTGGTACATAATTGATCCACCAATCACCAAGAACAACCAATACGTGATGGCCATTCCGAGCAAGGCGTAAAGGATCAAGAAGTAACGCCGAAGAATCTTCTCTTTCGTTACCGGAGTGGATGATTGAGACATGCAACCTCCTATGGTCGAGGATACTCAGACACGGCTATCCCGTCAAAAACCACGAGCCCCGGACGAACAGCGGTTCGCGGGGCTCGGACGGGAGGCTGATGAATGACTAGTCGTCGAACTCGGGTTCGTCCCGGTCGGGGAGCACGTCATTCAGGTGAATGGCCAGGCGGATGGACGGGATCAAGAGCAGGACCCCACCGCCAAGCGCCGTCATGATTATGCCAGTAGCTGAGCCAACCATGATGATGGCCTGGCCCAGGCTGAGCAGGCCAAGCGCCAGGAGGCCAAACAACCAGACCACTGTACAGTCAACCCAGCGGTCAAGACGATAGTGCTCATCCGCTGACAGCGATTCCCAGAGTTGGTACATGGCTACTCCAGCGCTTTCTTAGCCCGCGCCCGGCGAGCCAGGGTTTCAGCAAAGAGCGCCAGCTCCTCGAAATCCTTTGGATCCTCGAAGGAACTCATGGCTGCGGAGACACGCTCCTCCGTTGTAACGTGGAGGAGCGCGATCCTTGCAATCGTCACGCCCCGCGCAATCAGCACAGGACACTCCCCTCGGCCAGCAATCACCACAAACGGCACCCGACCCTCATCCATGAAACACCCCCGAAAAAAAATGGAACCGCCAAGGCTCGGCGGATAGTAGAGAAAAAATGATGTTTCGTCAAAAAACAAAACACCCGCTTTCACGGATGTGTTGTTGGTGCACCGGGCGGGACTCGAACCCGCGACCAATAGATTAAGAGTCTACTGCTCTACCAGCTGAGCTACCGATGCATGCTCGGCGGAAAGTATGCCAAATGCTTTGACGCTGGTCAAGATTTTTGCTAGTATTCAGGGGTTATGCGGTGTTAGCTTAGCTGGATAGAGCATCTGCCTTCGAAGCAGAGGGTCGGGGGTTCGAATCCCTCACACCGCACCAAAAATGCCCATGCGTTACGCAGGGGCATTTTTTGTATTATCAGATGCGCTTCCCCCTCCTCGCAGAGGAGGGGGCTAGGGGGAGGCTACCACCCCTTCGCTTTTATCCCCGCCTCAGCTGCCGCTACTTGAGCTTCTTGTTTACTTGACCCTTCAGCTTGCGCCACGAGATCCTTACCGAGGTACACGCCGATGACAAAAATCTTGGCATGATCCGGGCCGGTCTCACTCAGCACTTTATAGTTTGGCGTGATGCCGAGTTTTGACTGAGAGGCTTCTTGGAAAACACTCTTGGGGTCAGCGTAGAGCCGCTTCTCGATAATATTCGGCAATTGCGACAAAACATTCTTCGTGATGAAAACCCGAGATTCCTCCCAACCGAAATCTAGATAGATCGCACCAATGATCGCCTCCATGGCGTTGGCCAAAATATACCGGCGAGCTTTGGAGTTCACATCGCGCTCCTCACCCCTCGACAAATACATGTACGGCTCGACCCCGAGGTTCTTGCAAATCTCGGCAAGCGAATCACCGTTCACGAGAGCGGAACGCCAGGTGGTCAAATCTCCTTCCGGGTTCTCGTAGTTGTTGTAGAGGTACTCGGTGACGACGAGTTCTAAAACGGCGTCCCCGAGAAACTCCAAACGTTCATTGTGGGCGAGCGGAAAATCCGGATGCTCGTTCAGATATGATCGATGCACTACGGCTTGCTCCAGGTGTCCGTCTGCCTTGAATGGAACAAGAATCTTCTCGGCCAACTCTTTGATATTCTTCTCCATAATTATTTAACGATTACCTCCTCGGACTTCTTCTTCTCCATCTCAACGTCAATCGGTTTCACAAAGCCGCTCTCAACAATGTCCTTATACACCGCGCCAAGGACGCCATTCACAAACTTACCAGACGCATCTCCGCCAAACGTCTTGCCGAGTTCGATTGCTTCATTGATAGCAACTTTTGACGGAATAGTTTCGTCGAGTTTCAACTCGTACACGCCTAACCTGAGCACGTTTCGATCAATCAACGTCATGGTATCAACGGTCCAATTTGGCGCAAACTTGTTCAGAATCTCATCTACCTCGCCCAACCGGCCAATAATCGCCCTCACTTGGCGTTCTACGTAACCATCATCTTCAAAGTCCGGAGCGAACTCCACATGGACGAATCTAAAGATTTCGGGCAGTCGAGCATCTTCTCTGCCCCTAAAATCCCACTCGTAAAGGGCCTGCATGGCCATGGTTCTAGCTAAATGACGGTTTGACATACGGGACTATCCTATCAAACTTTCGGCAAAATCTAAAACCGCCTACTTGGCGGTTTCAGTTTTTTCGTCAGTTATCTTCTTGGCCTTGGCTGTCTTAGGAGCCTTGACTGGCTTTTTGGCGGTCTTAGCCAAAACTTTCTTCACCTCTTCCATGCCAGTCTTCTTGACCGAGCGATCTCCATACTTACCGCACTTCTTGCAAGCGCGGTGGCCAAGACCAATCGTGCCACAGGCTGGGCACGTCATGGTAGTGACGGCCTTAAGCGCATGGTGGGAACGACGACGGCGAACTTTTGAACGGGAGCTTCTAAATGACGGCAATGGCATAAAAAGTAGATTTACACAGATTGAGATGACGCGACAGATGGAACACAGATCAGAATACTCGTAAATCTGTGTGAAATCTGTCCCGCTTTGGGATCTGTGTTCATTTGTGTTCAGCGGAATAGTACAAAGATTGACCAAAACCGTCAAGAAGATTAGGCTAGAGGCCCGTTTTCCAAGGAGAAGTGACCATGTACGCCGAGACCGAGACCGTTGATACCCGCTCCAGGTTGGCTGACACCTGTCTGCCAATCGTGAATTCTGTCCTGGCCTTTGCCATGGACCCAACCAAACATGAATGGTCGCCGGAAAACTGTGCGATCATGCCCGGAAACACTTACCGGGTGGTGACCGGCGGAATCCTCATCGTGGACTCCTGTCCGTCCGGCGTGCTTCCTACGGGGGCGCTCATCCTGGAGGACCGGCTTCGTTCCAACGAGTGGAGTGCCTACTGTCTGGAGCACAACCTGCCCGGCAAAGGCGCCGGCTTCGGGAACGTCCACCGGCAGGGTTTGCTGTCGCTTGGACGGGCGCTCCAGCACATCGGTGAAAAGGGACTCGATCGCTTGGCCCACAACGTGCAGGTGGCCGAGCGCTTGATGAATACTTTTCTCATGGAATCGTACACGCTCGACACGACCTCGCGAGAAGGAGTGTCGGACTTTGAAGCCAACCTGCTGAAGGTGGCCGATCTGTTCGAAACGCGGGGCAACGTGCTCAAACAGCGCATCCGCGAATACATCCAGAGGATGATCATCCGGGACATTCTCGATCGAACGAACGTGGAACGTCTTCCGCTCATGTTCATGAAAGCCACCCGCTTCATCCAGGAGCTCAAGCATATGCTAGCGCACTGGGAATCGGAGGTGGACGAACGCCGGGATGCCGTGGCGGACCTGAATGACGCACTCCTCATGCGAGCGCGAGACTACCGCATCATCGCCTGTCAGGCCAGGAACTCTCACGCGCTCCTTGTGGACGAGGGGCAAGTGGCCAACAAGGACAACGCCGTGCTTGCCTGGCCCCACTACCGTGACGCACTGAATGATACGCTCGCAGAACCCTACGCAGGCTGGTTTCACCGCATGGGCAAGCACTACGGCCTGGCCATTGAAGCGCTCAGTCTGCACGACATGTCCGGACTGCCCGCCACGCGCCACATGCTGGAAGTAGTGGACGCTTCAGGACGCGTCCCTGACGTCATGAACATGATTGATGCCGTCACGCTTGAGGCGTCTCGCGCCCGAGATTCCAACGAGCCGTTCAGCATCCCCGCCCGTACGGCGCTGGCCCACGCGTTGGGAGAGGCACGACACACGCTCGGAAGCGTGGAGGACGTCCTCAAGACGTACGACGCGTCCTTCGACAGGACAAAGCTGTGGGAAGTCACGTCTTCCGTGTCGGAAGCCCAAAAGATCTTGAACCCGCTCAATGACGTCGCGCCAAGCGAAAACAACGTCAATACGGCGTACGAGTATCTGATCCACGCCAACAACTGCCTCCGCACCTGCTAGACCAGGCGCCGGGCGCATAGCCGAAGAGCCGACCCATTGGGCCGGCTCTTTTTCATATCAGGTGCGAATTCCTCTCCCTACTCGTCCTTCTCCCCCTCCACAATCGTCGCCGTGGCTACCTTGTCAGCCGGCGTCTTGAATCTCATCACCTTCACGCCCTGTGTCGGTCTACCGAGGATCGAAACACTGTTCACCGGCGTACGGATAATCTGTCCGCCGACTGACACAACGAGCAGATCTCTATCATCTTTTTCTTTTACTAAGTGAGCAGCTACAAGCTTGCCCGTTTTCGGCGTAATCTGGGCGGTCTTGATGCCCATGCCTCCACGGCCCTGGAGCGTGTATTCCTCAACGTCTGTTCTCTTGCCGTAACCGTTCTCCATGATGTTCAAGAGCAATCGGCCTTCCTTCAGCTGATCAGGCGAAATCACATCCATGCCAATCACTTCGTCCGTTCCCTTGAGCTTGATTCCTCGGACACCGGCCGCTACGCGTCCCATTGATCGGACATCATCTTCGTCGAATCTGATGGACATGCCATTGTTTGTAACGAGCATGATCTGATCCTTGCCCATGGATGTTTTCACCCACTGCAAGCTATCGCCGTCATTCAATTTGATAGCGATCAAACCGGACCGGCGGACGTTTTCAAAATCGTCAATCGAGGTCTTCTTGATCGTCCCCTTAGTCGTCACCATCACGATGTATTTCTTTTTGTCTTTCTTGAGATCGCCGGTCAGTACTGCTGTCGTCTTCTCGCCAGGACCAAGCTCAAGGAAATTGACGATCGCTTGTCCCTTGGCCGTCCTCGACGCTTCAGGAATATCGTAAGCCTTCAAACGGAAGACCCGGCCTCTCGACGTGAAGAACATCATGTCTTCATGAGTGCTGGTCGAAAATAGCGACTCGACTGAATCTTCCTCTTTCGTCGTTAAGCCGATCACGCCCTTACCTCCGCGTCCCTGTTGAGTGAAAGCGTCTGGTGAAACGCGCTTGATGTAGCCGTCCTTCGTCATCAAGACGACAGTCTGAACGTCAGGGATCAAGTCCTCCATCGAAAACTCTTTAACACCCGACTTGATGATCTTGGTCCGGCGCTTATCACCGTATTTCTTGGACAGCTCGACAATTTCATCTTTAATAACCGTCATCATCTTTTTGTCAGAGGCCAAAATCGCTTCCAGCTCCTCCATGATCTTAGTCTTCTCCTTGTGCTCTTCCTCAATGCGAATTCTTTCGAGGTTCGCGAGGGACTGCAAACGCATTTCGAGAATCGCGATAGCTTGTCTCTCCGTCATCTTAAAGCGCTTCATCAAGTTCACCCTAGCCTCGTCCTTGTCAGCCGACTTCTTGATCGTCTTAATCACCTCGTCGATATTTTCGAGCGCAATAATCAAACCGTCCAAAATATGGAGGCGGTCCTTGATTTTGTCGAGTTCAAACTGCGTCCGGCGCTTCACCACTACCCGGCGGTGCTTGATGTGTTCTTCGAGTATTTGCTTGAGGTTCAAAATCCTCGGCTGAAGTCCATCAATCAACGCCAGCATGTTGTAGTGGAACGAAGTCTGAAGGGACGTCATCTGATACAGCTGGTTCAGGACTTTTCGAGGATATGAGTCCTTCTTGAGCTCGATCACAATCCGCACGCCTTCCTTGTTCGATTCGTCGCGCAGGTCGCGAATGCCCTCAATCTTCTTCTCGCGCACGAGGTCCGCCATCTTTTCAATCAGCGTAGACTTGTTCACCATGTACGGAATCTCCGTCACGACAATCATGCTGGAGTCCTTCTTGCCCTCAACAATTTCAGCCACGGCCCTACAAACCACGCCTCCTTTACCCGTCGAGTAAGCCGCTTTCAAATCATTCGCCCCGTACACAATTCCACCCGTTGGAAAATCAGGACCAGGAATGTACTCGAGTAATTCTTCAACCGTCAGATCGGGCTTCTCAATGAGGGCGAGCACGCCATCGCACACCTCCTTCACGTTATGTGGAGGAAGGTTTGTAGCCATACCAACAGCAATGCCAAGCATGCCGTTAACGAGGAGGTTCGGCAGTTTGGTTGGCAAAACAGCCGGCTCTTCATGTGAGCCATCGTAGTTTGGGCGGAAATCAACCGTGTCCTTTTCAATGTCCGTTAATAGCTCCTCGGAAATACTCGACAATTTTGCTTCCGTATAACGCATGGCGGCCGCGCTGTCACCGTCCATGGAGCCAAAGTTTCCTTGGCCGTGGACGAGCGGATAACGATAGGAAAAATCCTGCGCCATGCGCACCATGGATTCATAAATGGCGCTATCGCCGTGCGGGTGATACTTGGCCATCACTTCTCCAACCACGTTGGCAGACTTGCGGAAACGCGCCGTTGGGCGCAAGCCAATAGACCACATGGCGTAGAGAATACGGCGATGAACGGGCTTCAAACCATCACGCACGTCAGGCAAAGCGCGCGAAACAATGACGCTCATGGCGTAATCCAGGTAGCACCGGCGCATCTCTTCCGTGATGTTCTGGTTAATGATGGTGCCAATCGGCATCAGGCTCTTTTCTTCTTCTTTGGGCATACGTGATTTCCTGGCAAAGTATTCTGACCCTGACGATAGGAAGGGTCTAGATGTGAGATATTGAACCAATACGCTCAGGATCAACCACTACGGTTTTACAGAGGCATCCTGAATCAATTTCTTCAATTTATCAACTGACGTATCCGCAGGAGTCTGAGTGGCCACTCCACCCACCTGGGGGGAGGCTAAAAGGGGGGAATCGAACTGCGTGCGCATATTCGTCAGATCACTCTTCACTGACACAAGCGCTCTGGCAGACAGCGTAGTCTTCAGCTGGCCGAGCATGATCAGCCCCGTGATGGCCAGTCCGCCAACGAACACGGCCACCAGCCGTTCCCGTCCCCGCGGTATCTTACGTTTGATAATGAGTCTGTGTCCCTCCATATGGCTCGATTATTTTGTAAATGTTACGAGCTTCATATCTTCCTCCGGCAAGCCCGCCTTCACTATCTTGAACTTGCTCACTTCCTCTGTCGGGCCAGACAGCTCGCGCTTAATAGCGTCAGCAGTGCCATAGCCATCCTCGCCATTCGCATACGACGGGATGACAATCCTCGGCTCAATCTGCGAAACAATCTCCGTGGCCTGTGAGGCGGTCAGTACGCCATTACCGCCAGCGGGAAGAATCAAGACATCAATCGGTCCAAGGGCATCAATTTCCTTCTCTGTCAGACCCCGATCGAGAGCACCGAGGTATCCGATATGAATCCCCTCGCAATCAAAGCGGTAGATAGCATGGGGTGTGCCATCTTTCTTTGGCGCATCAATGCCCGTCACAAAAACCCCGCGTACTTCATACTCCCCCGCATGAGACACCGGGAACACTTGCTGACCCTCATCCGGGTGCTCTGGCGAAATATCCTTAAAGTTATTCGCGTCTTTCCCGTCATGGCTAGAAACCACAAGCGAAGCCGCCACGGACTTGAATTTTACACTCGGCGAAACAAAAGGATTAGTCACGAGCGTTACATCCGCCTGCGCCGGTTTGAACGTAAACGTAAAACTTCCGAATCCATTATAAGCAATCTGCATAGAGGAGAATTCGGGTATAGATTAACACGAATCCCCCGCCACGCAAAGCGCAGACGGGGGATGATTCGATCGAACGAATTTACGGTGCGTCGGTGATATAATTTATACAATATGGAAAATATACTTGTTGCTCTTTTGCTCTTCGCGTACGGATTCGTACTCCTTATGCCCGTATATGCATTAAGTGACTACTTAAAACGACGGGCAGAAAAAACGCTAGGATTTAAATTAAAGACGTTTGGCAGAAGCTACCTGGTCTGGGCTCCTGAAAGTTACAAAGTAAACGCAAGCCAGCGTCACGCGGCGTGGAAACTGAATCTGAAATATCTCGCCATAACAGTTCCAGCACTATTTGTCTGGCTTGTTATTTCGCTATATGGCTTTTCTTGGGTCATCTTCAAAATATTCGGACCATAAATAAATTATAACAGTCGGTGTGGATAAATATTGACCAAACTGCCAGTATTCTGGTATTTTAATGAAGGAATTGCCCCGTATCCAAACTGTGGCGTTTATCGCCGCTTTCCCGAAAGGGATAGGATGCGAGGTTGCGGAAATCAGAAAATATGCTATACTCTAGCTACATTCGGGATTTTCCCGCGGCCCCGTCCTCGCAAGAGGGCGGGGAACATGTTTTTAAAGGGAATAGAGCTTTCTAAAACCCTCCTTAACCTTTTGGAAATCGCTGTCATCAAGTGACCCCATTTTTGAAGAAAGCCTCCTGTAATCAATGGTTCGTAACTGGTGGAGACAAACGTTCGTCATAATTCCCTTTGCTTTTGCATAGCCTCCATCTCTAAACACTTCCTCACGTCATGGCCTAAATGCCATCTTCTGTAGCAACTTCCCCCTCCGGGTGCTCTTCAAACACGCCGGTCCAGTTTGCGATCTCTTGCTTGACCTCTTCTTCAGATGGATCTCTTTCCACAATTGACCAGCCTTCTTCAAATTCATCCGCCTTGCCGATAATTTCTGAGCGCCACTTTTCATCACGGTCAGCCATGGAACGAAGCTGGTCGATCAATCCCTGAATGCGTTCTTCATCCTTTCTGTGAATGGCCACAAGGTCATCAAATTTTTGCTGACGCTCATGGGCGCGCTCATCGCACTGCTTACCAACCACATCATGTGCGTCAAGGATCGCAGTTTCTACCCGATAGCGTTCCTCCCCCGTCAGATCCTTCTCGAACAACTTGCTCTTAGCGTAGTCAGTAATATGAACACCGTTCTGGAGAGCCGGTTTAATTTTGTCGAGTAATGGAGCGTCGAGTTTAGTGATCACGGCTTCGTTCAGGCGCTTCTCCTCATCACTAGCGCACAATTCCTCATACGCCTTCCGGTACGGATATTCCTTTCGGCCAATGTAAATAAGCGCCTGGATGATTTGGCGTTCCGTAGCGCTTTCATTCGCTAGGAGCTCGTCATAAAGCTTCTTAGCCTCATCAATCACCTCATTTGGAGTTAACGGAACAAGTTTTTCAATAGAAAGCTTGTATTCCTGCAATAAATACTCGTGCGGATGGGCCATAAACACAATTGACATGAAGTTAGAAAAAGTATAACCTTCCGAAGCTTCTTAATCTTAGCACCTGGAGAGCGAAAGGGCTCAGGCTCTTGTCCCCCGCCAGGAATATCACTATGTCAACGGAATCTTTGCAGAAACTTTTAGATGAGGGCGGGTATTTTTCCATCCCGAAGAAGGGAGATTTAGTTAAAGGCAAGGTTCTATCTACCAAGAGCCGTCAGATTCGCTTGGACTTGAACGGCCTCATGGTAGGCGTGGTCCGCGGACGCGAGCTGTACTCTGAAGCCGATTTTTACAAGAACTTGAAAGTGGGTGATGAAGTGGAATCTACCGTAGTTGATCTTGAAAATGAAAACGGTGAGGTAGAGCTCTCCTTCCGCCACGCTGGCCAGAAGCGTGCTTGGGCTGATCTTTCAGACATGAGCAAGAAAGGTGATGCGATTGCCGTTCGCGTACTTGACGCTAACAAGGGCGGTTTGATTGTAAAGGTTGGCCACGTGCAGGGCTTCTTGCCAGTTTCTCAGCTGGCCCCAGAACATTATCCGCGCGTCATGGGCGGAGATAAGATCAAAATCCTGGAAAAACTCAAGAGCTACGTTGGTCTGGATTTCCGCGTCAAAGTGCTTGACGTTGAGGAAGGTGATGACAAGCTCATCGTTTCTGAAAAGGCCGTTTGGGAGGATGAACAGAAGAACATTATTGCCCAGTGCAAAATTGGCGATGTGATTGCCGGAGACGTTTCTGCCGTGGCTGACTTTGGTGCCTTCGTAAAGTTCTTCCCAACCGGTACCAACGTTCCGCTTGAAGGACTTGTCCATATTTCTGAAATCGCTTGGCAGAGAATTGATCACCCGCGCGATGTCCTCAAGATTGCGGATCATGTTCGGGCAGAAATCATCGGCATTGAGGGCAGTAAGATTTTCCTCTCCATGAAAAAGCTCACAGAGGATCCGTGGAAGGATGTTGCTCGCCGTTACAAGATTGGCGATTGGGTGGAAGGCAAGATTGTGAAGGTTAATCCGTTCGGCTTCTTCGTTGAACTCGATCAGGATATCCAAGGCCTGGCCCACGTATCCGAGCTGTCTGATAAGGCCGTTGAGGATCCGTCTACGCTCGCCAAAATTGGCGACACCATGAAGTTCCGCGTAGTCTCCATTGAACCAAACGAACATCGCCTTGGCCTGTCGCTCCGCAAGGAAGACGCCAAACCCAAGGAAGAGAAAGTCGTCGAAAAAATAGAAGAAAAGACCGAGGAAACTAAAGCCGAGTAACCAAAAAAGAACGGGTCCGAAAGGGTCCGTTCTTTGGCAATATCTCCCTATGAAGCCTCTCTCAAAAAACATCATTTTCTTTCTCATCGTCATGCTGTTGATCGGCGTTGTTTTTTCGAGCATCAAAACCACCAAGGTCCCAGCGCCCGAAGAAATTGGCGTCTCAACGTTTGTGGAAAAAGTGAAAACCGGCGAGATCTCAAAACTCGAAATCACGGAGAATACGCTGACCGGCTTTCATGAAGATAAGCCCGTCTTCACCGCTAAGAAAGAAGGAAGCGAATCTGTTTCCACACTCCTCACACAGTACGGCCTCTCACCAGACGAGCTCAGCAAGCTGAACATCAGCGTGAAATCCCCGTCCGCCGGCGTTACGTTTGTACGGAGCATGTTGCCCACACTCTTGTTCGTAGTTGGCTTATCCATCGCGCTCTGGTTCTTCATGCGCCAGATGCAAGGCTCAAACAACAAGGCGCTCATGTTTGGCCAATCGAACGCGCGCGAAGTTGATAACAAGAAAAACAAGGTTACTTTTGGTGATGTAGCTGGCAACACGGAAGCCAAAGAAGAGCTATCAGAAATTGTCGAGTTCCTAAAAACCCCCAAGAAGTTCGTGGACCTTGGAGCCAAGATTCCCAAAGGCGTTTTGCTCATGGGTCCGCCAGGAACAGGTAAAACGCTCATTGCCCGCGCCGTTGCGGGCGAGGCCAATGCCCCGTTCTTTCACATCAGCGGTTCCGAGTTCGTTGAGATGTTTGTCGGTGTAGGTGCGTCGAGGGTTCGCGATCTTTTCGCCAAGGCCAAGAAGGCCGCGCCATGCATTATTTTCATTGACGAAATTGACGCCGTAGGACGTCAGCGTGGAGCTGGTCTTGGCGGTGGCCATGACGAACGCGAACAGACGCTCAACCAGATTCTGGTAGAAATGGACGGCTTTGACCCGAACCTGGGCGTCATTGTCATCGCGGCCACTAATCGCCCTGACGTGCTTGATCCAGCCCTTCTGCGTCCAGGTCGTTTTGATCGCCGAGTTGTGCTCGACCGCCCGGATCTCAAAGATCGCAAGGCAATACTCGACATCCACGCTAAAGAGAAGCCCCTGGCTCCGGACGTAAACCTCCAGCGTGTAGCCGAAAGAACCGTTGGCATGTCTGGTGCCGATCTTGGCAACATCATGAACGAAGGCGCCATTTTTGCCGCTCGCCGAAACCGCACACAGGTAACCCAGCTCGATCTCCTCGACGCGATTGAAAAAGTATTGCTTGGCCCTGAACGCAAGAGCCACATCTTGTCTGAAGACGAGCGTTTGCTGACCGCCTATCATGAAGCTGGGCACGCCGTAGTTGGTCATTTACTTCCACACTGTGATGACGTTCATAAAATCAGCATCATCTCTCGTGGCCGAGCCGCCGGTTACACCATGAGCTTGCCGGCTGAGGACAGAAAGATGCATTCCCGCGCAGAGTTCCTCGACGAATTAGCCATGACCCTTGGTGGCTACGCTGCCGAGCGAACCATCTTCAGCGATTTCACAACGGGTGCATCGAATGATCTGCAGAGAGCAACTGCCCTGGCCAAGGACCTGGTCACCCAATTCGGCATGAGTGATGCCATGGGCGTCCGTGTTTACGGCGGGAGTGATGACATGCCGTTCCTCGGACGCCAAGTTCAAGAGAACCGCGACTACTCGGAAAAAACTGCTGAAAAAATTGACGAAGAAATCGCCAGCATCCTCAAAACCGCGCTCGCTACGGCTGAACGCATCGTTACTGAGAACCGAGGCAAGATGGATCAACTCGCCACAGAACTAATGGCGAAGGAAACAATCGAAAAAGAAGAATTCGAGAGACTGTTCGGCCCCGGCCACAAACAGCAAAAGCTGACGCCAAAAACAGTGTAGCTTGTGATTCTGTTTTCAAGAAAAACAGCAGTAGCAATCATTCGTCGGAAATCTCAACCCGATAAATTCCTGGTAGTAAAAAATCTCCTCGGCTACCTCGATCTTCCCGGTGGCGGAGTAAAGCGCAATGAAACTTCCGAGGTTGCTGTGAAACGAGAATTGAAAGAGGAACTCAACATTCAAGAAAACGATATTCTGAGCAACATCCATCTCGGGAACGGCGATATCGACGTTGGTTACGGAGTAATGGCGCGAAATCACGCGAGCTTCTTTCTCATCGAGATACGGGATGAAACAGTACTCAAGGGAAACTGGGAAATTGTGGCGCAACTATGGTTGTCAAGAGAAGAAGCCGCAACGAAGTTATCACATCCTGCTACGAGAGAAATGCTGGCACTCACAACAGAATAAAACATTCGCCAGCTATCACAAAACCGCCTTTTCAGGGGCGGTTTTGTGTTTTGGTGAGTTACTTTGCTTGTGCGGCTTTCACTAGGGCTTGCTGGTCAAGATTGGCCAGATGGCCGACCTCAGTAAAAACGCGTTGTTTTTCCTCCTTAGAGGCAAACCGCATGAACTCTGAAAAAGTCCATTTTTTATTGTTTGGTGTATTTGTGGGTGTCATAGCATTTGTTCAAGATCAATTTTACTATAAGTTTTTCCAATAAACTCGTCAATTTAGCTGACGATGTAGATAAACGTTGCCTTCGACCAGGTATTGAGCTATAATCAGACTGCGCTTGTGGGCGAAAGCCCCGTTCGGCCAATTCATAAGCCGAAGCCAAGCGCACAAAAAATGCCCGAAAGGGTTTTTTTTATTTCTAGGAATCAAGCATCCAACCACCACCTATTTGTCTCGTTGGCTGAGAATCATCGGTTTTGACTTCCTTCCAGGATGGCATGACGCTCCAGAAATGGTAATTTCCATCCCCGATTCTCCTCACGACAACGTTTATTCGTCTCATCTTTGTGAGATCAGTTACGGCATGGAAGGCAAAATACTCAACTCGTTTCAGTGGCTTCAATCCGTGTTCATCGAGCTTGCCAACTCCCTGATCAGTAGCTCGGTATTCCTGTGTCGTGGTTGTTTTCTTGATGATCCCAACTGCATCACGAATACAGAGCATCTTTATCTTTTGGACACTTTTGGCCCGTTCAGCCCTGGAACCATCAAACTGCAGATGGTGAAATCCATCTGAGGAAAAGTGAACTGTGCTATTCAATGCTGGACAAAAAACTTTTCCGACAGATTTATAAAATGCTTCCGCCTGACGCCTGATGCGCTGAAATTCAGTTTTATCAAAAACCTCCATAATGCTACTAAGATTACCTCCGTCACATTTGCTCGTCAATAAAACGCAATGTATCCCGGACTCATCTAATTGCTGTAAACGAAAGCGCACCCGACGGCAGGTGGCTTTCGCGGGACGTTAGTGTCCGCTGTGCCGCCCGCGCGAGTGCGCGAGATGTTATTCGATTTCAGAGAACCGGAGGCCTGCGTTTCCTGCCAGCCACTCCGTTTCAAAGGAGCTGATGGTGTAGGCCTTGTTCGCGCCGTACTGCGCATCCCAAGGTCCAGGGTCGTTCACGATGATGTGCGTTGGCGTCATGCCCACCAGGAGCATGAAATGTCCGCCCCCATCATCCTGCATGATATCCGTCTCATTGTCCCACTGGCCCCGAGTGATAATCAAGGCCGGGATGCCGTTCTGCAGATCTTCGTAAAGACCCGCGAGTCCGTCCGTGCCGTAGCTCATTCCGTACTTTTCCGCGGAGATACCGTAGTACCCCTCCATGGTCTGGGTGAGCTGGTCCAGGTTCGTCAGTGAACCATGGAGATTCTCGCCCGACCCGGCATAATCATCGGCGTTGTCATCCATCCGATGGATGACGTCAATGATGTCCTGCGTGACCGGCGTGGTGCCGTTCATGCAGGCCGAAGCCATGACGAGCGTGGTCGGACCGCAGTTTAGGGTGTAATCCATGGCGTCCGCGCTGTACTCCTGGGAAACCCAGGGACACTGCACGAGCACGTCCTCAGTCGGACGCCAGGCGTCCGGAACCGGAAGTGCCGTGGCCTCGGCGGTGTTGGAGAAAGCCGCGCCGGTGGTGCTGTTTTCAGCGACCAATGGGCGGAACGTGCCAGCCTCGCCGGGAACGACTTCGATACCGGCCGTATCCGCGTCACTGTCGAGGTTGCCGTTGTTACAGGCGACCAGGAAGAACACCAGGAACAGAGAAAGGGAACGCATTTTTGTACCTCGAAATCAAAGGGTTGGAATCTGCAATACGTAGCTAAGTATAGCAGAAAAATGATGTTTTGTCAACCCAAAAAGACCTAATAACGGCCAAGGTTAGCCTTCATTGTCATTCACCTCCCAGGGGTCTACTATTCCCTTATATGAAAACCAAATATATCGTCGCCTTGGTGACCGGTGCAGTTCTGCTCATACTCGTCGCTATCCTCAATCCCTTCGTAACCGTTGGCGCGGGCGAACGCGGAGTGGTGCTTACTTGGGGCGCCGTGAACGGTCAGATTATGAGTCCTGGGCTTCACCTTCGAGTCCCCCTCGCCCAATCAGTTGTAAAGGTAGACGTGCAAACACAAAAACTTGAGATTGAGGAATCAAGCGCCTATTCGCATGATTTGCAAAACGTCATCATCCACTCGGTAGTTAACTACAACGCTGACCCGAAAGAAGTCGGGCTCATCTATCAGCAGTACGGACTCGATGCTGAATCAAGGATCCTCGAACCAAACCTTGAGGCCGCTATCAAACAGACGGTTGCCAAGTACACGGCCGAGGAAATTCTGTCCGAACGCGGTAAAGTGGCGAGCGAGATTGAAACCGCCTTCCGCGAATCTATTCCGAGCACCTTCATCGTCACCAAGTACGCCCTGGTCAATGAAACTTTCTCGGAAGCCTACGAAGCCGCTATTGAGCAGAAGCAGGTGGCCCAGCAGAACGCAGAAAAAGCTGACAATGATTTGAAGCGCATTAAAATCGAGGCCGAACAGCGCGTAGCGGAAGCAACCGCGGAAGCCGAGGCCATAAAAATCCAAGCCGCCGCTATCCAGCAACAGGGCGGAGCTTCTTACGTTAATTTGAAAGCAGTCGAAAAGTGGGACGGCCATTTGCCAAACCAGATGATTCCGGGCGGTGCACTGCCGTTCTTGAATCTCCAAACGAACGGGACCACACGTTAAGAAATGTCTCCACTCTGAGCCATGCGAAGAGTCCGACCCTCAAATGTGAGAGTCGGATCCTTCGCTCTCGCTCAGGATGGATGCAAATACAAAATAACTTGCGGTATACTAGTGCCATGAAACCGTCAGTGCCGTTATACCGGCCGATTCTTTCTCGTGCGCTGTCTACAGCCTGGCTCCACCGGGAGCTTTGGCCGTTGGCGGCCATTGCCGGAATTGCGGGAACGGGAACAGTGCTGAATGATGTGTTGTCACAAGCAAACACGGCGCTGGCCTTCCCGGAATCTGCTGATGGAGCCGTGGGCTTTGTCTCATTCCTCCAAATCTATTTCAGTCATCTCATGGCCGCCACGCCAACAAATGCCATCATCTCCTTCTTTCTCTTCTCCGGCATCTTCCTGGTCTTTTTCTTCCTGGTCATCGGCGCTCAACACACATTACTTAGAGCATTACACCGGGCGGCCACGAATAAGGCAGTCGTCCCCCTCAAAACGCTCGTAGCGGAGGCCAGGCACCCGCGTTTCATTCGCATGTTTGTCATCAACGTGTTTTTCAAGCTCCTGATTGTGAACACACTTCTGGTTGGCACCATGCTTCTCCACACCTTTGATATCAACGGCGTGGTAGCTGATGCTTTCTTTGGGTTTATCTTTGCCTGCACTATTGTAGCCGTGGTGCTGTTCTTTAACGTTCTTTCAGTTCTCACCCTGATCGAAGCCGCTAAAGATGACACGGGGATGGTGGCCTCCATGGAGAAAGCCTGGAAAATGATCGCCAAAAATCCCTTGGTTTGCCTGGAAATGTCCGCCATGCTCTTTGGCGCTGATCTCATCTTCACGGTGATCTACATTATCCTCATGGTTCTCCTAGCCGTACCTTTTGCCGTTCTCCTTGCGGTTGCCGTTGGCGTTGGCTCACTTGGTGCCATAAGTGCGGTCAGCCTTGGCTTCATCCTCATGCTTCTCACGCTCACCATTTCTTCAGCCGGCTTCATGACCACCTTCACCTTCAGCGCCTGGACAGAACTTGCGTACAAACTTGCAAAAGCAAAGGCAGTCACCGCGCGCGTCCATCAGCACGCCGCCCGTCTCCTTGCTCACTTTACGTAATCTTGTGGCCGGTGATCTTCCTTCCATTGCCGATCTCTTAAAAAAACGCACCGCTCCCCCGGCGCCCGTTTCGGGTGGGCCGATACTTGGATCGGCCCCTACGGCGCCGGACGCATCCTCGCCAACGCCCGTTCCTCCCCCCGCTCCCGTTCCACCTCCCCCCGCAGAAATTCCGCATCCCTCCGGCATCACCTTGTCTGATGAGGACACCTCGGCCAAACTGACGGCCAAAATGTCTTCCATTAAGAAACAAGAAAAAGAAGTAGAGACCGTCAAATCCGCTGCTTCTCTTGGTGTCAAAAGCATTGATCTCAAGGGCTTCCCTATTAGTCCAGAAGCACTGGCCCTGGTACCTGAGGCACGCTCAAAAGAACTCCAAAGCGTGGTTTTTCTCTTTAACGGCCCGGAACTCCGCCTTGGCACCATGCGCCCGGATGATCCAAAGGTAAAAGAGCTCATGTTTGAACTTGAAGAGCGCAATAAGACCCACGCGGCCATGTATTTGATTTCAGAGGAAAGCTTCAACCAAGCCCTAAAACTTTACGCTTCGCTTCCCACCATTCATGCCATCATTAAAGGCGTGCAGATTACAGAAGATGAGCTGGCAAAATACGCCGCGGAAATGACGGACAACTCTACCATTGCCAAACTAATGATGGAGGCCAGCGTCACGGATATCCTAGCCATTGTTATCGCCGCCGCGCTCAAACTGAATTCGTCCGATATCCACATTGAAGCAGAAGAAACCGGCATCGCTGTTCGCTTCCGCGTAGACGGCATTCTGCAAACCATCGCCAAACTGGAAAGCTCGTCCTGGAAAAAACTCATTAACCGCATCAAGCTAATAGCCAGCCTAAAACTTAACGTTACAGACCAAGCCCAGGATGGCCGGTTCACCATTTTCCAGAAAAATAAGAAGATTGACGTTCGTCTTTCCACTATTCCTACTGCCTACGGCGAGTCCGTGGTTATGCGTTTGCTAAATCCGGATAGCATCTCCATGGAATTTGCGGGTCTTGGCTTCCGGCCAGCCGCGCTTAAGAAAATTACCAAAGAAATTGAGCGCCCAAATGGCATGATCGTGACCACCGGTCCTACAGGCTCCGGAAAAACCACCACCATGTACGCCATTTTGAAGCATCTGAACACGGCGGATACAAAAATCATCACCCTTGAAGATCCCGTTGAATACAAGGTGGAGGGCATCAACCAAAGCCAAATTGACGCCAGCAAGGACTACACCTTCGCCAAAGGTCTACGTTCAATTCTTCGCCAAGACCCGGACATCGTCATGGTGGGTGAAATTCGAGATCTCGAAACTGCCGAGATTGCTATTCAGGCCGCTTTGACGGGCCACATGCTCCTTTCAACCATCCACACCAATGATGCTGCCGGTGCAGTTCCCCGCTTCCTCTCCATGGGCGTGGCTCCGCACTTGCTTGCCCCGGCCATTAACGCCATCATGGGTCAGCGCCTCATCCGCAAACTCTGTGACAAGTGCAAAGTCCCGCTTACGCTTGAGCCTGAACTCGTGGAGGAAGTTAAAAAGTTACTTGACGTTATTCCTCCGGCCTCTGGAGAACCACCAGTGGATGCCACAAAAGTTCAATTCTACGGGCCAAAGGGATGCGAAGTCTGCCACAATACCGGCTACAAAGGACGGCTTGGCGTGTATGAAATTCTCATTAAAGACGCGGAAATTGAGAAAGCCATTCTAGGAGGCAATATTTCAGAATATGCCATGCGTGAAATCGCCCAAAAACAAGGCATGATCACCATGGCCCAAGACGGGCTCATTAAAGCTAGCGAAGGTTTGACAAGTGTTGAAGAAGTGAAGAGAATTGTCGGGCTATGAGAACTGCTCGTTTTTTTGTGCCTGCTGAATGGGTCGCAATGTCGGCCGAAGCCTTTTGTATCCCGGCTGGTAGTCTGCACAAGCAAATCACCACCGTTCTTCGAATGAAGGCGGGGGACGATATCAGCCTGATGATAAACGATAGTGCTGAGCTTGAGTGCCGAATCACTGAGATCACCAGGTCCGCCGTCATGGGCGTGATCGCGGGGTCTATTGTAAAGAAGCCTCTTGCCCCAAAAATTACGGTCTGCTCAGCTTTTACCAAACGCGATACTTTCGAGTGGATGCTTCAGAAGTGTACTGAACTCGGCGCAACCGAGTTCGTACCAATGGTGACCGACCGGGTAATTAAACGCGCTAAAGAGAATCCAACTCGCCTTAACCTCATTATCAAGGAAGCTTCCGAGCAATCCGGCCGGCTCTCGCTTCCAGTCCTGCGAGACCCGATGACTCTCGGCCAAGCAATCGGCCACACGAACGGCATGGTACGGATCGCCATGCATGAAACTGGCGGACACGAACTGCCAAAAATCCACAAAACAAGTGAGCTCGCGCTGTTCGTCGGCCCCGAAGGTGGGTTCACAGAGGCCGAAATTTCCGCGCTCGAAGGCGCCCAAGCGCACATCGTGACTCTCGGTGAACTGGTTCTGCGAGCAGAAACTGCAGCGGTGGCGGGCGTTACAAAACTTCGATTTCCCTAGTATCCCCTTCTGCGTGCTTAAACGTGACCGTCACATCCGGCTTGAACACATCTTTTGCAAAAATATTCGGCCACTCCGCCAAGATGACCGTATCCGGTCTCTTTTCATTTTCAAGTTCAAGCGCGCCAAGTTCCTTTTCGTCGGAAAACCGATAGAAATCCAGATGAACGATCCGCGCAATCCTCGAAATGGCGGGGTTAGAAACCCCGCCTTGGCGATCGATCTTGTATTCGTTCATCACCGTGAACGTCGGAGACTTGACTCTCGATGAGCTTCCGAGGGCCGACACAAACCCTTGCGCGAACGTCGTCTTCCCTGCGCCTAGGTCACCCACGAGCGCCACAAATTCCCCGCCCGTGAGAGTTCGAGCAAGCTCAGCAGCGAGTGCCTTCGTTTCTTCGGCAGAATGGGTGGTGTATTTCATACGACGTTGTCATCCCGAGCAGAGCGAGGGATCTGATTGGGCGTTCAGGATGACGAATTAAACAATATCCATATTCGGATCAACCTTCACAAGCAGTGGATCGGCAAATTTCCCCTCGCAGGCTCTAAAGTACCCCGCCGTAGCAATCATCGCTGCGTTGTCGAGCGAAAATTCGAACGGCGGTAAATGCAACGAAACTTTCATCTCCTTGGCGAGCACCTCAAGCGCCTTTCGAAGCGAAAGATTCGCAGCAACTCCGCCAGCAAGGATCAGGCTCCGGATGGGCGCTTCCGTCAGGATGGGCGCTCCCCCTCTTTCCAAGAGGGGGCTAAGGGGGAGTCTCAGGAGCGCGCTCCGGGTCTTCTTCACGAGTACATCCACCACCGCCTCCTCAAATGACGCCGCGATATTTTCTCGAAACTTCACGTCCTGCATCTCCGCCTCATGTGCCCGCAACATGTATAAAACTGACGTCTTCAAACCCGAAAAACTAAAATTGAGCGAGTTATCATTCATGGCCCGCGGGAAATCAAAAGCTTTTCGGTCGCCTCCCTGCGCCAGCTCGGCCACCTTCGGCCCGCCGGGATACCCCAGCCCCATCATCTTCGCTACTTTATCAAACGCCTCCCCTGCCGCATCATCAACCGTCTCGCCAAGCCGTTCATACTCGCCATGCCCTTTCATAAGGACGAGTTCTGTATGCCCGCCAGACACAATCAAACACAGCGCCGGAAATTGGGGCGTGGCGGTAGGGGAGGGTCTCAGACCCTCCCCTACGCGACACGCCGTAATCCACACCGCGTAAATATGTCCCTCCAAATGGCACACCGGCACGAGCGGTTTCCCCCACGCGTAGGCAAGCGCTTTCGCGGTCTCAACCCCTACTCGCAGAGCCGGTGCCAAGCCCGGACCGACTGTTACTGCAATCGCATCAATTCCCTCGCCGTTCGGCGCAACGGCCTTGTGCAACATGGGAAACATCATTTGCAAATGTTCGCGCGCCGCCACCTCCGGGATCACTCCCCCGTACGCCTCATGAATGTCTATTTGCGAACGGATGAATGACGAAACAAGCGACACGTTGTCGCCTGTGCCGTCCACAATCGCCACCGCTGTTTCATCACAGCTTGATTCGATGCCAAGTATGCGCATATATGCCTTGTTCGCTCATACTGTAAACGGTACTATCAGTTCGTGCAATGATACATCTATCTCATCCCACCCCGACGACAGGAGGGGTAGGGCCAATACTATCCCTCGCTCTGCTCGGGATGGATAAAATCCTATGTACACCGAACAAAAATTCAATCTCCCCGAACTCAAAGGCCTTTCTGCTAAACAGATAGACGTTCACTTGAAGCTCTACGCCGGCTACGTGAAAAACGTAAACGCCCTTTCAGCTAAGGTCGAGGAGCTCATGGCCGACACGGAGAAGAATGCCCTCGCCCTCTCCGAACTCACTCGCCGGTATGCCTTCGAGTTCAACGGCATGCGCTTGCACGAGTTGTATTTCGAGGCACTTGGAGGCGACGGCGCAATGGTCGACGGCAAGCTCAAATCGGCAATCGAGAAACAGTATGGCTCCATCGAAAAGTTCCTCGGCGAGCTGACCGGCGTAGGTCTCATGCGCGGAATCGGTTGGGTCCTCCTCGTCCGCGACTCGAAGGCCGACTCGCTCAAAATCATCTGGGTCTCTGATCACGAAATCGGCCATCTTGCCGGCGCAGAAATCTTGCTCGCCATGGACATGTGGGAGCACGCCTTCATGGTTGATTACATCCCCGCCCAAAAAGGCGATTACATTAAGGCGTTCTTAGCGAATGTACAGTGGAGCGTGGTTGAGAGCAGGTTCTAGCAAAAAACCTCGCAAAGTGCTAGGGTGTCAGCATTATGATGGTCTCCGGCATTGTTGAAAAAGGGCGGGGTGAGGCTGGCCCTATCTACGGCCTTCCTACCGCAAATATCAAAACAGGCGAGTGGTTTCGGCCCGGCATCTATGCAGGAAGGGTGACCACGGACGTAGGCACCTTTGGCGCGGTCATTTGCTTTGGGGCAACTAAGAATTTACTTGAAGCCCATCTTTTTGACTTTGTTGGCGACCTGTACGGCCAAATGATCTCCGTTGAAGTACTCGATAAAGTAAACGACATTGATCCCTTGATTTCTGTTGAACAGATGCGCGAAAAAATCAAACTCGACGTAGAAAAAGCCCGGCTATGTTTACAGGGATAGTCCAAACCATGGCCAAAGCCGTGCAGGTTGAGTCCAAACCCGGCCTCGTCCATCTTTCAATTGCCCTGCCCAAAAAAATGACAAAGGGCCTAAAAACCGGGGCGAGTGTAGCCATTGACGGCGTCTGCCTCACCGTTGTAAGCATCGACACAGGCATCACTTCCCACCCCCTCGGGCGTAGACCGACCTACGGGCGAGCCGAGGACACGAGGGGTAGTATTTCAACTGTTTCCTTTGATCTGATGGACGAGACCCTCCGCTTGACCACCCTCGTCAACATCGCCAAGGATCAAATGGTTAACGTCGAGCGTTCTCTGAGAATCGGCGATGAACTAGGTGGTCATCTGGTTTCTGGTCATGTACACGGAACTGCAAAGATTCTCGATATCACCCGGAGCGAGAACAACTGCACCATCACGCTTGAGCCACCGGCCGAACTCGCCAAATATATTTTCCCTAAGGGCTCTATTACGCTGAATGGCGTCAGTCTCACAGTGGTGGATGGCTCCCCCTCTTTCCAAAAGGGGGCCAGGGGGAGTCGATTTTCAGTCTCCCTCATCCCCGAAACCCTCGCCCGCACCACCTTCGGCGCAGCTCAAATAAGCGATCTCGTAAACCTCGAAGTAGACCAGCAAACCAGAACCATTGTTGATACGATCACTCGAATCCGATCCTAAAATACTATCCCTCCTAACGTCGGGATGGGAAATTACACAATATGCCAAACATCGCCATCGTCCTTGGTTCTTTTCACAAAACAAACGTCGGGCTCATGCTTGAAGAAGCCCGAAAAACCGCAGAAGAGCTTGGCCTCACCATTGTTGAGGAAGTGTGGGTTCCGGGATCTGTAGAGAAACCCCTCGCCCTCAAACGCTTGCTCATGAAACCGGGAATAGACGGTGCGGTTGTTCTTGGCATTATCGACAAAGGCGGAACCAAGCACGGTTTTGTCATGGGCCAGTCCGTGATGGATGCCGTCATTCAGTTGCAACTCGAGTTCATGAAGCCGATTGGCCTGGGCATCCTCGGCCCAGACATCGAACCCGATCAAATTGCGTCGAGAATCCTCCCCTACGCCCGCTCTGCAGTTGAAGCCACGGCTAAGATGCTCGATCTAGACGTATAAGCAAAAAGGCGCTAACCTCACGCCGGCATTCACCTGTTCATTGGAGGCTTCAATGCCAGTTGTCGTTCTTTTTCCGGGAACCGCTGTGACGGGCATGATGGTCGCGGACGCAGACGAAAAACCCGTTCTCTTCGCGGAGTACGACTCCAGCTGGAATTGGTGCGCGGCCAACCTGAACGCATTCGACTACAGCTTCACAGAGAAGCAAACCCAGCAGATCGCCACCCGCTCGTGTGGCACCCCAAGCTTCGTGGACAGCCTGGAACAAGCCGTTCGCAAAATGGCCAATGGCTACACCGCATGCCGACTGAAGGCGGATGTCGTGGTACCGGCGGACATCCTCTGGCATGAGCCCGCGGAATCGTTCGTCACAGTGGCCAAAACTGCTCCGCTCTGTTCGTACGACGCCGAGCTGGACGTCCTCTCCTTCCGGCGAGGAATCGGCAAGGACCGCGACCCCGTGGACGGGACCCTGACCATTCTCTACGATGACTCGCATGAGGATCCGCGCCGAGTGACCGGCGTGGAGTTCCACGGCCTTCACACGGCAAGCGAGCGGATCGCCTTCCTCTACAAGAAGAAGGGGCCGATCGAGCTCTACACCGTGTGCGTCCACGCCAGTCCTCCGCGATGGTTCCTGGACGCACTCAAGCGTGTCGAGTACGACAAAGCCTTCGCCTTCCTCGGCTTCGACCTTCTCCCCCGTGACGTGCTCGCGCGCATCATCGCGCCCCGCTAGAAACAAGTCCGTCTCCTCGAAGCCCGCCGTTCCTACCAGAATGGCGGGCGATCTCTTTGCAAAGAAGCCTAAAGTTTAGTAGCCTTCCCAGTCGGCCATGCCCACAGGAGGATCCCATGACGACCGCAGACGTTTACGGTGCAAAAGAAAACCCTTATCAGGCGTGGCTGGAGGCCACCACGGGAAAGAGCGTGCTAGAAACCTGGCTCCGGAGCAACCTGGGCCGGTTCCTGATCACGAACATCCACTCCCGTCCGGCCACCGTGGTGGACATCGGCTGTGGCGAGGGCAGTACAAGCCTTCGCCTCATCACCGCTCTCAGGTACATGGCCGTCCGCGTAGCCTACACAGGAATCGATCCCTTCCCCCGACAGTTCGAAGCCTTCTGCAAGACCCCGGCAGAGGGGTTGGTCGAAGAATTCGATCTGGACGAAGGCGATGTGGACACGTTCCAGCTCGACAAGCCGGCGGATCTGGTCTTCGCCAGCCACTGTCTATACTACGCAGATGATCTGCGAACGGCGCTCGGCCGGATCATCATGAGCGGACGCGAGGTCATACTCGTTCACCGCGGGTTGCGCGGTACCTGTAGCGTTCGACACCAGTTCGACCACCTGGTCTCTCATGGTAAGAGCGTTACCACAACGGACACTGACGTGGCACGGGAACTCGAATGTTTGCGGGGTCAGGGCGTTTTCGCCCGCTCTGAGCACCACCGGCTGACCGCCCGGACGGACGTCTCCAGTTGCATGGAAGACAACTCCAAGCAGGGACAGAATCTCATCAGCTTCTTCCTGGACCAGAGCTACGCAAGCTTGTCTGGTGTAGAAATCGCGGATATTCGCCGATTCATCAGGCTCGAATACGGTCCGCTGAACTACCAGATGCCCCAAGATATCGGCATCTTCTACATCAGCCACAAGTAGCCAGCGTTCTCGGCCCCTCGGCCCGTCCTCGGACGCCCGCCTCCCTCTTGGGACGGCGGGCGATTGTAATTTTAGAGGTATAATTATCCCCTTATGAGCTCTCCTTCTCAAGAATCCCATCCCCCCGCGCCAAAAGCATCCCCTCCCCCAGAATCCGACCCCAAATGGAACCCCGGAAAACCGCTAGCTGATTTCCTTGAAATATTCGAGTATCCGGAATAAAAATCTATACCACGTGTTCCGCTATCAATTCTTTGGCTTTTTGCTCAGTAAACCTATGAGAAGCTCCGTTTTTGTTCTTTGAAAGAATGTATGTTTGTGCGTCTCCGCCATTCTCAGAAGAAAGGTACTCTAATCCCGGAAGATGAACTTTGCCCGGCTTTTCTGACGCCAGACGAACGGCCGGAGCCGTCCACGCCATAATTCGCTCAAGAGCGGGCCTGTCCTCCAAACCCTGGTGATGAAGTTCTTTGGATAGATATGGCGCGAATGTCCACCACATCACCGTGCTAGCATTATCACCCTCCGGAACGTACCGGAGAGAAGAAATAGCCTCAAGGTAATCATCATAATCCGTTATTCTTGTTTGAGCCTCAAATTGCTTGCGCGCCGTCTCTTCATCATCAACCATGGCCGTTTGTTCACCGAGCAAGTCATAATAATGATCAAGCAATACCCGACCAAATTCATGCTCAGTCTCAGATCTTTCCGGAGACAACAACCGAAAAATATGCCCAAGGAATCGTTCCGTCCCTGTGAAATTTTCAAGCTTTTTCTTTGTTTCATCATCTAGTCCTTCAAGTTTCCGGCTCTCTATTTCCTGGGCGATGTGCTCAAGGCTTGGCTTATATACCAAACCCACCCCCGCCGACTCCTGGAGCGCTTCATCGAGCGTAGCGTGAGACATCTTCTCCCTGTCTACTCTCGCCCCGGGCATTTCACCTTCATGCATATGGGTTATTATAACAAACCCCGCCAGACATACAATAATGTTTGGATGCACTGATTAACACTAAAAATAGACCTACTCTGACGTAACGGCCAAAAACCGCTACTTTTTCTCTGTCTTCGGAGGACATCATGCAACGTGAACAGGTCGAGTGCCTGACGCTCGAAAATGCCGATTTCAAAACGGGACAGGTGTATAAAATTGGAGGACTGCTCTTTCTGAGCGTGCCGGTAATCGTGGCGATCATGCAAATCGCTATAATCGCCATCCTCTCCACTACCAATCCCGGGCTGTCATTTCTCAATTCGGCGAGCACTGGTCCGGTTCTTTTCAGCGCCGGGGCGTTCATCGGACCCGCGCTCTACATGTGGTGGAAATTCCACCAACGGGACCGCGTGTTCTGCGCTATGTTCAACGATCCAAAGGGCAAGGAGCTCCTCAAGGAGGGTCAACGCCTAGCTGATCAGATCTTCTGGCTGACCGAGGCCGAGGAAACCATCGCGTCGGGACTAAACAATCTAAACCTGACCTCAGGGGGTTTGGGACAAGGCACGCCGGAGTGCATCCGTCCGGTATACAAAACCTTGACGGATGAATGCACGCGTCTTCGCACGGTTCTCCATGAAAAGGCCGTAAAACTTCGGGAAGAGCAGGATGGCCTCCTCCGCAAGCTCCGCGCGGACCACGGTTTCCCGGAATTGCCCGCCAGCCCGCCGGAAACTTCTGGCTAGCCTTTCGCACAAGGCCGGCCCGCACAGTTCCCGCTCGCCCTGAGCCATTAGCTTGGACTCAGGGTTTTGCTTTTGACGCTTTCCCCTTTTCTAGCTATACTTCCCCCGCAATTTTCCTGTAACGGCCCCATCGTCTAACGGTTAGGACGCCTCCCTTTCACGGAGGAAATCGGGGTTCGATTCCCCGTGAGGTCACCAAAAATACCACTTCAGCCATGAGGTGGTATTTTTGATTGGATCAATTTACGAATTTTCGCCCTAGCTTGCTTTTGGCTTTCCGCGCCTTATCACCTCCGGCTCGGAACCTCCAGCCCCCGCAGATCCTGCAGATTGGGCTCGTGCTTCACGCAAGGCTTCTTTCTTTTGGTTCCACTTGAACAGCTCATGCTCCAACCGGCCTTGTAATGATAAAAGATCTTCCGTCGAGAGATATCCATTGTTCTGGCCAACAATTCTTCCCATTGAGGGGTGATATATCTGATGCTTGTTCAAGCGAATATCCCCAGGAGAAAATCCGTGGGCATCTCTCCGCTGTGAATACCCGCCGTAGTCATCGTCATCAGAATAATCACGACTTCGTTTATTGATCTCATACTCATGCCAGTTAAAACCCAATGTCTCTAATTCTTCAATCACTTTGGCTACCGCCCGCATCCCATCAATAGTTCTTTGTTCGCCTTTCCGACGAGAGATGCAATTACCAAGTGCCACCTGGGCATGCTCAATGTCATTCACATCCAGATAGTTCTGGACATACTTTTTATCTTTTCCAGAAAACGGCTCGTCAGCTAAAACAAAAGCGACCAAATTATCCGTTTCAAATTCCTTGTTATATGCCTCAAGCTCCTGTTGCAACTTGCGTACTTCAACCAGTTTTTCGTTGAATTCACCGCCCATCGCCTCCCGCGCCTTGAGCGCACCCTGACGCTTGGCATGCGCGTCCATGGCCGTCTCCAAAAGTTCATCTGCGCGTTTCTTATTTTCTGCGTAGCACAGGTGATACTCATCCCCCTGCGCGTGTCTGATGGTAGCGTACGCGCTGTGTTCTTTGCCGTTGCGATCGGTAACATACACCACAGATTCTGGGTGCGGAGCAAGAAGCATGTCTATTTCTTCATTCGTAGGAAAGTGATCTTTGGCAGTGACGGACAGGGGAACATCCATCTTCCCGGCTTCTGTGTACTTGAAGTCGCGCCACTTCCTGTCCATGAATTGCTCATTCGGCTCAATCAACTCCAACAACTCGCGCAAGCGGTTAGCAGGATATTCCGTTGGCTTGGACGACCAGTAAACAGAGGGGTCCAGTATATAACGAAAAACTATTTCCAATGGGTGCTCTTTACTACCAAGTTGGGGAATTTGAGCGGGGACAACATCTTTAAGTTTATAGGTAGTGGCACCACTAAACCCAAACCCGGCTTGGATCTCAATGATTGCCCGCGCTACTGATTGCTGATCAGCGCTCCATTCATATTGGATTAGGAACGAGTCCCGGCCCAGTCGTATGACTTCCGGGTATTCTTTGGCTGTTTCCTCTAGCGCAGTTCTTTCTTTGTCTTCTGGATAGACGTCCCCAATGGTGAGTTCAAAGTGTTTCTGCAGGTCATTCAGCTGTGTCTCCGTGGTCGCTCCAGAGGAAAGAATCCGGCTATACATCCACTCTTTCTCCGCCTCCTCGTCAGTAAATTTGCTCAAAGGACCGGTATCAACATGGGCAAGCTTGGCAAGGAATGGCAACCGCTGTTCAGTGAGTCTTTTATACACCCAGTGAACATCCAGCCAATAATATGGCCGGCCAATCGTATTCCCCTTACGTTCCCCGCGTCGATCCAATTCATACCTGTCGTACACAATAGCATCAGCAATTTTGCGTGTTGCCTCTTGCGCCAGGAGTTCGGCGCGCTGGCCCACCACGGGTTCTTCTTCAGGCATGAGTCCTACCCCGTTTCTTGCAAAGAGACTTCTGGTTACGCTGACAACCGTTTTCCCATTGTTCTGGCTTACATACGGCTTACTCCGATCTTCGTATACATATTCGTCTTTAACCATCTTGAGAACCTCCGGTTCAATAATGCCATGAAAGCCGGAACCAATTGTTTCTTTTCCTCTCTGAGCAACGGTAGCAAAAACTCCGCCAATAATTGGTATCTCAGAGGCAACGGAACGGCGGTCTGGCTGAAGAGCGCCAAAGTGATCTCTGTCATATTCCAGCGCGATCTCCGTAAGAAGCTCATCCCGGCCAGCCTGCGTGTACGTCCCCTTCTGCAAGCGCGCCTCTGCTATGCTCTTTATCTGTTGCCGGCGTCTGTTAAGCTGATATTGATCAAACAACTGGGGCATTTGCTGAAGCGGGACAAACTCCCCCTCATGGTGGATATACGTGTCATTGTCTGCAAATCCCGCTCGCACAATGGCGTTCAGTTGCTCGCCGGTAAACGCTTGAATTTTATCTCTCGTTCCATTCCTATCGAATGGTTGTCCGGTTTTCTCTTCGTATTCATCACGAATAACCTGAGCTGTTCTCACTAATCCATCGCCATTTAGCGCGTATTGCTCAGCCCATTGCCTGAAGACCGCCCGGTCCGCCGGACTTTTTACTGAAAAAACATCGGGCACGTCATTCCCTGGATTGGAGGCCTTCTTTAGGGCCGAAAATAAGCGAGCCCAGTCTGACGGGCGATAATACAACGAATTTGTTTCTCTCGTCTCATTATCCAGCCCCTTAAGACCGTCTCGCAAATGGCGCCACGCCCGCGCTCGGCCGTGAGACTCGCTCTTAGCGCCTTTTACTTGCTCTGCCTCAATCATGTTCCTGTCCGGCACACGATAAACTGCCTCCATGTTCGTGAATCCTTGAACAACCCCAACCATACTCAATAACGCCAGAGTTTCAGTGGTTACTCCGAGTTTTTCTGCTTCTTCGAGCATCCGCCCTCTTCGCTCTTCGGGCGATAACGTTTCGTTCTTAACCTCTGCTTGTTCAATGAATGGTTTCTCCGCTCCCTCAAAATTCTTTTTCGGCATACCGTTCACATCATTATTTCGTGTATAGAGAGATTATACTATGCTATCCTCCCTCTGTTCACAGGGAGTTCTCATGTTTAAGGTTCCCTTCATCTATCTCACGTTTGGCGTCATCGTCCTCCTTCTGTCGGCGCTCGTGTCTGCGCTTGGGTCCACAAGTGTACCCGCCGGCGTGCTGGCCGGACTCATCTATTTCGCCGTCATGTACTGGTACACCTGGGACATGTACACGCGTGGTCCGTCCTTCAAATTCGGGGCGATCCATATGTACGTCGTCAGTTGTGCGCTGTTGTCTACCCTCGTGGTGAATACCTTAATGGCTCGCGCCGCACTTGTCGGCATGACGTTTGGCCTCATCCACGCCAGCTTGAACAAATGGCGGGAACGGTCTATCCTCCGCCAGACTGGCACCGGGAAATAGGTCCCGACCGCTGGTCGCAAAACACTTCTGCGAGGTTCTCATGGAGGCCATCACCTCCGACGCGCTCGAAGGCGGACGCCTGTTCGATCTGTTGGACGGCGGTCGCATGACCGACGCCATGGACGGCGGCCACATCAACATCGGTACGAACGGCGCCTGACCCCACCGACTACAGGGTCAATCACCGCTCGTCATCACTCACCTTTGCCCCCGGGTAGCGAAAGCCACCCGGGGCTTTCTCTTTTTTGTTCTATACTTGAGTCCATCTATGCGCCTGAACATCCCCCTCATCCGCCAGCCTGATGAAATTTCCTGCGGGCCAACGGCCTTACAGATGGTGTTGAAATACTATGGCAAGAATTTGTCGAACGTCCAACTCTGCAAACTCGCCAAAACAACGGAACGATCAGGAACGTCCAGGGCGAACATGATAAAAACCCTTAACGGGCTCGGCCTCTCCACCTTTGCCCAACACGGAGCTTCCACAAATGACATTCGCGCTTCCCTTGAAAAAAAGATCCCGGTCATCGTCAATTATCAGGACTCGACTATGACTGAAGGCCACTATGGCGTCATGATTGGTTTTGAATACGGCAAACTCGTACTAAACGATCCCTACGAATCAAAACCCGTCATCGTTGATTCGAAAATCTTCGCTAAGCGCTGGTACGGCTATCACAAAACGCAATTCTCCCACTGGATGCTGGCAGTAACGAACAATTCATAGAAAAACAGAACACCCGCCGTAGCAGACCGCCACGAGGGGTAGTTCTGTTACGCGCGGGTGCGCGACGCTCTAGTTGATGCCGGCGCTGAGGAACTTCCGCACGGCCTCGATAAGTTCGGGGTAGCCACCGTCCTTCCTGATGACAAGGTCGTGTGGCCCTTCAGTGGAGGGGTAGACAGAGAACAGTGCCACCACCACCCGCGGGTTAGCTCTCTTGGCCCCCTCCATGAACTTCACGGTGGACTCGATGTCCCCCCTGATCGTGCCGGTAATCAGGAGTTGCCTCTCCCCGGACTTGATGTGCCGTCCGACGGCATCCGGTATGAACTCGGCGACAAACTGAACGCCCCATTCGAACCCCGCCTGAGTCAGACACCTTTCGCTCGTTTGAAGCGCAACGGGGTTGGTCTGGAGGATGACAACTGGAACTACCATACGGCCTCCTGAAATTGAACGGAAAACTCTCCGGCGAACCATGGACTTTGACACAAATCGCCTCTCCTGTCAAAGGCTTGGGTCCCGTGGAACCCTCGCCTATCCAGAGGCGTAAGGGTACGGCAAGACCCTGAGCGCTTGAAGCAACTCAGGGTCTACGGCCTCACACGACGACGGGCCTGCTCAGGCTACGCAGTCACGGGATCCTGCGGAATGCACTCGGCGTACACCGATGCGAATTCTTCCGTTCGGTAACGTTCGAAAAGCGATTTCAACCGCTTGAGGTTCTTGTCCTGCGGGGCCAGGGCGAGCGCGCCGTGGAGCGCGAGGACGAACCCCGCCATCTGGCTCTTCGTCGACCCGCTCTCTCCGGACTTTCCGGGCATGACCGAGATGGCCAACTCGAACGCGTTCAACTTCTCGAGAAGGTACGGAACCCGCTCTTCCTCCTGCCGGAGGGGCTGGAGATGATGCTCGAACGAGCGCTGGGGCAAAACGGTATCGTCGGTCTCGAGGAACTTGTCCTCGAAATCCGCCAACACGGTGTTGAAGCGATCGTAGATTCCAAGACCAGCGAGACGCGTGACTTCAGCGCGAGAGACCATGTTTACCTCAAGGTGGGCAACGGTGGGAGTCTTCCAAGCGGAAAACCGCAAAAAGAATAGCTGACCTTTGCGGAAAAGTCAACTATAAAATACTACGCAACATCCTTTCGTTCTAAAATCCCCGCTTTATAAAGCTCGATAATAACCAAGAAAGAAGCCAGCACGGTCGGGCCAAGGATGAAACCAATCGGGCCAAAGTATTGGATACCGCCCAAAATTGAGAGAAGGATGAGAAGGCTGTGCATCTTTGTCCGGCTTCCCACAATGAATGGCGAAACCATGTTATCTACCAAACCAACCGCCAGTACCGCCCAAATGAGGAGGCCAATAGCTGCCGGAATATGGCCTATAAGGAGCAAATAAATAACAGCCGGCCCGGTGACGGCCGATGTCCCAATCATCGGAATTTGAGACGCAACCACCACGACTGCTGCCCAGATAAGCGCGCCAGGGATGCCAAAAATCGTAAAACCAATGGCTGCCACAATGCCCTGGATGATACTGACAATGATCGAACCAAAGACAACCCCGCGCACCGTTTCCGCCATCCGAACCATGATGTTTCTATCCACAGAATCCTTAAACGGACTCAGCTCCGCAATCTCATGACTAATTTTGTCGCGTTCAAACAAGAAAAAGTACAAACAAATGAAGAAAATGCTGGTCTTAAAAACTAGCGTTGCTCCGCCGGATAAAGCAGAAACCGCATTCGTTGACGCCCACTGGGCAATAGTGCCCAAGAGTTCCGGAAAATTGATGGACAAAATGTAGTCGCGTACAAGCGCCGGCATCGCCATGATGAAGGGTTGCTCGGCCAGCTTGAAGTGCGCTACCCAATCCGGATTGGCTACCGTGACTTTTATGATATCGAGTGCTTGTTGCGCCATGACCACGGTAGCGGTAGCGAGCGGGCCAACGATAAGTACGAACATGATAAGTACCATGATGAGAGAAGACAGCCAAGGCTTCTTAACTAGCTTCCGGAGCTTTTTCTCAAGCGGAGTCATGACAATCGCGCCAATGGCCGCAGTCATAAGCACAATGGCAAAAGGCTCGACAATTTTCCAAAAGAGAAAAATGATAATGCCGGCTATGCCAAGAAAGAACCATCGTGCCACAGCTTCATGCTGAGTAACATTTTGCATATGACCGAATCATAAACGATCTTTGAGAAAAACAAAAATCCCCTCGGCTTTCGCTTTGGGGATTTTTTGTTTCGTTACTCGCGTGGGCGAGCTGCGGAAACGCTGATCGTTCGACCACCGAAATCGGTTTGGTCAAACATCTTGATAGCGTTTGCCTGCTCATCGGGAGTGTTGAACTCCACGAAACCGAATCCGCGCTTGCGTCCGCTCTCGCGGTCGATCGGTAGGAATACCGACACGACTGCTCCAGCTGGGCTGAAATGCGCCTTCAGTTCGTCTTCGGTAGCGGAATACGGGATTCCACCAACGTAAACGCGTGCGTTGTCTGCCATAAGGGCAATGTTACTTCTCCGATGCAGTGCTCACTCTCCTCACGGAGAAGCCTCACCTCATGGATGCTTAGCCGCTACACTATAGCATAAGAGGTCAATTTAGTCAAGGCAGTCAGTGGCTACCGCCTCAGTCTAAGTGAGTTCATCACCACAGAAACACTAGAGAACGCCATAGCACCTGAGGCAATAATGGGGTTCAGTAAGCCAAAAGCCGCCAAGGGAATACCGATGATGTTGTAGATAAAGGCCCAAAAGAGGTTCTGCTTGATAACCGCGTAGGTTTGGCGAGTTAATTGCAGTGCATCAACTACCTTTTCCGGCCCTCCCCCAACTAACACCATGTGTCCAGACTCAATAGCTATGTCCGAGCCTGTGCCCATGGCAATGCCAAGGTCAGCTTGCGTGAGCGCTGGCGCATCGTTAATGCCATCCCCCACAAACAGCACTTTCTTGCCCTCTACCTGCAGTTTTTTTACTTTGTCGAGCTTATCCTCAGGCATCACTTCAGCAATGACGTGCTCGATTCCCAGCTGTTTCGCGATCGCCTTGGCGGTTAGTGTGTGATCGCCCGTCAACATGATAACGTCGAGCCCTTCAGCGAGCAGACGCGCCACCGCTCCCTTTGCTCCCTTCTTTGGCGCATCAGCAATCGCCAGCAATCCCAAATATTTCCCGCCAAGGGAAACCGTGACCACCGTTTTTCCTTCATGACGGAATTTTTCGATGTCGCGCGCAGGGCCGATACTTGGATCGGCCCCTACGGCGCGCTCCTCAACCTTCCCGATCGCGATGATCGTTCCGCTCACCACGGCCTGCACGCCCTGGCCCGCCAGGGATTTGAATCCCTCAACTGGCGAGAGCGCAAGATTCATCGCTTTTGCTCGCTCAACTATGGCTTGGGCAAGCGGATGCTCAGACTTCGCTTCAACACTCGCAGCGAGTTGTAACAGCTCGTCCGTCTTGCCGTTCACGGCCACCATGTCCGTCACCACCGGTCTTCCCTCGGTCAATGTTCCTGTCTTATCAAATACGATGGTGGTTATTCCGCGAGCTCGTTCAAGCGCCTCGCCGTTCTTAATGAGAATTCCCTGGCTTGCCCCTCGGCCAGTGCCTACAAGGATCGCCGTCGGTGTCGCTAGCCCGAGTGCGCAAGGACACGCAATGACGAGTACTGCAACCGCGGGAACAAACGCATCGGGAATTGTCGCACCAAATGCAAGCCATGCCACGAACGTCACGAACGAGATCAAGATAACGACAGGCACGAAAATCCCTGAAATCTGGTCAACCAGTTTCTCAATGGGCGCTTTTGTCTCTTGGGCTGAGCGAACCAGCTCAACAATTCTCGCGAGTGCCGTATTACCCGGCTCTTTCGTGATCTCAACGGTCAGCGCTCCATTGATCGAAATCGTCGCCCCAAACACGTTATCACCCACGTGTTTTGAGACTGGCAAACTCTCCCCCGTCAGCATCGCCTCATCAATCTCACTTGAACCGTCGCGCACTATTCCGTCGAGCGGAACCTTCTCACCGGGTTTAACGAGCACTTTGTCACCAACCTTCAGCATCGACACCTCCATCTCCATAATCGAACCGTCAGGCTGGAGGTGGTGCGCAGTTTTTGCGCCGAGCTCGAGCAATTTGGCGATCGCCGCTCCGGCCTTGCCCTTACTCGTCGCTTCAAAGTACCGGCCAAGCAGGATCAATCCCGTGATAAGCGCCGCCGTCTCAAAGTAAAGCGGTCCGCCCTGCGTAGACTGCCACCAGCTAAAGAAGAGTGCCGACAGCGTGCCCATGGAAATGAGCGTGTCCATGTTTGCCCGCCCTCGCCTCAACAGCTTGAGCATCATCACGTGAAAGTCTCGGCCGAAGTACAGCACAACAATGCTCGAAATAACCCCCTGGATCAGCGCCGTGTACGGTATAGGGAGCCCGCTCATGGCCAGGAAGAGAACAGGCGTTGCGAGCACAAGGGCCGAACCCGCTTTGATGGCCGCCGTGTTTGCATTCGCATTATGCTTCATGTGGTCCTCGCCAGGCTCCATCCTCATGCCACTGTGATCCATCGACTCCCCCGTAGTCCCCTCGGGCGTAGACCGCCCTACGGGCGAGCCCTCTTGGAAAGAGGGGGAACGCCCATCCTGACCCACCTCGTACCCCGCTCTCTCAACCACCTTGTGTAGTTCGTGTTCGTTGACCTGCGCTTCGTCAAACTCCACAGATGCACTCGACAACGCATAATTCACCATGGCCTCTTTGACCCCAGGTGTTTTTTTCAAGTCATTGCCAATATTAACAGCGCAGGAACTGCAATGCATTCCTTCAATCGGGAAGCGTGTTTTCATATTGGTCTAGATTACGTCAATCGTCCCTGAATACATGCCCATAGAACAAGTAAACGTTAGCCGTCCCTTCTTATCCGGAGTGAAAGTGAGGACGTTCAAGTCTTTGTTAAGGGGTATTGAGATCTTCTCCTTGGGAATAGTAAAGATTGACCGGCAACCAGTTCCCTTTCCGTGAATTTCCATGCGGACAGGAATCCCCGCCTTGACCGTGTAATGATCGCTTGGCAAATACGCCGGGTTGGCCGCAATCGTCAGCGCAATGAGCTGTTCGTTATTGACGAGTTTTACGTTCGGGTCCTCGGCGGCAAGCGCAGAAGGCGTCGAGGTTGAGAAGTTAATGGTCGGCAAAGAGAAACCCGAGAGAAGCACCCCGCTCTTCAGGTTCAGAAGACCAAGCGTGATGACCAAAGCGCCAGAGAAACGAAAAAACCAGTAGCCCGCTTTTCCTTTGAGCGAGGTGCTGGCCGCCCCAAGAGCAAGCAACATGGGCGCGGTTCCAAGGGCGAAAGAAGCAAGAATCAATCCGCTCGTAACCGCGCTTCCTGTAGTAAGGGCGTAAATCTGCAGTGATTGCGTGAACCCACATGGCAGGAAGAACGTAGCACCCCCAAGGAATAACGGCGCGAGCGCCGTAGGGGCCGAGCCATGTCTCGGCCCTGTAGCCGCGAGCGCTCCATGACTCATGAATTTAGGCATCCTCGGCAGGGCATTCATCAGCCAGGCCGGCGCCAGGCCGAGCATCTGGAGACCCATCACCACCATGATTCCCGCGGCGATAATCGTAAGACTCGCAGTCACTGCCGGCGAAGGAACAAGCGCCTTGCCAACTAAACCGATCAATCCGCCGAACAGTCCGTATGAAACTACTCGACCAATCACAAACAGCGCCACCGGCACCATGCGCTGACTGGTTGTTGCCTGTGCTAAACGTTCGTTGACCTTGGCGACTGAGGACAGAAGGAGCCCGCCAGAAACCGCAAGACATGAGGATGTACCGGCAAGCAGGCCAAGAAGAAACGAGCCGACAACCGTTACTTGCGACGTCGCATCAAAGCCAGCCTGGAGGAATCCAAACTGACCTAATAGCCAACCGGCAATATAGACGACGGCAAACAAAAAGATGATCTCCGGAATGCTCGGCTTAACGGCTTTTACGGCTACTGCGGTCTCACTCGGCAATCTCACATGATAGTCCGCATTACCAATCGCCCGTTCAAGCGTGCCCGCGTCAACATTTGCTTCCTCGCAACAATAAAGATTCGCAATACCCGTTTTTGCATCCACCCGAACACCCTTTACACCTGGCAATTCCTTGGCCGAGCGTTCAATCAAGACCTCACAGCTTCTGCAATGCATGCCATCAATCTGAAACGTTATTTTTTTTTCAGCAGACATAGAAAAAAATAGTGAATCAAAAGAAACCGATCATTACTCGGCTAACTCTTGATGGCCACGCTTGCCCAGCGTCTATGCAGGTCAAATTTTCCAAAAGGCGCGTCACGAGCGTTTTGCTCGATCGCTTGATTCACTCGCAAAAAAACAAACGGCACAACAAAAGCTGAAAAAACAACAAACACTATTTCACCCGGCGTCATCTGTGAAAAAAATGTTTCTGGCAGACCCGCCCCCAAACATTCCTGAAGGCAATCAACGGAATCAGCTTGTAACGAGACTGAACATTGGTCAGCATGTTCGCATCCAGTATCGTTAGCCATCCCTGTCATCGCAAAAACATGCACCGCTTGAAAGGTAAAGGACAACGCAATTACAGCCAGGGCAATAAATAGCGTGAATCGGCGCATAAGCTATGGCCCTACTGTACGCTTGGATATATTCTTAAGCAAACAAGATAGCTCATACGCATCGGCATGACTACATAAGCCAAGATATGACGACATATTCCCCTCGCTTACTCGACCAATTGCTCGATAAGCAGTTTTTGGCCGAAGAATTGTAGCGTGTGGCAAAAGAACGTAGCCAAGAAAATCAACCCCCTGTTTCCAAGTCCGCACACTTACTTTATTCGGATGAAGGTCGAGCGTTAAATGACCATGCAAAAATTCTTCTATCTTTTGGGCGAGCATCCATGCCTCATCTCTCGATTGCGTAATGATCACAAAATCATCACAGTAACGCACATAATGCTGAATCCGTAGCGTCTGCTTCACATACCAATCAAGCTCATGCAGGTACACATTGGCAAACAGCTGGCTCGTAAGATTACCAAGGGGGATCCCCTTCCCTTCACTCGATGAAAACGTATGAACAATGTACTCAAGCAGTAAGTTTGTTGGCCCGTCATCAATATGCCTTCGCAACAAATCAAGCAGGATCTGATGATCCACCGCGGCAAAAAACTTTTTCACATCACATTTCAAAATATACACTGTCCGAGTATTATTCACGCTGGCCGAACGTAAGAACGATCGGAACCGAGTCACTGCAGCATGGGTTCCCTTGCTTACTCTGCAAGAATAACTGTCATGAATAAATCTTTTTTCGAATATTGGTTCAATGACGTTCACAATCGCCTGATGAACAACCCGATCTCGCACCTGAGCCTTGTGGATTGTTCGTTGTTTCGGATCATGAACGACAAACCGCTCGTATGGACCATGCCGATATACTCCAGTACGAAGATCATTCTGGAGCAGATAAATATGTTCTTCCAAATTTCTGCTAAACTTCTTCACATCATCCCGTGACGTTTTCCCGCGTTTGAAAAGTTCCCAAGCTTTAAACAAATTCTCAGTTTTCCAAATATGCCCGAACAGACTTTTAAAGCCCCCCCCCCGGTCTAGCACTAAACCTGAATTGAAGTTGTTTCATAATGGCCCAGGTGATATTCCGCTTGTCCATCTACTTTACCAAATTTACACAGACTGGCACATAATACTTCTTAAATTTCCGAAATCACAACGGTACGTACTTGGCGACAGATGTTCGGACTATCTGCTAGATGCATTAGAAAATGTGCTCGTAGTCGCAGCTCTGACGGAACCAACAACGAAGATGGAGAAATTATATGTGGTGAGTGGCAAACTGGACACGCTCAAAATCCTTGTCCGACTAGCAAAAGACTGCGATTGTATTCATAATGACCGCTACCAAACGTTCGAATCAAAACTCCATGAGGCAGGTAAAATGTTAGGCGGATGGATAAATTCCTGTAAAGCAAAGAGCGCCCAATAGCGCTCTTTGTCATTCAAGCACTCCCGAGACGGGGACGCCGAGGTTCGAGTTGTCGTTACCACGATGATTCGCGTTCAAGTTCACGCTACCGTCGTCTGTGTTGCGATACACGTAAGGCGAGTTAGCCATGACCTCGTTGTCGGGGACCGTCAGAAATACGCTTTCTCCTTCAAGAACACTGACACCAGAGGCAGACGCATCCGCCACCTGAATTTTATGCGGGTTCCAAGGCAAAAAGCTGAACCCCAAAGAAAACGCGGAGTACTCATGTCCGCTTCGTACGCTCCACACTTATCTCAAGTGAGGATTCTGACGAGGGCACGCGGAAATAAGAGATTTCGGCAGTCGGAATCAAAAGAAACCGGCTCTTGCACCTACTCTCCAGAAATAAGTATCCCATAAATTCAAGAGCGGCCCAAGGTCCGAAGACCGAGGGCCGCCAAGTTCCAAGCATCCAAGTGCCAAGAACCGTTACTCCTCGACGGGGACGCCGAGGTGCGAGCTGCCGTCACCACGAGGATTCGCGTCCAAGCCCACGCCACCGCCGTCTGCGCGGCGACACACGTAAGGCGAGTAAGCCATGACCTCGCTGCCGGGGACCGTGCACCGCAGGCCCGGCAACCAAAACCCAAAACGGGTCTTGTAGTCGGTCTTACGGATCCGCTCGGGGTGCTGGGCGGACACGAACAGGAGCGCGGTACCGAGCGACTTCTTCGCCTCGATCGACGTCGGCACCTGACCGATACCCGCGTTCAAGCGGATCCGACGCCAGCGCAGAGTCCACGGACAGAAGGGCTCCGCATCCGGGATGATCTCCAGCTTGTCGGTGTCGGAGGACAGGCCCGGGAGACGCCAGTTCTTGTCCTGACCATCGCACGCCCACTCCCACGCGTATTCGAACGTCTCCTTGAGCGTTCCGAGCGTGGCGTCGAGCACGAGCGCGGTGTCCGTGTTCTCGTTGTAGTCCGGCGCCTTCTCAGGGCCAGCCCACGAGAACTTTTTGACGTCCACACCCTTCTCCGCCAAACGGCCACTGAAAGCCGTACGGATATCCGCCACAGTGTTAAACACGCTGTGGATGAGGCGGAAGGCCGGCTGCTCGCGCATCGCGGTCAGCATGGCCTGCAAAACTTCCGGATTCTTCGTCAACTTGACCACTTCCTCCGCGGAAAGATCACTCCCCGAAAGCAGGTGGTCAAACTGGTCCCAATCACCCTTACGCAGTGCAGCGAGGCGAGCCATGGGCGAGCCTCCTTTTTTGAAATACCGCCGGTGCGCGTAATGCTGGCTTCCCAGACAATACGCGAACCTATTTGTGAAAAGCGGCGTTTTGGGGTCAAAATATTCATCCCAAAACACCGCCTTCCAACCCCTTCATAATAGCAAAAAATCACTGATTTGTCAATGTTTTCTGCATGAAGTATCATTACGTCAATATATGCTTATTCTCACCCCGTTCACAAAGGCACTGGAAAGTCTGGAAATGGTTTTAAAAGAAGGAAAGACAGATATCGTTCGCGATTCGGCTATTCAGCGATTTGAATACACCTATGAACTTGGTTTCAAAATGCTGAAACGATACTTGGAAATGTCAGATGCCACCACATCCTCAATAGATGAAATGTCCTTTCGAGAACTTATGAGATTGGGTGCAGAAAAGGGATGCCTGACAAACCCCGAAAAGTGGTCTGAATACCGAGAAGCTCGGAATATCTCCAGTCATGCGTATGACGCAAAAAAGGCGGAAGAGATTTATGCAATTCTTCCTGCCTTTGCTAAGGACGCAAGAGCTCTTCATGACATCCTTAAAGAACGAGCACCCAGCGTATGATGAGTCTCACGGAGGAACAAAAACGTATTGTTCTGGACATTCTTCATAGGCTTGTTCCAGACTGCCAGGTGTCAGTTTTTGGATCACGCGCTAAGGGGACGCGAAAACCCTTCGCCGATCTTGATCTGTTGATTTCTGGACAAAAACCTTTAACTCTTTCAACCCGAGCTAAACTTCGCGATGCCTTTAGTGAGTCAGATCTGACATTCCGAGTGGACGTGGTTGATGAAAAATCGGCTTCAGCAGAATTTCTCAATGCAATCAGAGTTGACGCAGTCACCATTAAATAACAACCACCTCTAGACCCTTCCTTACGTCAGGGTCTGAGACGTTCCTCTCGTCAGGGTCTAAAAAACTCGCCAAGCGCATAAGGTATAATCACGTTAATTCTATGAACACAGACAACGCGCTTTTTGCCACAGGGGAAGGCCAGCTGGCGGTAGATGTGATGGAAACGGCGGAGGCGGTGATTATTAGGTCTGCTATTGCGGGAGTTGAGGAAAAGGATTTAGATGTGTCCGTGAATGATGACATGGTGACTATTCGGGGTGAGCGTCATGTTGAGAACCTTGAAGATTCCGCCACTGTTCATTATGCCGAGTGTTTCTGGGGCGCCTTCTCACGCTCAATCATTCTGCCGGTCAAGGTCAAGGCTGATGAAGCGGTGGCAGACCTGAAAAACGGCATCCTGACCGTAACTATTCCAAAGGCCAAAGCCAGAACCCGGGTACCAATCAACGTGTAATTATGCAGGAACATCACAAAAAGACCCTCGGCCTCTTTCTTTTCCTGTTGAGCATCATTGGGGTCTTGGTGCTTCTTTTGCTGGCCTCAACCTACGCGGTAAAAATGACCTTTGGCACCCGCATCTACAAAAATGTATCCGTAGCCGACGTAAACGTGGGCGGTATGGAGAAGGCGCAGGCTTCAAAAGCGCTCCAGCAATCATTTGAAAAGATGATCGCTGGCGGACTGACACTCGAGCTTTCGAACGAAATAAAGTCTGCAGATCTCTCGCCCTCCGGCGCTACGGATCCCGATCTCGTGTACCCATTACTCGACACAAACATTGATGCACTCGTTGATTCCGCTTATCAAACAGGACGGGAAGGAGACACGCTCGCCGCTTTCTTTGGACCGCTGTGGTATTCCACCTTTGGTGGTCGAGTAATCACCGCAAAAGTAAACGTAGCGAGCACCCGACTAGCCGATACGATCCGCAGTACCTTCCCTGACGCAGAATCCACCGGCTCGCCAACGGATTTTGTGATCGCCGGCAAGACTGGCAGTTTTTCAATCATTGTCACTCCCCCTGTTCAGGGAACCTCGATAGATTTTGCTTCTGCCGAAGAAATCCTGGCGCGCGATGCTTCAGACTTTCATTTGGAGCCTCTTCATCTGGCGTTGGCCGAGAACCTCGTCAAGATAACTCCTTCTGAAGCGGAATCGCTCGTCCCAGCCGTGCAGACGGCACTTGACCAAGCCCCATATACGGCTACGTTCACGAACGAGTACACCAAACACATGACGTTTCCGATTACCGCGGAAAACCTGAAGACCTGGCTTTTGCCAACCAAAGATTCATCAGGAACACCCGTCCTCACGATAGACGCCATGGCCATGACGGATTTCCTTAAAAACGTTCATGGAGACATTGACGTCTCCCCACAAAACGCGGTGTTTGAAACAGAGGGCACAAAAGTAACCAAATTTGAACCTTCGCGCGAGGGTCTCAAAGTTGATGATGACGCACTTATCGCTTCAATCACCAGTGCCTTCAGTTCTGGCGTGAAAGACATTGCCATTTCTGTTATGACCACCCAACCGGACATAACAACAGCGCAATCAAATAGCCTTGGGATTGAGGAAGTCCTTGGCGTAGGCACCTCAAACTACGGCGTCAGCCCATCAAACCGCATCAAAAATATCCTTCACGGCGCCAGCAAGCTGAACGGAATCCTTATCGCTCCCGGAGAAACACTCTCCCTTTTGGAACATCTCCGGCCGTTCACGGTGGCGGATGGCTACTACCCAGAGTTAGTCATTAAAGGCGATGAAATCAAGCCCGAAGTTGGCGGTGGCTTGTGCCAAATTGGCACCACAACATTCCGCGCGGTCATGAACTCCGGACTCAAGGTTATTGAGCGCAGGAATCACTCGCTAGTCATCTCCCACTACAATGACCCTACAAATGGCAAACCGGGGACGGATGCCACCATTTACGATCCCTCCCCGGATTTTAAATTCGAAAATGACACTGGGCACACTCTTCTCTTCACAGCAGACGTGAACACAAAAACCCATGAGCTGACCTTCTCCTTCTGGGGGACATCAGATGGCCGAAAGGGTTCTTACGTTCCGCCCACGGTTCTCTCAAAATCCTACCCGTCGAGCGAGACAAAAACTATAATGACGCCGGATCTACCTCCTGGCAAGAAGAACTGTGAACCATCCTTCCCTGGCGCCACAACCACCTTTGATTACAACATTACAAATCCTGACGGCACCATTACTACGCAGACGTTTACCTCTACGTATCGAGCATTGCAAAAGGTTTGTTTAGAGGGCATTGACCCAAACGCGCCACCGCCGGCGCCAGCAACCGCCGGCGTTACAGATACCGCGCCCGTTGAAGGAATCCCCGTTGAGTAATCCATCACTAACAAAAAAGAGCCCATACGGGTTCTTTTTTGTTCCTCCTGACTGAACTGCGAAAGCGTTTGCGCTACTGAAACTGGCTAATATTAGGCAGATGCTAGGAGGCCAGCCGAGTAAGGACGAGACGTACTTTCTAGTACGGCGAGTCCGACGGAGGCTGACGACAACGCAGCTGACAATATTAGACGGTTTCAGTCCGAAGGGACTGCGGTCAAGAAGATACATTAGCAGTATCCGAACCAGACGGATCCAGTTGGAACAGCGAGATATATCCCCATGCTTGTCGTGACCGCAGTTCCCTCGCCACAAACGCGATACGACTGTGGATCTTAGCCGATAATCATCAATTCGTCAAGGCGCTAGATGTCTCCCTTCTTTATTACCCTATCAATCAGCCCATATTTCATGGCCTCTTTGGCGGTCATGAAATTATCGCGTTCCGTATCCGCCGTTACCCTTTCAAGCGTTTGGCCCGTATGACCAGCCAAAATGCGGTTCAAACTCTCTTTAAGTTCGAGTATGCGCTCGGCATGAATCTTGATATCCGTAGCCTGTCCCTGCACTCCGCCCAGCACCTGGTGGATCATCACCTCAGCATTGGGCAGAGCATAGCGCTTGCCCTTAGCCCCGCCGGCGAGCAGAAAGGCGCCCATAGAAGCGGCCATGCCCACGCAAATGGTCGAGACCGGAGCGGTAATGTATTGCATCGTATCGTAAATGGCTAAACCAGCGGTTACCGAACCGCCCGGCGAGTTTATGTAGAGTTTGATCTCCTTGTCCTTGTCTTGATTTTCCAGGAAGAGCAATTGGGCAATCACCGCATTCGCTACCCCGTCGTCGATACTCGTTCCAAGGAAAATTATACGGTCCTTAAGCAAGCGCGAATAAATGTCATAGGCACGCTCGCCATAGGACGTTTTCTCAATAACCGTAGGTATCATGTATTGATTGTTGGGCATACTCCACCCATTTTAGCAGACGGCATGGGAGAGTGCAAACCCTCAACGACTATGGTTGAAGGAGATTCGCTTTTATAAACTCATCGAGTGAGTAACCATTGAAGCAAAGAGGTCGGGACTGTGTGTAATAACAATAAACGCCGTTCCGTTTGCTTGCATCTTTTGAATAGTCAAAATCAACTTTTCGCGAGCCTCGGCGTCCATACCGGCATCAAGTTCGTCGAGTATGGCCAGCTTTGGGCGAGACATAACAAGCGAAAGGAGTTCGATCCGCTTTTTCTCGCCTCCTGAAAAAGCTACGTGCAGTTCTTTCTTGGCAAAGTCGAGCGTAAGACCAAGCTCGTCAAGCGCCGTTCTAAGCCGAGCGTAAAAATCACCCAACGAGAATCCAGTCGGGTCGAGCGCCTCAGCGCTCGCTCGAAGAACATCCACGGCCGAGACCCCCGGAATAGCGGGTAATTCTTGATGTGCCAGGAAAATTCCTCGTCGAGCTCGCTCGTGCGTTGGAAGTGCGAGCAGATCCTGTCCGCTGAACATGACTGATCCCCCGCTCACCTCACAACCCGAAAAACCCATGAGTGCCTGGGCTAATGTTGACTTGCCGGCACCGTTACTGCCCGTTAAAAGCAAAATCTCACCTGGCGCGAGGGAAAAAGAAACATCGGACAACACCGTTTTACTGTCTCGCTTCACTGATAGATTTTTTACTTCGAGAATTGAGGTCATAAATGTTGTCATTCGAGTATCTATCATCTCGAGTGAAGCCCCGTTTGACGGGGCGTAGCGAGAGATCTGATTGGCCAATCAGATCCTTCGCCCGTCGGACGGGCTCAGGATGACATGCGCAGTGCATCCCGCAGGGTCAATAGGGCCAGCATCATGCAGTTCATCCGCATCGGTCCAACATCGCAAGATAGCCACTCAACCATGTTTCCTCGGCTCATGGCAAGCACAGCGTCTATTGTGGTTCCCTCGACATGCTCGGCGAGTACGTTCGCAGAAGCCAAACAGATCACACAACCGGTACCCTCAAACCGCACCTGCGTGATCAGTCCGGGTGGGCGCTCCCCCTCTTTCCAAGAGGGCGTCAGGACGGGTGGGCGTTCCCCCTCTTTCCAAGAGGGGGCTACGGGGGAGTCCCCCGCGCGTTCCGAGATCCGGACGCTACACGTCAAAGCATCCCCGCACGACGGATTTTCTCGGTGTGCAATGGCCGAGGGATGCTCAACAACTCCCCGAAAGCGGGGATCGCGCGCGTAATAGAGTAAATCTTCTGTGTAATCCACAAGAATTATATAAGACTCTTATGTAATTTCTTCACTTCCCCAAGCGCTCTAAAAAAATGCTCGACGTCATTAGTCGTGGTCGGCAGTCCAATACTCACGCGTACCACGCCCGCAGGATCGAGGAGCCTCGAAATATGCGGGGCGCAGTGATGCCCGGCGCGAACAGCCACGCCCTGATCGGCGAGAACCTGGGCTACATCATGCGGATGAATGCCAGGGACGGAAAACGAAACGAGCGATGAAGCACGATTCCAGTCTCCATCCTGAGCGAGAGCGAAGGATCCGACTTTCACCGGTGAGGGTCGGACTCTTCCCCTTCGACTACGCTCAGGGTCAGAGTGGGAAACTGCCCAGGGTGATGATGCCAGACGCTCGCCGAGCATCCTCATCATCTCCCCCTCATGCTCCTGAATACTCGCAAATCCGATCCTCGATAATTCTTCACAAGCCCTCGCAAACCCAACCGCTCCCGTAACATTTGGCGTTCCCGCTTCAAGCATCGCGATCCCAGGTTCGACCATCCCTCCGCCCACAATCAATGGCTCGACCACCCGGAACGCCTCCGCCGAAAACGCCACCGCCCCAATCCCCATTGGCCCGTACATTTTGTGGGCCGAGAAGGCATACGCGTCAGCACCAAGCTCGACCATGTCCACAGACATGTGCGCCACCGCCTGAGCGCCGTCTACAATGACGCGAGCGCCAACCTCGTGCGCACGCTCGCAAATCTCCCGAATGGGCAAAACGTCCCCGGTAACGTTCGAAACGTGCGGGATGATCGCCAAGACGGGGTTTAAACCCCGCCTCCCGCAAAAATTGCCCCGCATTACGTCATCCCGTCCAATTTCAACCAATTTGAACCCGCGCTCGTCAGACGCCCTCTTCAACGGCAAATACGCTGAATTGTGATCAAAAACCGTATGAACCACCACATCACCAGGGCCAAGGTCCCTTGTAAACGAGGCGATTGCGAGATTCAACCCCTCGGTAGCACTCTTCGTGAAGATGGTACGCGAGGGATCGGCTCCAATAAACTTCGCCACGGTTGCGCGAGCATTTTCAAGCGCCTCGGTCCCCCGTTCCGCATACGCGTGCAAACCTCGACGAGGATTTCCCCGCCCGCCAAGCTCATACTCCCTCATCGCATCGAGTACCGAAAGAAACACCGGTGCCGTGGCGGCGTAGTCAAGGTATGTGCCAAGGTTGAACTTCGGGAATAAGTCGCGATAATCATTCATAAAGAAATCCATGCACCAAAAGCTTCATGGCTGTGTCCCGATCAATTCCTCGCCCCTCAAGATATGTCAGGCTCGCCGGCGTAAGCGAGGAGCACGAAGCCGAGTGTCCGCAAATCACGTTATCACATTTGACGTCGAGTTCGGGAATGAAGGAAGCCTTCGCTGTATCGCTTAAGAGCAGGTTGTCAATCTTTGCAGAGGCAGTTGTGCCCGCAGATTCATGTCCAAGCGTAATTCTGGAACGAACTTCTGACACAGCGGAATCACCGAGTACAAATTTTGTTCGAAGATCAATTTTGCATCCCTCATAATTTGATCGAACATCATCACTCGCTGAGATTCGCCCCGTTCCCTCCATGATGCCCGCGCATCTAAGCACCACACTCGCCCCTTTGCCGAGTACATTTACTGTTCGATGCACTGAAATTTCTCCGGCGCCACGTGCAAAAACCGCTACCTCAAGCTCCGAATCTTCGAACACATCAATCGCCAAGAGGAGCTCCTTTTTCTCCCCCGCCTGGGCGTCTATGCCAAAACTCAAAACCTTCTTCTCACCCGCGCCAACCACAATCCGTTCCCCTGCTGGAAGAAGAAGCGCAAGCTCGGAAATCGGTTGAAAAGCTGTTTTCATAATTGTTCCTATCCTACCGACCGCATCTCCAACTCGATCAACTTCTTAAACTCTACCGCATACTCTAACGGCAGCTCCCTGGTGATTGGCTCTAGGAACCCGCCAACGAGGAGATGCATTGATCGTTCTTGATCAAGCCCCCTCGACGCCAGATAAAACAACTCCTTTTCGCCAATTTTACCTACACTAGCCTCATGGGACACCGTCGAACGAGCTGTTTCGACCTTCATCACCGGTATTGTTTTTGAAATTGATTCGCCGTCGAGCATCAACGCATCGCACTGCACCCTTACAGCGCTATCAACAGCGCCCGGGGTCACTTTCACAAGTCCTCGATAAGTCGAAACTCCCCCGCCGGCAGAGATGCTCTTCGCTCGCACCATCGCCGAGGTTCTCGGTGCCACAAGCGCCACTTTGTGCCCCGTATCCTGCTCCTGGCCCGGGCCAGCGAAGGCCACGCCAAGATAATCGCTCTTGGCCCCGGCACCTCGCAATACGCTCATGGGGTACAGCATGGTGGTCCCGCTCCCCATGTTACCGTTCAGCCACTCGATAGTACCCCCCTCGTCCACAATCGCGCGTTTGGTGTTCAAGTTATAGGTGTTCTTGCTCCAGTTTTCTATGCTCGAGTATCTGATCCTCGCGTTCTTCTTCACGATCAACTCTACACAGCCAGCGTGGAGCGCAGCTTGATCATATTTCGGGGCCGAGCAACCCTCGATGTAATGAATATCGCTCCCCTCGTCGGCAATGATCAACGTATGCTCGAACTGCCCGCCACGCTCAGCATTCATACGAAAATACGCTTGAAGCGGAATCTCAACTTTCACCCCTTTTGGCACATAAATAAACGTTCCCCCGCTCCACACGCTGGCATGCAACATGGCGAATTTATGGTCGAACACTGGCACGCACTGCGTCATGAAATACTCGCGGACAAGCTCAGGATGCTCGCGCACTGCCGTATCCATGTTCTCGAAGATCACGCCTTTGGCCGAGAGATCCGCCCGCAAATTGTGATACACCATCTCCGAATCATACTGAGCGCCAACACCACCGAAAGATTTCTGCTCGGCCTCCGGAATTCCAAGCTCGACAAATGTCTGCCGAATCTTGGCTGGAACGTCCTCCCACTTCTGCGATTCGCTCGTTGAAGGAACAAAATAACTAATCTGGTCGAGGTCCAACCCAACGAGTGAAGGACCCCAATTCGGCATGGGCGTTTTCTCGAAATACGCCAAAGCAGATAGACGCTTTTCAAGCATCCATGAAGGTTCGCCTTTTTTCGCTGAGATCTCGCGAATTGTTGTTTCGGAAAGAGGAATAGACCTTCATCCTATCTGCTCTTCTTTTTACTGTCGAGGAGCTTCTTGCCGGGACCTTGATGCAGAAAATTCTCCGAACTCACTACTTTCTTTCCACTTTCAATCTCGAGCTTCTTTCGAGCATCCCCAGCAATCTTCCCGCCCTTCTTGGCAGCCTCTTTATTCTCGCCGAAACCCTTCGCATCCTTGTTTCGAGCAATCTCCGTAGTCGACGCCTCACCGAGCATGGAAAAAATAAGCTCCAGGCTCCCCATGTGATCGCGCAAATTCTCACGCTTCAAGCCCTTAAGCTTCTTGTGATCGCTCGGCACTAACCCAAATGTCGCCTTTGAAATCTCGGCGGTCAAAATCTCATATTCTTTCCCCTCCTTAACACCTCGTTGTTGCCACTCGGCGGTCAGTTCCTCACGAACCGCAATTCCTCTCATTCGCTTCTCAATCCATTCAGCTGGATAACCCTTGGCCATGTACAAAGCGCGAGTTCGCTTAGTCCCAAGCTCAGGATCCTCGATCTCTTGCACCCGCTCATATCCAACCTTCGCCAGCCAACGCTTGAATGGCTCTGCTTTCGGCGAGGGAATGCCCTGAATAATGCGAAACATGGTTTCCGTGGTTGCACAATCTGTATCATAAAACTTATCGTCAGATGCTTGCATTTTCAGTTGTCCGATTTTTCCGGACAACTCAAGATATCCTTCGGTAATGAGCTTTTTTTTCAAATCACTCCAGTACTTTCGTGGTCTCTCAGAGCCCGACAAAATACTGATAATGTCGATCACCGAAAACCACCACTCATTCTTATGTACTAACTTTCTAATCTCCTTTCCTCTAAACAAGGCAATGTGGTTGTTCGTCATATGTTCGTATAGTACCACACTGCCGAAAGTTTATTTCACGAGCATCGCCACCGTAATCATGTTGGCCTCTGGATTGTGGTCTCTGCGCCAAGACGCCAACCCTGGAGTATGGAAAGTGCAATCCCTTGAAAACTTCATAGAGGCTGGGTTCACGCCAGCCGAAAGAGCCTGCGTACGGAGCGCCGCTAAGAGATTCACAGATGCTTCCCCGGGGTCGGTATTCGTTACAGTCTGCAGGGAAAGATGGCGGAACTTCTCAGCCACGTCTTCTTTCACAATAAAATGGCACGGCTGGATACAGGGCCCAAAATCAATCATCAAATCTTTGACGAGTTTGCCGTGATCTACGCAAAGCTGAATGGCCCGTGGAAGAATTCCGGCAAGTGTTCCCTTCCAGCCCGCATGCACCACAGACACAAACGTTCCCGCAGTATCGCGAATGACAATCGGTACGCAATCCTGGTGCGTGATGACAATCGGCAAGTTTGGCTCGGTCGTAAACAAGCCATCACAGCCTGGGAATGCTCTGGTAGCGTCAACGGTTGTAGCAACACGAATCGTTGCCCCGTGCATGCTATCAATCATGACCGGCGCTAAGGCCGAGTCGCCAAAATGCGCCTGAATAAATTTCAACCGGTTCGCCAATTTATCTTCGGCGAGTGTTTTTGTAACGCCCATTGGCCCGTCAGCGAGTACAGAAGAAGCAAAGATAACCTTCATAGTTGTTTAAATGATGTTCGATGAAAAGGGGTCAAACCATGTTCGCGGATGGCCGTCCGATGGGCAGGCGTGCCATAGCCCGCGTTCTCGTCCCAATGGTACACCGGAAACCGCTTATGAAGGCGCTTCATGAGGGCGTCTCTGTACACCTTAGCTACGATCGAGGCGGCGGCAATGGAAAAAACCTTGCCGTCTCCCCCAATCACCGTCTCTTGGTCGAAGCGGGCATATGGAATGCGCTGATTGCCGTCCACGAATACAAATGGTCGAGTGTCATCAACGAGTCCCTCGGTGGCCGTTGCTACCGCCTTCCTCATAGCGAGTAAGCTAGCCTGCAGAATATTCCGCTCGTCGATCGTCTCTACTCGAACAACCCCAATCCCTACCCCGCTCGCCATCCCTCGAATCGCCTCGTCTGACTCCTCGCGTTGAAGTTCGGTTAGCGTCTTACTGTCAGCTATTAGAACTCGCCCTCTCAACCCCTCGATCATCTCCGGCTTGCTCCAATCAAAAAACACCGCCCCCGCCACCACGGGACCGGCCAAACACCCTCGGCCAACTTCATCACAGCCGATAATAAAGTGAACGCCCCGTAAGAAGGTCTTTTGCTCAAAAAAGGTGGTCGGCAGGATCAACTCCATATCAGCAAATACTATCCTTCACAAAAGCTGAACTTTCAAGTACACCGCCACGGCTAATAGGTATCGGTCCGTAGCGCAGTTCCCGCCAAAGGCGGGTCAGCCTATGGCTGAGGTAGTAGTTTAGCAAAAAACCGCAGATTATGCGGCTATTTTATTTTTTATGCCCTAACCCGACGGATTGTCTGGTGCTTCGCAGGAATCGAAACGAGGATCGCATCACGCACAACTCGACCAAAACCCGATTTATAAAATTTCTCACGGGCCATAGCGTCTTCCTTGCAATAGTACATCTCGAAATATAACAATTCGAATGGCCCGTTCTGTCTCGTCCATGTGTTCGTCCCAATATGATGTTCGGCCAATCGTACTTCCGGAAGCTTCGACGTAAACCCAACGTAGACCTTTCGATTCTTCAGGCTTCTCAAAAAATAGATGTAAAACACATGTTCAAGTCAGTATTCATGTCGGTCCGGCGGGGCTCGAACCCACGGCCTCCTGGTCCCAAACCAGGCGCGCTACCAACTGCGCTACGGACCGACACGAATACCGACGAATGCAATTCCTGTCTTATCCCTAAAACACGAAACCGACTACCCCCGCCACAGGCGGGCCAGCCTTTGGCTGGAACTGCGCTACGGACCGACAAAATCGGCAATCTTCTTTCAGAGACTCGAACGAGCAAGAGCGTACCCGAAAGTACGCTCTTTGGGAAGTAGCCAGGGTGAAGAGTCTAGAACGCCTCCGCAAATACGCTCAAATCCGAGTTATCCGCCAGGCCTTCCGTGGCATTCAAAGCGGCTACCTCATAGCTTCCTGCAAACTTATCATCAAGCCGGAGCGCCAGCACTTCTGCATCAGTCAATGGCCGAGCTCCATTCTTTGTCACGATATAGTGACGGTCATGGTCAATGAAGTGATAGCCGATCGGCGCATCGGACTGGTCCGTGATGGGCGCGCCCACGGTGTAGTTTTTCCAGAAAATTTCGTCTACGTCTACAATTTGCGTATTCCAGTCATCCCCGTAGAGAGCTGACGCAATATCCTCAGTCGTAATCCAGCGGAGCACACCGCCTGGCTCAACCGCGTACACCTTAGGGTCATGCACAATCTTCACCATCCATGTTCCGGGACGCATCGTCATGTTTTTGCCTATCGGATAAGTGGCTAGCTGTTCAAGAGTCGTATTATCAAGTATTAGGCCAAAAATTTGATCAAAGGAATAGGACCAAGAAGCCATAGTTTCTCCATTTGGAAAAATATGTCGCTTGCCATCAAGACCAATGAAATACGCCGCCTCGTTCTCCTGAACCTGGAGAAGCTCCCCTGCCCGTCCACAGTCAGCAAACGTACAGTACGGAACGGTTTCCTCTCCTGAAGAAACATCTGTCTGGGGCACTGCTGGAACAGGCGTGTTCACCTGCGTGGCCTGCACGGCGTCCAAACCCCACTGTTGCTCATTGGGCGATTCAATCTTCACATAACGATACGGCGTAGCCCCATCGTAGACCACGGTCCAGCTTGTAGAATAAGCCGGAAAGGTCATTCCGCTCGTGCCAAGCACTGCCCAATCAGCATCATAAAAGATAGCTCTCCCGGTGGCGCCAAAGTTAATCATCTTGATGGTGGCAATAAGATTGCCAAAGCCCTCTTCCCCCTCGCCCATATCAATAGTCAGATACGTATTGCTGGCCCGAAAATCCGCATACTTCCCGTCCGGAGCTCCGCCGGCGTTCGCTGGCGTAAATAGGTTTGCTTGAGAAGAGGCGATAACAGAATCACCGTATACGTCAGTCAGCACTTGAGCAGAAACAAGATTCGGGGCGGTGACCGCCAGGAGCAAAGAAGCAAAGAGCAATCGTTTCATATAAAGAAAATAGCTAAGCTCATGCTATCATACAACCATAATCATTTATTTGCCTATGCCAAAGATCAACAAGGTATTAGCAGGTGCATTGTGCGCACTGGCCCTTTTGGGCGCAGGATGTTCGGCCGGGACAAAGGGCGTGGATCAATCCTCACCGGAAGCCGTGACCACCGCGTTCATGAACGCCATCAAGAACCATGACAAAGCCTCTGCGCAGGCGCTAGCACAGCCAGGAAGCGACATGGCCCAACACTTTGATGAGGGCTGGGCTGACATCTCAAGGAACAAGCTTACTGGCTTTACCATCAAAAAAGTAGATGGGAATACTGTGAACGTTGAAACAGCTATTTCCATTGATGGAGAATCCCGCACCAGAACAAACGGCGTCCAAGTCATCCAAAAGGACGGCAAGTGGTGGGTCGTTGACCTCTAGAGCCTCCCCCTTAGCCCCCTCCACTTCGTGGAGTGGGAAGCGCACATACAAAAAATCCCTTCGCGTAAGCGAGGGATTTTTTGGTGCCGGGAGACAGGATCGAACTGTCGACACAAGGTTCTTCAGACCTTTGCTCTACCACTGAGCTACCCCGGCCCTGGTGGGCGTGCCTAGGATCGAACTAGGGACCTCGACATTATCAGTGTCGCGCTCTAACCATCTGAGCTACACGCCCAAACCATTTCCAGCAAACATTTCACCACAACAGTTTAGAGAGAATACCCGTTTGCGTCAAGAAAAACGAGCGCGGACTCCCCACGAACAAAAAAGCGCCCGAAGGCGGTTTCTTGTTTACACCATGAATCTAAGCAAATTGCACAACTATGTGATTACAACGTCCCCGTCTCCAGGCCGGTAAAGGCTTGGAGCTCGACCATTCATGGAAGTGAATCCATTGAAAGGAGGTGATCCATCCGCAGCTTCCGCTACGGATGCCTTGTTACGACTTCGTCCCTATTGCTAATCCCACCTTCTGCCGCCGATCGGCGACATTCGGGTGTTACTAACTCTCTTGACGTGACGGGCGGTGAGTACAAGACCCGAGAACGTATTCAAGGTGGCGTGATGATCCACCTTTACTAGCGATTCCGGCTTCATGGAGTCGAGTTGCAGACTCCAATCCGAACTGAGACCGGTTTTACGGGATTAGCTCCACCTTGCGGTTTGGCAAAACCCTTTGTACCGGCCATTGTATCATGCGTGTAGCCCTGGACGTAAGGGCCATGCTGATTTGACGTCATCCCTTCCTTCCTCTCCCTTACGGAAGCAGTCTCATGCGAAA